>ENA-OWPA01001315-OWPA01001315.1-bioreactor-metagenome-genome-assembly--contig:-NODE-1315-length-17229-cov-5.068913_pt1 | contig 17229 bp, 32 predicted proteins | sample MGYA00238139_ERZ651803 | MGnify/ENA primary metagenome ERZ651803 (study PRJEB26909, sample SAMN07631231) | bioreactor metagenome | isolation source: Switchgrass digestor | place: USA: Dartmouth...
GCACTTGCTCACAGCATTCGCAACCAGGTTGACGGCCGACCAGAACGCCATCTCTCGAATGTAGATGTCAGCGACCAGCGAAGCATATTCGTCGAGCAATTTTTCATCGTTAAAATTTATGGGTACCGGCTTCCCACCGAGTTTATCTATCAGCCATGTGATTATATTCAATATCTCACCTTCTTTCTATGCCGTAATTACCGGCAAATCATCCCATGAGTTCTGACCGGATTCAAGCACATCCTCAACGACCATGCTGTGAACCAGAGCCATGAACGGGTCAGTTTTTCGGCTTTTGCCCTCAATTTTCGCGTAATAGTAGTTGCCGGTGTCTGTACCTTCTTTTTTACCGCGGGGAACCCGTTTCGTGTTGTTCGTGGCCCAGCGTAATGGCGGATTATCTCCCCAAACAAAAAGCTGCTTGTTGAAGCAGCTGTCAATTACGGGTTGAATTTTCATAATGTCGCTCGGTCGCACAAGATACAGATTTTCTCGATCTTTGCTGAAACCTATTTTTTCAAGAGCATCTTTCATGAGTGCAAGTCTGAAATTATCAATCGCAATCATCTTGATGTTATATTTCTGTCCCATTTCAAGGATGTAGTTTGTTATCAATTCTGGAGAAATTTCTACATCATCAACCGGAATGCATTGCTCCCATTCTCGCCACGGAGCTTTAACGCGTTCCAGTTCCGGGTTTTGTGTGCATACCCAGTACCTACCGATGTCATATCGCTGGTCGCCCTTGCGAAAATGGAAGTTTACAGCCGCCCAGTCGCGAAGTTTTGTATAGTCAATACCAACAGTGCAATCCCAACCGGTTAAGTCCGGGATAGGCTTGTTAGTTGCTGCAATGTTATCCCACTCTGTAACTTGCAATTCCCGGTTCCCTTTCGGCCAGTTTAGACGTTTGGTGTAAAATTCTTCTTCCAGGGCAGGCCTGTATTTCATTTCAATGAATTGTTGTTCCATCTCCAGTCGGAGCGTTTGAAGGTACTTCAAAGAAGGATTTGCCTTATGCCACTTTTTAGGATCCAACGCTTCCTTCTCGTCGTCTATCCGGTAGATTAGGGGTAACCAGCGCAGATTTTTTATAGTACCATTCAGGATATCCTCGGCGATCGCCAACATATCATCCAGGACACCTTCCCGGACATTGCCGTTAGTGGTAATATAAAAGGCCCTGGAATGCTTTCGCTTTCCAAAGCCTGAGGTAAAGACTTTTATTTGGTCGTAACTTTCGTACTGATGAACCTCATCGAATATCAGGCATCCAGTCCTCTTACTGTCTTTTGTCTTGGCGTTGCTGGTGTTATATTTGATATATGACTTCGTTATGAGGTTTACGATTTTCTCCTTGCTCTTATAAAAGAATTTTTTAGACTTCGACCATGTGCGCTCAAGGGTTTCGTAAATATCCTCAAATGACGTTTTCGCCTGGTCTTCCGCATTCGCCACTATATCAACATTATAGCCCTTTATGCCGTGATAGTGCGTAGTCAGATACCATGCGATAGGACTTATGAATCCGTTTTTGCCATTGCCGCGCCCCATCATTATGAATATCGTGGAAAACACCACGGTATCATCGGACTTATAGTAGCAATGAATCAGGGCCGTTACAAAGAGCTCCCAGTCAAAAAGCTTTATTTCAAAATACCGCTCCATGAGTTCGACGGCTTTGTCTATCTTCTCGGTATCGATAAATACATCCGGGTCATCGAGTTTTTCTTCGATGTAATCCAATGCAAGCAAGATATCCTTGCCTACAATGTTTTTACCGGACCGGCAGTCGTCAATATATTGGTCAATGTATGGGTGGTAATCTCGCCTCCTACATTTCCATGTCGTCATCATCTACCTCACCGCCATCTTTTGGTGGCTTGAGGCCCAAGAAGTTTAATATTTCTATCATCTGTTTGCTCACTTTAACCGCCTGGTCTATACTGTCATTCTTCTTGCGCCCAAAACTGGTGTCACTGTTCCGCCATTCGGTGTATGGATTCTTTTTACCGTCCTTGATGAGCTTGTTTTTTATCTCCCATAATTGGATATAATCATCCACCAAATCAAGGTAGTGTTCGCCAACAATGCCATTTCTCTCAAGTTGGTCAAGCAAATCCTGCTTGATTTTTCCCTTTTTAGTGGGTTGTCTGGCTTTTCCTGCCATTTGCCTACCTCCCCTCTCATGTGAGAATTGCAAATTTTACGTCTTGTCTTCCCCCACGCCGAGTTTACGCCCCCAAATTAAAATCACAATTTTTTTGACCGGGGGGGTTCAACATTTATCAAACATTCTAGTCCCAGTTTTAATCAACAGGTCAAGATAATTGCATAGATCATCAGAATCCCATACAGGCTTTTGATGCTTAGAACGAAGAGTAATATACCGCGCATCAATGCCTAATGCTACATCTGCACTTATTCCATCTCTTCGTGATGCTTCAGAATAGCCTTTTATTTCATCGCCGTTGATAAGCGTGATAGTGTTTGTGTATCGGTTATACCTCTGCACAATGTCCTTATACTCTTCGCATATTTCGCTCATATATGCTCTAACTTCATCCAACCCACTCAATGTTATTACTATTCTCATATTTACCACCTTTCCTCTGTCAACGGTTCCTGTTTATTCTTTCTCAACCTCTCAGGATGACAAACTGTCTCATGACATTCCTTACACACTGGAACAAGATTCTGCTTCGCTGTTCCATCAGACAACTTAACAAACTCCATCATCTCATATTCTGGATATTCATCTCGATGAAATTCATGGTGAACATGAGTTGCCCTTCTGTATCTTCCTTTGGCTTTACATATCTGACATTCATTTTTGTATTTCTGCAATATTTCTTTCCTGAGCTTTCTCCATTTTCTGCTTAAATAAAAAGCGTCTGTTTTCCTTTGTCTCACATCACTGCCTCCCACCCCTGGCTTCAACATGATGTTCATAACCCACACGAACCGTGATAAAATAAAAACCGCCCGGTTCCCCGTGCGGTACTTGTCCAGCTTAATAATATCGCATCATTTTGAGGAATATCGGGAAAGTTTTAAATATCTGTCATGCTTCTTTCTTTCAGTGCTTCCGTCTCCTGCAACACCCAAATGCGCCGCAATTTCCCGCCAGGTTAAGCCATTGATGTATCTTAACGCAAATATTATCCTTAATTCGCTGTCATCAATGGTCGATATATACTCTTCCAACTCTTCCCGCTTTTCCATAAGCTCATCAATTCGCCTTTGTAACCGCTTTTTTAGCTTTTTGAGCCGTTTCTCATAATTTGGCAGCGTTATCCCTTCCACGTGAAACCTCCTCGGTTCATACGGCCACTTTGGGTTGGAGCCGGATACGACATCACATGCTATGTAGTCCTCTGGTGAGTTTTCCATTTTTTCAATCTCTTTTTTCAGGAGTTCAATCTCCTTGACAATATGCCTCAGTTGAGACAATTCCTCTTTCGTCATGCTTGACCCCCTTGATTTGGGATATTATCGACACACAATATGTTGTATATCTCCAGGCCCTGCGTAACACTATATATTGTGGTGTAGGTATGATTCGTCTTCCCCAGGTATTAGTCCACCCAAGCCTGGTTTAGGTCGCTCGGTCATGATGCGGGCAAGGTTTTCTTTGAATTTATCAAAGCCGTCATAAGGCATCTGTAGTGCGGTCCTGGTAGCATGATTTATAAGTGCAGGCATCATAAGTGATGGTGCCTGCATAAATATTTCTGGTTGTGTAATCAAGACATATTCAATTACAGTTATAATTGGTTCTGGTTCTTTCTTTTGTTCTATCCTGTACTTCACGTTTGACCTCCATTAATCTCTGGTTTATTAGGTATAACTTCGTATTTCAGGATATCTTTCAGCTAATCGTTTATATAATTCGGGATAATGCTTCTTAAGCCAGATTATCCTTCCTTCTGCCGCACCGTCCGTTGAAGCCCAGCCAGTGTTGCGGATCCAATTGCGGTCCTTATCGCCTTGCGGGTAATCGTAAAATTTTGGATAGGGCAACTCGCGTGATATGATATAAGCCCAGACATCATCAGCTGTCCAATTATATAGCGGCGCACAATACCACAAACCGCTGGTCTCATTCAAAAAAGTGTGACCTTTAGATTTAAGCAGCATCTCTCTTCCTCTGGCTTCTTGGCTTCGCAATCCCCAGAATACGCCTTGGATCCCCAGTTCCTTTGCAAAATCAGAAAGAACATCTTTTTTGATTAATTGAACAACTCTTTTTTGCTGTGATTCAGTCCGGTTTATTCCTGGTAGTCCGTATGCGTCAAGTAACTCTTCCCAGGATAAGTCCTGCCGTTTGACCTGGGTTTTATAGCCATACCTCTTTTCGCACTCATTCATTGTTTCGTAAGTCTCAGAGAGACAATAGCCGCTATCTTTAAACATCACAGTACATGGCCTGACAGAAAACACCAGGTCAAGAAGTACCAGGGAATCCTTGCCGTACGAGCAAGATATAGCCCAAAGTCCCAGTTTTGCTAATGCAGCTTCAATAACTGATATGGCATTCTGTATCTTTTTCTGAAAACTACTCAACCTACTATTTAGCAAATATTGCTCTCGCTCCCAATCTTTCATCTTCAGGCCACCTTACCCTCATAATGTTCTCCCGCCACCAGTACGGCGGACGTATGCCTATTTCATCATTCCCGTTTTCATCCGGGACCGGACGCAACCAGCTTAAGTCCTCGTCAATAGGTGTTATCTCCCATTTTTTTACCGCTCCCAGACCCTGCGCGGGCTTCTTGCCAATGTGGGTTATGAACGGCAGTAGTTTGGCAATTTCTCTGGCGTCCCCCACACAGTACCAGTCAATTTTCGGCGTCAGGATGATTGTCAATGGTATGCGGTAGTTCTTATACTGCGCTGATTTCACATTTACTGTCCCTTTGCGCTTGCCAAAGTCCACATATTCCTCTGCCAATTCCTGGTCAAACCTCTTGTGCCAGTACCGGCTGGATTCTTTTACCGGCTGAAAACAGGCGAATGAACAAGCCCAATACCAATATCGAGTACCGACATTTTCCCTCCGAAATGGCAACTGGATGAATCTGTTTTTAACGTCATCAGGACAGATTCCGCGCTCCCTCCACTCCGGATTTTCTTTGAGAATTTTCGCCGATGCTATCATGGAATCAAGGGGAAGATAGCCATCATAAGTGGCTACCCTCCCATCCAACATGTAAGCCGTGATTTTAAGGTTTTGGAAGTTCCGCGTCAAGGAGTCTCACCGCCTCATCTCTGTTTTCCTCCAGGTAGGTTTTGTAAATGTCAAGGAATTTATCGTACTTTGCCTTTGCCTCCTGTGCCGGCAGGCTGAGTAATACCTGGTTACCAATCAACATAAAGTCCTTGTCTATCTCGCCACCAACCGGATGCCAATTATAAACGAGTGAGCTGTAACCCATGCCTATTCGGGACTGCCCTCCTAAATATGGATGTTTGCCCCATTCAACAATGCATGATATCAGGGCTCCGAATTCAAGTTCGGTCATTTCTTTGACATCCATCCTGTGCCATAGCCTTGTTCCAGCTTGCATGACCTCAATAGTGTATCTCATTTGTTGTGGGTTTTCTTTTCTTTTGTTTTCCTTCGGTTCATCAAACAAGCTACCTTGTTCTCCTGATTCCAACATTAGGACCTCTCCCGGTTCAAGCCTTAGATATTCTCGCTTGTTTTCATCTTTTGCGTCATCTGTCCGTGTGTAGGACCTCTCTTCCGTCATCTGCCGCCAGGAGATGAGGGTTTCGGTAATATATTCCGGCGGTACGATATGCGCGCACTCAATACATACAGGATAAGCGTCATTACAACATAGCTTGCCTGATAATATCTGGTTACCTACTCCACCGCCAAACACAGATAATACAGGTATGTTCTGACGTATCCGGCGCGCCTTGTCAATGTCAATCTTTTGGTCTCCACCAATGCTACCACCGGAGAAAAGGAGATAAAAGATATCAAGCGGCAGCTGCAGCCTTGATGAATCCCCGGCCAGCTTATCCAACATATACTTCGCGCCACAATCCCTCAACATGCCTCGGATTGCATTGCCGGAAAAGGTAAACACTTCAACTGGTCTGCCATTGGGCCCAATTATATCTTGTGTCGCTAAATAGCTGTCCGGGCCATGAGAATCCCCAATGTGGCTAAGCGGGGATTTCAAGGTATAAATTCCTTCCAGATACCCATTTATTCTTTTTAAACTCATGCTTTAATCCTCCTCATTTTCTTCCTCAAATTTCAATGCTCCGGCAGTTTCTAGCGGTCTTTCGCGTTCCAGCCTGTCCCTCACTAAGGCAATAATCAAGCTGGTTCTTTCGTACAGTCTTTTTAAGACGGTTTCATGGTCTGCTTCTTCAAGGAGATTCACCCAGAATTCCCGCTTGCCTTCCTCTTTCAACTGGTATATTTCACCTGTATTTGGGTTCCTCCACATGTTGATATGTTCATGGGCTTTCATGTATTGCGGTTTAATAGTGCTGCACGAAAGTTTTGGTTTGAGTTTCTCAATGAAATCGTTTAAATCCATAGCTCTCTTAGCTGATGACTTAACTGCCCTCTCAATGATGCCCCACATGTCCGGAGTAACCTTAAACCTTTTGACGTCTCTGCTGCGGTATATCCCGTAAACCAGGAGAGCTCCTATTGCCGCATTTTCATCCGATGTTTCAAATCCATAGAACATATGTGTTTCAACTCCTTTCAGACGTCATAGCCGGCTTTCCTTAACCGGCAACGTTTTATCCTCACAGAATTTGCATTTCTGCCGATCATCTTTGCCACAACTTTCGCTGGCTTGCCCTTGTTGTTGAGCAGGATGTATATTTCCGTTTCAGAATAGGCCTTGCTGTATTTGGAATATGGTTTTTTGAGCTTTGACGGATGAGGGTTCGCCTTCACATGCAGTTTGTACCGTCCGCCCCTACCGGGGCTCTTGCGGGCCTTTAATATGCCTTCCTTGATATACCGGACAATTGTTGTCCTATCCAGACCACATTCCCTAGCGTATTCGGCCGCGCTGTCGTATTGATAACAACTTAGAGCCCGTCTCATGTTTCCTCATCCTTTTTTCTGGCCAGATAGGCGGCCAGTTTAATCATTCTAGACCCTTTGTAAGGCTGAAGCATAGTTATATCTCTTTCAAGATTCATCAGGCCATATTTCTGGATTCTGTGGACCGCAAAGTCCAACCGCTCAATTTCATCCTTCGTGAACCCGCCATTATAAAGCCGCTCTACAACCTCAAACATCCGGATATAGGTCTTTGGTTCGATCACCACCTGAATTTCTTCCAGGTTCACAACATACCGTGAGTTATTCAGATTGACTTTTCCTTTGAAATGTAGCCATTTCTGTCCCGAGACCGCTATACAGAGGAACCAGGGCGGATCTGGTGGATTCAGAATGATTTCGGCTATTTCATTTTTTGATGGATGTCGCAGGCCTTCATTGGTAGCCAATATGCTGTAATTCCGCAGTTCTCGGTATGACAGGCACCATATGCATGCGGGACATATGTAATCTGCTCCCGGAGCCCGGGCGTAAGAATGGTCCGTGAAGGTATCCTTGATAATTTTTGATTTGAGTTCTCCCTTTCCATTGAGAAACCCACCACAGAGCCAGCAGTGCTGGCGATGTTCTATAGCTGGAACCTCAGGAAAGTCGTATGTAAATGTTTTCCCTGACGGAAGCGTTACTGTTGGCGTTTTCTGTGCTGCCTGATAGATAAATTGCGTGGGTGTGATTCTCATACCTCACCCGCCCCTTTCTTCCAGCATATATTGGGTATTTAACTTTCGTAGTGGTTTGTTCATTAATTTCAATCATCTCCTTTCTCCACCAGCTTCAGCGGGCAGTCTGGGTGCCTGCCTTCATAAGGCATACATTCCCGCAATATATCACAATGCATAATGCCGTATAGTTCGTCATAATGCCCTAATTTACATTGTTTACAACTCTGCGGCATCTCTAACTCCAATATCGCTTTAGGCATCGTGTTGGACCTCGCTTTCCTTTTGTTTTGGACACCGTACATAACTATAATCTTCATCGCAAGCATCACATTCTAGCTGTAATAAATCACAAAAACAACACATATCATCTATGCTCATATCCCAAATGCGGAAATGTTCGCACTTCTTTTCCCAACAATCTTTTGGGAATCTGTCTTTGTCCTTACTCATCCTTCCTCATCCTCGCCTTCCTTTTTTTCTTCCACCCACTCAATGATGATATGTCTTACCCTATACCATGTTGTACAACACTTTGGACATTCGTATTTATCGGTACTTAGATTCATGCTAAGTTGTTTTAATTTTTCACCGCAGTTTAAACAATAATAACCGTTCATTCTTCCTCAACCTCGATTTCTTTTTGTTTCTCAACGACCAATTCTTCTTGAAATAGTCTTGTCATGATTACAGTATCAATGTTCTTCCAAACTTCTTCAGGAAGATTAATTCTTATTTCTCTCTTTTCTGGCAGGTAATCCACTTGGAATATGTCGTTTGTATTACTCATCATTCATCCTCCTCAACCTCTTTAAGTGGACAATCAGGATGCTTGCCTTCACTCGGTACCAATACAGGCATGTAATTATTCCAAGCTGATAAAATGTCGCATATATCAGTTATTTTATAAAACGGACATTCTCTACAACTCTGCGGCATCTCTAACTCCAATATTGCTTTAGCCATCGTGTTCGACCTCCTTTTCTATGTGTCTGTATGTCGCTCGTTTAAGTTTCACTTGTTTCCCCTCCTCGGGTTGTGGTAAAATGCAATTGACAAGTATTACCACTGCCCCACCTTTCTAACCTCAATCTCCACCCGCTCTTCCTCTTTGCGCTTTACCTTGTGCTTGCGGACCATGAGTTCCACAACCTGGTCGTCGTCCTCATATGCTATACCGTTGAGCCCATCCAAAATTGATTTTGCGATATTATCCGCGTCCAGTCTCCCTTTCACATACACACTTAGGGCGACAGACACCGGACCTTCGACTGGTCGGCAACCCACGGACTTAGCCACCCAACCCACCAGTTTCTCATATTCCTTTGTGACAGGTGGTGTATACACATAAGCCTTTTTCCCACGCATCCCAAGCCTGGGTCTGCCTTTGGGTACTGGACGGCCCGGGATAGTGATTTTGTGTATCACCTTGTTCATCCATCCTCACCTCACTAATCTCAACTACAGACCCATTTATCCCGCTGCACCTGAGTATCCGCTCTGCAGTTTCTTTGGCCTCCAGATTATCCCTGCCTTCGACCGCCAAACTAAATATGCCACTGACATGGTATCGCTTGTTTATCATCCGGCATTACCTCCTTCTATCAAACGGATGTTATATTTCTTAGCAAGCTTCTTAATCTCAGTCTGCATCGTCTGGGATAATAATTGCTTTTCCTGTTCTCTAGTAGCAATTTGCTCATACATCCTCAAAAACTGACCACGGATAACACCAATATCTTCGCTCATGCATATTTCTCTCCAGCCCATATATCGTACTAATTGAGCTGTAATCGGTGACATGCTTGCTAAAGCTTCTTCCTCACGATAATATCCATAATTCCTAATTGCCCTTGTGACTTCTCCCCATGCCTCTGAACTAGTAACCTGTTCCGGATTCATTAGCTCTGTAACAGCCTTTCGCACTTCAGCAATTGACGGTGGAAATGTATTCTGAATAATCAGTTTTTTTATCGCTATATTTGCAACTGCATAATCCAGGTCCCCAAGCATCTCATGCCATACATGGACTTTTACATCGTTCACCTCAAATTTTGGATAAGCAGCAGCTAGCACTGCCAATAGTTTTGCTATTTCTCCTTTGGTCATGAATATCCACCTTCTTCCTGAGAATATTTTTCAACCAATCGCAATGCATTGGCCACGTTTTTAGACATAGTTGGGTGACCTCTAGGCTTAGAGTTGTTCCGTTTCATCTGATTTTCAAGTTGGACACACTTCTCACGTAATTTGCTAGCCGACAAAATATTTGCCCGCCAGAAATCGTCATCCTGTGAGAAGTCAATCAGATCCCGAATTTCCTGCCAGCTATAGCCTTGGGTTCCTCCTGGCGGACCGATCCGGTGAAGCCTGTCCATTTCTTGGGCCCATTTTTGCATGAGTGGATCTTCAGGATCGTCCCTGGGCACTCTGGCTCTTGGGTTATTTTCAAGGATGCGGTTACGTAGATACAATGCAGCTTTATAAGGTGAGCTGTCTTCGTTATATTTGGGCTCCTTGATGTTGTCACCTGAAATGTCGTCATCAGAAGACTCCGGGGTTTCTTGCGGCGCGTCCGGGCCCGGAGGGTTCGGACTATTATCTCCTGCTCCTGATACTGTTCCTGTTCCTGTTCCTGTTCCTGTTACTGTTACTGTTCCTGGTTTGCTTAATCGTTCCTGTAACCGTTCGATTAACGGTTGCATAAACGGTTTATCGAATTGCTTTACAATGGCTAAAAAATCCTCAATCAAGGGCGTTTGCGGTATTTCTTCAAGTCTCTCAATAGCACTTTTTACTTGATTTGGATTCTCCAAAGGATTATGTTTTAGGTAATTATGTATCAATACCACATGGGTATTAATATCATATTTAACTGTGCCTATATCCAATAGTTCACGTAACGCTTTCATAAACCGTTTCTCATCCCAACCCAAGTCGAAACAGGCGTAAGGTGAGGGCAAAAAGTAAAACCCAACAATGTTTCTGTGTGGAGATGTGAGTAGGTATAACATCAAATACCTTGCATCATCTGAAATGCTGCGCATTTTTTCATCTTGCCAAAATCGACTTTCAACCCTTGTATACATTTCAACCCCACCTTATCATAATTCCGGTATCTCATCCCATGTCCTACCGTCCAGCATGCGGCCTACCTTCTTTTTGCCGACCTTTCTCATATGTGTTCCATCGCTTTCATTTGCAAAGCAAACATAGTCTTTCCCTGCTGTATCTACAAATCCGTCTTTACTCATGCAAATATCTCCTAGATGCACTCCTCCTTCATATACTGGTACCCACTCGCCCCAGCTTTTGAAAAAGAAAGGTACTCCCGCATCCTGGCACTGGTCTCTAAGTGACCGCACCCAATCCGGATGCATTGGCCTTGCTCCGGGGCCAGTTTCGCCGCCGCAAATAACCCAGTCAGGCCATTCTTCCGGTATTACCACAGGCCCAAGCATCGGCTCAATTGATACAAACCTAACCGCCGCCGGTATCTGTAGCAGTATAGGTATCCGCTCATCCGCCGCTTTCTGATTTTCAGCAGTAACGCCAAGCCAGACATTAGGAAGTGTGTATTTGCCACCTTCATCTAACACCGCCTCGGCCGGGTTAGTTTCCCGATCGTGTGTATACCAGCCAAGCCGTGATAAGAACTCCTTCATTCGCTTTGGTCGCTTCGTTAATACCATGAATGTATGCTGATTGGCGTTATTCATAACTTCCCACACCTTAGCTACGTATTCATCGGGCACATCATCATGAAAGAGATCGCCCATGCTACACACAAACACTCGTCTGGACTTTTTCCACCGTAATGGCTCTCCTAATCTATCCGGATGTAGCGTTACCCGAAACGGATCATCCGCCGGATACCCGCACCGTCCTGCTATTCGCTTGCTCATGCGCTTTGCATAGCAGTTTTGACAGCCCTCACTGATAGGCGTACAACCCGTTATTGGATTCCAAACTACTTCTGCCCATTCGATTCTTGTCTTTGCCATCGCTTCACCCCACCTTCACAATTTCCTCCGGCCAAAAGCCTCCCTGAACTTCCCTGACCGCCCCTGGAACTCCAGCACTATATACCGTCCTTTAGGGTGCCGATACACTTCTCTTCCCTCTCGCAGCTCTGCGTGGTTGGTGTTTGCACAACTCTTGTCGCTGTGTGTGAATTTCACTTTGTGTGTCATGGTTCTTTTACCTCCACACATTCCGGGCAATAATGCTTCCATTCCCCGTCAAATAATTTCTTTTTCCAGCCTTCTTCGTTCATAAAGTCCATCACATCAGCCCAACTGTCGCATTCTTGCCCCGTTCCGCAGTTATCGCAAATAACCATGTATTTGTTTTTGTAGATTTTCTCAATCATTTCAATCCCCCTTTAATTCACACTTTTTTGGCGGGTATTCAGGCAAGAGAAACTTGTCCTTTATTTTACAAAAAGGCGTTTCTTTGTCTATCCAGAACAAATGCTTGCAGTTTTTACACAGAGGCGTATTTTTTGACCTCTCCCGTGCCTCCAGAACCTTTTTAAGAAGTGTCATTTTCACCCCTCGCTTTCCTCCGGCTCTAACTTATCCATTCCAATCCAGCTTTTGCCCGCACACCGTACAGTAGAAATACATCCCTTTTACCTCACTTTTACAATGCGGGCAAGATTCGCCTACCCCATATATACCAGCCTTTACAACTGGCGCAGGTATATTTCTCCACATAGCATCCAATGCAACTTCAAAATGCTCTTTCTGCTCTGTCGGTTCCTCTTGCAGTTCTTCGCTGCACTCTGAAATGATTTCGTCCGATTCTCTTATCGCATCTTCAAAATATGCTATTGCTTTTTCAAGTTTTTTCATCCTTCCTCACCCTCGCTTTCCTCCGGCTCTAGCGTTTCCATCTTCACCAACTCCAGGTGTCCGCAGTATATGCACGCTTCAGCTGTACTGCATGCTGTATATTGATTCCCGCCGCAAGCGGGGCATTTAAAACGGTTCATGGTGTGGCCTCCTTTGTTTCACATTTTGACAAAAAGTATCTACATTTTACACGATTACCGTCAACAAATACTCGTTTAGGCTCTACGCAACAATACCCTTTTGAGCCATCTCCAGACCACCCAAAAACTCCCCACGTACCGTAATCAGGTTCATAATAAAGGCATTCTTTACATTTCATCCTTCTCACCCTCGCTTTCCTTGTTCTGCTCTTTACAGCCTTTTATACACTTCCCACACAAAACAACTCTAAGCTTCAAGCAAAAATCCGGCTGTGAGCCTGATGTTTTGTTCCCTTTCCACGCAGGAACATAATGTCTACAATTGATTGTTTCTTCTAGTTCTGTCTTATGCTTGCAAAGCCAGCAAACCTGCTGTCCTTCCGGAATAATTCCCCCGCACATCACGCATCTGTCTGCGGTCGCAATACGTATTTTCCCTTCTTGTATTTTCAAACCAAACACTCCTTTGCAAGATTTCCTGTAGTTTTCGTGTGAGTGAATAAATATTCATTTTCAGCCTCTCCAGCGGTCCCGGCTGGCACAAGCCGCTGGACCAGGCTGTTTTAAAAATCACATATATTCTCATCATCTATACATAACGCCCCGGGCCTCCCGCCAACCGGTCCCATGGTCATCGACCCGGGGCCAACGGGTTCAATTTAATGGGTCGCCTATATTTTCAAGGTATAAATACCATTTTCCCAGTTAGTTCTTGTATCTCCCGCTTAAACCTCTCTGCATCCGAGTTTCCGTCGCTCAAATGCAGCAACCAGATTTCCTGTACTTTGCTCAGGTCGTTTGCTTTCAAAAACTCTTTAACATTCTCAAGACTGAAATGGCTCTTGAGTATCCGGCTTTTCAACGCCGGTTCAACAAGCCCTGCTTCAATATTTGCCCGGAGAATGTCTAAGCTGTAATTACACTCTACGGCTATATGTGTGAGCCCATGAAAGCGGTACTTGCAATACATCGTGTCACTCAGATACAGGCATTTCTCTCCGTCCTGATTAGCCAGCAGGAAGCCGAGCGGTTCCGCTGCGTCGTGCTGGGTCTCAAACGGCAATATAGTCCAGGTGCCAATCCGGAACTGCTGCTTTGCCTTGATGATGTTGACACGGTGCCCTGTTACCTTCAGTGTATCCGTAGTTCCTTGGCTCATGTAGCAGTCTATCCCGGCTTTCATCAGGTCCCGGACGGCCTTGCAATGGTCCTGGTGCTCATGAGATACCAGACATCCGGCAATTTCCGATACCCTGAATTTCAGGTTTTTCTGTATTTCCTTGTATGGTATCCCGCACTCCAAGAGGAGCGGGGTCCTGCCGTCTGAAATTTTGTAGCAGTTCCCCGAGCTCCCGGAGGCGAAGGGGGTGAACTCAACCATTAGAATCCTGGCCCTTCCTCAAATATGGTTTGCTGCTGCACCTGCTTTTTCTCCTGTTTAAGCTTGTCCGCAGGCTGTTCCTCTGTATCTTCAGCTGATTCCTCTGTATCTGCACCTTCGTCCAGGAGTTCATAATCAGCGTCAATGTCAATCAGTTCCTGGTTGGCGTTTTCCTCAATTTCAGCTTCAACCTCGGCCTCGGCTATGACTTCATCCTCACGGTTCACATGCTGCATCAGGAGGCTGCCATCATCCGAGCTATTCAGATACCGTTTGCATGCCCTATTTATGACAGTTTTTCGGGCCATTTCCTGGGGGAATTCCTTGTGCGTTGATCCTTCTCTATCGGGGTTATTTTTTGACTTAGACCAGGCTTTCTGGATTTCAGCCCAAGTCATAATATCTGTGAATTGACGCTCATCATCAAATATGATGGTACAGTATGCGGCGACGATGTTGTCTGGGTCCACGTTCTCTATTCTCTGCACATGCTTTGTTATAACTTTGTTCCCTCGGTGGATTGTGTACTCAAATTCATCGCCTTTGTAGACAATCTCTGCAAATATATCTTTCGCCCCGGCTACCCTCTTTGTTACGGCCATAGTCCCGAAATATGACCTCTGGAATACAAGTTGCTTTCCGTACGCTATGAAGTACCCCTGCTTTTTTGCGGGGTTCAGGCCCTGCACAGCCATGTCCAGTAGAGCGTTTGCTATGCTGTCCCGTGTGCAGACCTGCAGCACTGGTCTTTTGTCCTTGTCTACGGTGTTTTGCAGTATCAGCCACGCTGATTTCATAGCATTTTCTACGCTGTAGTTCGGGGGAAGGTGGAGTTCCCCACGTGATACGAATTCCTGTACTTTCTTTCCGACGATGTCTACAACGTCCTTTTTTATCAGAGCAAGTTCATTGCCTTTGTTTACAGCTTTTCCCGCAGTTGCATTTGACATATCAAAACCCCCTTAATCCCTAATCTCATAACTATAGTTACTTGTTTGTCCGAATATTACTTTCTTTTCAACTTGAGTCGTTGTAGTAACTGTGACCTCTTCAACTTCCAATAAATATTCTTTTGCTATTTTCAAAGCTTCATCTTCAGAAAGTTTCTTAGCATCAGAAAGATATTCGGAAAAACCTAAATGACCTGAATTACATGCTTTTAGATATACATGTTTTCCTGGAAGTTTGACATAATAGTATCTCTCTTTTTCTGTATGAGACTTGGCGTTCACTATCATACAACCTCCCTCAATACTTCTTTCTCCGCAAGCTCAATGCGGAGCTTCTTGTCCCTCTCGCTGACTATCAGAGATATAATCTGGCAATCCATTTCTGGAATCTGCACCACTGACTCTCGATTATCTATCCAGACCGGGCATGTGAAACCGTAATGGGCTTGTAGCGTGCGGATGATGTCAAGACCTATCTGAATCCTTGCCCCATTGTTCAGGTTGCTATAGGGCACACCGTCATATACCGTCTCGCAACAAGGGTCGATCCCCCCATTGACAAGGGTGTTGAACAATTTGAACCTCGCCATCCGGAATTTGCTGTTGATTTTCTCTTCCAGGAGCCGGACCTTCGCCCGGATAAATTCCTCGGTAAGATAGATTTGCCTCTCCAGTTCTTCATACTCTGCAGCCAGCTTCCGCTCTTCTACCTTCAGGTCTTCAATTCGCTGTAGCCCCTTTTTCCAGGCTTCAAGGCGCGCCTGCGCCTGCTCAAGAGCCTGAATTGCGTCTGTGAGCGTGTCGATTTCTTTCTGTATTGCGGTCACCGCAATGCTATTGTCAGCTTCAAGCTTCCGGATTTCATCCTGCATTTCGCGATATTTTGCATTTAACTGATAATACTCAGGAGTAGATTCAACTGGCAATTCTCCTTTAATGATGGAATCGATTTCGGCTTTCAGTGCGGCTTCCTTTTGCTCGAACTCTGCCAGTTCTAATTTTGTCTGTTCTAAGTCCTGTTGAGCACAAACAAGGCTTTCTTCTGCTTTTGACCTCATTTCTTTTAAGCGTTTCCCTTCGGTATTAATCGCTTCAAGCTTTTCAGCCTTCGCCTTATTGAATTGTGCGAAAGCTTTTTCTCTAGCTGCATCGAGCTGTTCCTTTGGCAAAGCTTGGCCGCATGTCGGGCATGTATCAGATTGCTCAAACTCAAAAACCATATTGTTTTCTATGTGCCAACCTTTGCGGAGAGTTTCCATTTTTTCATCAAGCGTTTTTATTTCTGATGTGTCAAATTGAATAGATAACTTATATCTATCTATGGAACTTTTCAGCAAATGAATCTTGTCCTGTGTCTTCAGAAGCTCTACGCGCTTTTCTCCTACCTTTTCATCCAGCGCCTGTCGGTATTTGTTCCTCAAATCCATCATTTGTGCTTCAATAAGCCGGAGCTCTTTTGTTTTCTCTGCAACCTGCCCGCCGGCTTTGGCCTGGGCAAGCTCTTCTTGTTTTTGCCTGAGCTCTTCACGTAGCTTGGCTATGTCGTTGGGCAATTCATCCGGATTTGTGATGTCGTCAATATTCGGCAGACCGCGCTTAACCTCATCAATCCTTACCGGGATTTTCTGTAGCTCTTTGTTGATTTCAGTCAGACGTGCTTGGATAATTTTGCGCTGCTGTTCTATGGTTCGGTTCCCGAGGATGTCTTTCAGCGCGTTCAATGCCTTTTGACTGGATATCACTTCCTCATCGCTGACATCCCCGCATACCTCCAAGAGCAGTTTGCGCCTGTCTGTCCAGTGCATGATCTCATTGAAGTAACGGGGATCCGTGAGCAGCCGGAATATCTGCTCGTCGGCGATCTCGGCTATCTTGGCGTCATACTCCTTTTTCTGAACCGGTACGCCGTCGATATAGTGATCAGTTGTATGCCCGGTGAACTCAGCCGTAGCAGAACCGCGCTTTTTCGTCCATTTTTCCTGAAATACCTTTTTCAAAATAAGTTGGCTCCCGTCATCAAGTTCCAGAATGGCTTCAACGGTGTGCTCGAGGCCATGTTCGGGTTCCCCATCCGGTCCCAAGGTTTTTATTTCAAAGTCAGACCGGTTCAGACTGTCCTTGCCGAACATGAGCCATGT
>ENA-OWPA01001320-OWPA01001320.1-bioreactor-metagenome-genome-assembly--contig:-NODE-1320-length-17156-cov-21.548159_pt1 | contig 17156 bp, 11 predicted proteins | sample MGYA00238139_ERZ651803 | MGnify/ENA primary metagenome ERZ651803 (study PRJEB26909, sample SAMN07631231) | bioreactor metagenome | isolation source: Switchgrass digestor | place: USA: Dartmouth...
CTGCTCGGGAGTCAGGCCAAGCCTGTCAATTATGAAGACCGGCATGTCCTCAAACTGGATGGTCCTAGGTCTGTACAAAGATATTTCAAACAGCTGCGGGATTGCGTAAACGACCTTCTTTCGCTCGATGCACTCTTTTATCATCTTTACCTTTAAATCATCGGGAACGCTCGAGCACAGGATTACCTCGTTCACATCGCTTAGCTTTGCGAATGCCATGTCTGCGTCCCCGCCGTCAATTGCGTATTTGATGGAAATTTTATGCTCCTTGTCAGCAGAAATCTTGTCGCCTATAATTTTCAGCTCATCCTGGTTTCCGATAAGCATGGCTTTAGATTCCCGCATGATTCTCTGCCTGACACGAAGCAGGAACACTCTCCATACCGAAAGGTATGCAAACATGATAAAGGCGGAACCCAGGAGCACGCTTCTCGGAAACGAAAAGCCCTGGAGAAAATATGTAATGGACACGGTTGTGATGCTCAAAAGCCCGACCAGCCTGAGAAGGCTTGACAAAGTTTCATTCACAGTCACCCTGTAGAACTTTGTCATACCGAACATGTCAAGGTAAATAAGGGCTGCTATAGTAATAAACGGCATGGCATTCAGGTACGGCCGCAAATTGAACATGGGAATATCAAAGCCGAATTTCAGTACGAAGGCCGTAAGGTAGGATAGGTTTATCAATATAAGGTCTATTATTATGATAATCAGCTTGTATGACTTGCTTAAAGCTTTTCCCATATTGTTCCTCTTTCGGGATACGGCTGTCCCCATTTGTTACTTAAAATTATATCATGGAAATACGGCAAAAAATAGTTTACAATAGTTTCAGTATCTTTACAGGAAAAGTTTCCGGGGACCCGTTATGGAGCAGCCATTAATATCCGTGATCATGCCCGCATATAACAGCGAGAATACAATCGGCAGGGCGATAGAATCGGTATTGTCACAGACTTATAAAAATCTCGAACTTATCGTAATAGACGACAATTCGACGGACAAAACTGCAGAAACCGCAGAATCCTATTCAAAAGCTGATTCCCGGGTTATTCTGTTAAGAAACCCAAGGAACCTGGGCGTAGCCCTGTCAAGAAATATTGGCTGCAGAAATGCCAAGGGCGAATTCCTGGCTTTTATTGACAGCGACGATGTTTGGTTTGAAGACAAGCTCGACCGGCAATTGCGCTTTATGCAGAAGACAGGATGCGATTTATCATATACGTCCTATTCATACATCAACCCGGGCGACAAGCCTACCAAAACCGAAAGAGTGTATAAGGTGCCCGAAACGGTAAGTTACCATAAGCTTCTGAAGGAAAACGTGATAGGCTGCTCCACTGTTATGATCAAGGCCTCGTCTATTACGGGACATGAGTTCAATCCTGAATTTGCACATGAAGATTATGCCCTGTGGCTCGATCTGGCCAGATCGGGCAAAACAATGCACGGCATTAAAGAAGTCCTTACCTGTTATTCCTTTGGCGGAAGATCATCAAACAAATTCAAGGCCGCCAGGGACAGATGGGCCGTATACAGAAAATCACAGGAACTTTCCGTATTTAAAGCGTCATATTATATGCTCTTTTACGTTGTCCACGCCATAAGGAAATATAAAATGCTGCTACGATAAAAAACAGGAACTGTGAAGTTGTATGGAGAAGATAAGGATTTTGCATGTAATCGAGAACCTCAGCCTGAACAATGGTGTAAATTCGGTTGTAATGAATTATTACAAATACATAGACAAAGAGCGTTTTGCTTTTGATTTCATGGTTCATGAAAATGTGCCGCGGGAAACCGAGAATTATTTCTTGCACCGCGGTTCGAAAGTGTACGCAATGCCTGAACTTAAGGTGTCAAACATGGCAGTGTATATTAAGGCTTTGTTTAAGTTCTTCAGGCAACATCCTGAGTATAAGATCGTCCACGGTCATTTGCCAAACGCAGCGGTTTTTTATCTCGGTACCGCCAGGCTCTTCCACGTTCCTGTACGGATTATCCACAGCCATAACGAAAGAAGCGCTGATACGACAGTAAAAAAGATAAGGAATAACCTGCTCAACAGCCTTATCCCGTGCGTTGCGAACTACTATATGGCATGCTCCGAAAATTCCGCCAGGTTTCTCTTTGGAAAAAGGGCTGATCAAGCCTTCATACTGACCAACGCAATTGATACCTCCAAGTTTTCATATTCTGAAGAAACACGTTACAAGGTCAGAAACGAACTCAATCTTTCACAAAATCAGTTTGTACTCGGCCATGTGGGCCGGTTCTGCCCGCAGAAAAATCACAGTTTCATAATTGACGTATTCCGGGAAATCTGCGCTCTCAAGCCGGACAGCTGGCTTTTGCTCATAGGTGACGGCGAGCTGATGCCCATGATAAAAAACAAAATCAAAGATTTAGGCCTTTCCGGCAATGTTATATTCACAGGCATCAGCGACAGGGTACATGAATACCTTCAAGCAATGGATGCTTTTATACTGCCTTCACTTTTTGAGGGATTTCCTGTATCGGCCGTTGAAGCACAGATGACCGGCCTGCCATGTTACCTTTCAGACACCATTACTTCACAGGCAGCGTTAAGCGACAAAACAGTGTTTCTAAACATCAAGGATTCTCCATCCTTATGGGCAGAAAAGATTATGTCATCATATTGCAAGAACGATAAACGCGAAACCGTTAAAAATCCTGAATTCGACATCAGGGTCCAGGTAAAAAGGCTTGAAGCCCTGTATTCTGACCTCTATGGAAAAACCAAATAAAGACATTGTATTATAAGAATGCCCTCGATAGAATACAGTTGGGCTAATACTACAAACACAAGGCAGGAAGGTAACATTGGTAGTAAAGATTTATGTTGCATGCCATAAACCTTCATATGTACCCGAACATCCTTTGCTTGTTCCTATTCAGGTAGGCGCGGCGTTGTCTGAAAAAAGATTTGAAGGCATGGTATATGATGATACCGGGCTGAACATTTCCATGCTCAACAAAAGCTATTGCGAACTTACGGCGCAGTACTGGGCCTGGAAAAACGATGATGCAGACTATTTTGGTTTTTTCCACTACAGGAGGTACCTATCATTCAGGATAAAAGATCATATGCGTCCTTATATCCTGGCCTATCGCCCTGATGAAGAACTCCTTAGCAGGCACTGCTATGACAAAACCCATATGCTTGATCTGATAAGCAAATACGATTTGATAGCTCCAATAGCTGAGGAAATGGACGTAAGCATGCGCGACTACTATGGTAAGTCCGCTTACCATCATATAGAGGACCTGGAGCTTGTGGGAAATATACTGAAAGAGTTTTATCCGGATTTTTCCGCTTCATATGATAAGTACATAAACGGTACAATAATGTATCCATGCAATATCTATATCATGAAAAGAGAACTGTTCAATGACTATTGCGCCTGGCTCTTTACAATCTTAAACGAATATGACTGCAGGAGAAGCCAAGCAGGATATATAGGAGAAGAAGCCAGGGTTAACGGGTATTTGGCGGAGCGTCTGTTTGGTGTATACTATACTTGGCTGAAGGATAATACGAAAGTAAAATCCCTGGAGCTGCAAAGAATCGATTTCATGCTTGACAGGACGAAATACCTGAAACGCAGGATCAAGTATTTTATTGTGCCGCCTAACTCAAGAAGAACAACATTTGCCCGGTTAATTCGGGAAAAACTACGCAATAGGTAAGAAAGAGGCATATATATGATAAGAAAGCTTAAGAAACATCAGTTCCTCTTTGAAGAACTTGTAAAGAGGGATTTCAAGAAAAAATATAAGAGAACGGTACTGGGCATACTTTGGAGTTTGTTGTCCCCACTTATGACTCTTCTTGTTATGAGAATAGTATTTACCCAGTTTTTTGGAAGGACGACAAACCACTACACAACCTATTTGTTCTGCGGAACGCTTATCTTTTCATATTTCAGCGATGCCACAAACCAGGGAATGTCTTCCCTTGTTGACAATGCAGGCATTTTTACCAAGGTTAATGTTCCAAAATACCTGTTTTTGCTGTCAAAAAACGTCTCGTCCCTGATCAATTTCGGGCTGACATTCCTGATATTTTTGGTGTTTTGCCTGTTAGACGGAATCACGTTTCACTGGAGGTTTATCCTCCTGTTTTATCCGATCATGTGTCTTGTAGTATTCAACATCGGAGTTGGATCGATTCTGTCTGCCCTTTACGTATTTTTCAAGGACATTCAGTACCTGTACAGCATATTCACGCTGATGCTAATGTATATGTCCGCTATTTTTTACAACATTGACGCATATGAGCCACATGCGCAAAAGCTGTTTTTGCTGAATCCCATATATGTATACATAAGCTATTTCAGAACCATAGTGATCAAACAGGCCATACCGGATTTGACAATCCATATCCTTGCCTTTGCCTATGCTGCTGTGGCTTTGCTGGCCGGCGCTCGTATGTACAAAAAATATAACCAGAGATTCCTATATTATTTATGATGGTGGATAACGATGGAATATAACAACAAGACTGTAGTACTGGAGAACGTATCCGTAAGATATATAGTAGGCGATTTTAAAAACATCGGGCTTAAGGAATACGTAGTGCGAAAACTTACCCGTAATTATCACGTGAAGGAATTCTGGGCCGTTGACGGTGTAAGTTTTTCCCTAGAAAAAGGCGACATGCTGGGAATCATAGGCAGCAATGGCGCCGGAAAATCCACGCTGCTGAAAGTTATAGCCCAAATAATGAACCCTACAAAAGGAAAGGTAATTGTAAACGGAAATGTCGCCGCCTTGTTGGAACTTGCATCCGGCTTTGACGGGGATTTGACCGTAAGAGAAAACACCTACTTAAGGGGTGCAATGCTAGGATACACACGGAAATTCATGGATGAGATGTATGACTCGATTATAGAGTTTGCAGAACTTCAGGAATTCCAGGACAGGCCATTCAAGCAATTGTCATCAGGAATGAAATCACGCCTTGCTTTTAGCATCGCAAGCCTGGTAAACCCTGACATATTGATACTCGACGAGGTACTGGCCGTGGGAGATGTTGCATTCAGGAAGAAGAGCGAGGCAAAAATGTTGGAAATCATCGGCAGGGGCGTAACTACGATACTTGTATCTCATTCATTACAGCAGATCAGGCAGTTATGCAATAAAGTCCTCTGGCTGGAGAGAGGCAAACAAATGGAATTCGGAGATCCGAAAACAATATGCGATAAGTATGAAGCTTACTTAAATAAAAAATAAACATGCTATGACAAAAGGTATGCCATGGAAAAATATAGTCCAAAAGTATCAGTGATTATACCTGTTTATAATGTCGAAGACTATTTGAGCCAGTGCCTTGATAGCATAATCAACCAAACACTGCGTGAAATCGAGATAATATGTGTCAACGACGGTTCGACAGATAGTTCACTGGAGATATTAAATGAATTTGCAATAAAAGATTCCAGGATTATTATTGTCAATCAGGCCAATGCTGGAGCCGGGGCTGCACGCAACGTAGGTATAAAAATCGCAAAAGGAGAATATTTGGCTTTTTTGGACTCAGATGATTTCTTCGAAATCGATATGTTGGAGAAGGCATATAATGCTTGTAAAATTAATCAATTGGATTTCGTTGTTTTTCGTTCGGACATCTATGATAATGACAGTAATAAGTATATTCCAAATTATTCAACAATAAGGACAGATCTTTTACCGCGCAAAAAAGTATTTAGCTATCAAGACATAAAGAAGGATGTTTTCAGGGTATTTGTAGGTTGGCCTTGGGATAAGTTGTATAGTCGTGATTTTGTCATATCCAATAATTTGACCTTTCAGGAGCAAAGGACGACTAATGATCTACTGTTTGTCTTTACTGCGCTTATAAAGGCAAGGAGGATTATGGTTATTGACGATGTTCTTGCACACCACAGGATAAGACCTGGTTCATCTCTGTCAACAACACGTGAGAAATCCTGGAAGTGTTTCTATAATGCTTTACTCGCGTTAAGAGATGAACTAAAATCTTTAGGTATATATGAAGAGTTAGAACAAAGCTTCGTAAATTATGCGCTTCATTTTTCATTATGGAATCTTAATACAATTGATGATACAGTGTATAGCGAGTTATATAACCATTTGAGGACAGAAATTTTTCACGAACTAGGCATCACAAATAGAAACAAGAGATATTTTTGGCACAGAGAAGAATACAAACAGTATTTAGAGATACTAAAATCCGAAAATCCTGTTAATAAAGAAAAACCTAATAAAAACAGAGCAATAAAAGGCTTGGTTCGGAGCATAAGGAATAACGGCGTCAAGTACGTGATATATAAAATTAAATACGAATTCTTAAAAAATAAACATAATATTTAAATATTAAATTCATATCATACTTTACCCGTAAAATTCCTTCTTTACTGCTTCCAGCGCAGCGGCTATGACCTGATCCATATCATAATATTTGTACTCGGCAAGCCGCCCACCAAATATGACATTTTCACACTTGGTGGCAAGCTCCCTGTATTTCTTGGCAAGGCTCTCATTCTTTTCATCGTTGATCGGATAATACGGTTCAGCGCCAGGTTTCCACTCCATTGGATATTCCCTGGTGATCACAGTCGTAGGCTGATTCCCGAATTCAAAATGCTTATGCTCAATGATACGTGTCCAGGGAACATCACTGGACGTGTAATTAACAACAGCATTGCCCTGAAAATTATCTATGTCAAGAACCTCGGTTTCAAATCGTAAACTGCGCCATTCAAGATGTCCCAGGGAATAACCGAAGAACTCATCCAGCATGCCTGTATAAACTATTTTCTCTGCAATATTCGGGTTATCCTTGATAAAATCAAAATAATCTGTGTTTAGCAATACCTCGCTTCCTTCAAGCATTTTCTCAATTATAGGCGTATACCCGCCGACAGGAATACCCTGCCACCTGTCATTAAAGTAGTTATTGTCATAAGTAAAGCGCAATGGCAACCTTTTTATGATAAAAGGCGGCAAATCCCTGCAGCTACGTCCCCATTGTTTCTCGGTATAACCCTTTATCAGCTTCTCATAAATATCGTAACCAACCAATGATATAGCCTGTTCCTCAAGATTTTTTGGTTCCTTTATCCCCGCCTCTCCGACCTGCTGAGCTATCTTTGCCTTTGCCTCAGCCGGGGTTCTCACTCCCCACATTTTATTAAATGTATTCATATTGAATGGAAGGTTATATACCTCATCACCATAGACAGCAATCGGTGAGTTGATAAAATTATTAAACTCAGCAAACTGATTTATATATTCCCAAACCTCTCTGTTTGAGGTATGGAATATATGGGCTCCGTACCTGTGGACGTTTATGCCATTTATATTTTCGCAATATACATTGCCGCCAATATGACCCCGACGCTCTAATACCAGGCATCTCTTCCCATGTTTTTTTGCCTCATGGGCAAATACTGATCCAAAAAGCCCCGAACCAACTATTAAATAATCATATGATTTCATGACCATACCATCTCAATTCTTCCATATATCTTTATATATTCTATCAACAAGAGTGTCATCCTTGCCAAAATATTTATTATATCTCTCTAGCACCTTTAAAAGCTGGACATCATTTCCGCCATTTTTTAAATTATTTCGATGTAAAGCCTGTGCTTGAGTACCTTCGATATAGCAAAGATTCTTTTTCGGTGCTGCCTGGACGGTGGGGGTTCCTTTCATTACCTGCATTATCTTTAACCAAATATCGTCAGCATATTTACAAGTATTAAAAATAGCATCTTTGTTAAATAACTCTTCGTGCATACAATGAGGTGGATATAATGTACCAGCACCACTTGTAGAAAATAGCCTCATTGATGGAACACCTATAAGCTCTGATTGTTCTAATTTCCATTCAGCATAAGGCATAATATTGCCTGTTGCGTCAAATGTAATTAAATGTGTCCTTAACGCCGACACCGCATTTGGAAATTTTTTATATGATTCATATAGCAGTTTAATCGAATCGGGATGATAATACAAATCATCATCAAAAGTAATAATAATATCATCAGGGTACTCTTTCATGGCATAATAATATTTTTTATGTGATTTTAAATCCTCGCACCATCTAATGGTTAAACCTTTTTTCTTCAATTGTAGTAAATCAGTAGGCAGATCTTTTTCCCGGTTCCTAAATTCGTCCTCAGCAAGCCAAAGAATAATCATATCCGGCTTCATAGTTTGTTTTAGAAGCGTTATAATTGCATCTCTAACTTTATCTATTCTTCCTGGATAAGATGTAAGGCTAGCAATTATTCGTGGCGATCTTTTTTTCCTGTTTAAACCATATGGTATTTTGTCTGATGCATATAAGCTTAACACTTTTATACTAGTCAATTTCTTCCTAATGCGCTCTTTACCATAATGCCATGTATATGACCATCCGTGATCATTTATGCACTTTATACCGCCAATTACTTTCCTTGGTAACCAAAAGAGTGTATTATTCAGCGCAGATAAAAGTTTCTGCATATCCTTACAATTGATATAACCCAATGTATTTGTGTCGTATATATTCTTATTAATACCTGCTTCTAATTGTTTCTTAAATTGAATATAAAAATGACTTATATAATAGTTGGTATTCTTTGCGAATATTTTTTTTCTTTCTGATTCATCCAACATATTATATATTGCGTATAAATTATTTACCATACTGGTTTCCAAGTGCCTAGCAATAGATTGATTTACACTATCTTCAAAATCATGTGATAACCAAAAACGTAACATATCTAAATATCCAATAAAACATCCTTCGAAATTGAGGTAATTTTTGGGTTTTGTCTGACGAGAATCACTTCTTATAAAATATTTATAATATTTATTTGGCACCCTTGTCGCACGCTCGGCAGAAAGCATAGCTTTAAACGCAAAAGGCATATCTTCATGCTTTATTCCAGGAATAAAGCGTATATAGTGTTTGTTTAGGAAATCTAATTTATAAAAATTAGTCGTAACAGTATCATAACAAGGCCCTTTTCTTCTATTTAAGTCATAAATTTGTGGGCCGGTTGAAATTGTATAACAGTAAGTCGGATCTGTATTTACCGAATTTCTATTAAACTTTTGCCTTATCTCCTCATTTTCATAATCATACTCTCTATTAAAGATAATAATGTCGATGTTGCCTTTTTTAGCAGTCAGGAAAAGTTCCTCCGCTGCATTTAACTCTATTCTGTCATCATCATCCAAAAATAGAATATACTCCCCGTTAGCAATATTAAGCGCTACATTTCTTGCTGATGAAGGACCGCCGTGCGGCATATCAATAATTGTTATTCTATCATCTTTGGCCCAGTACTCCATCAAAATTTGTAACGAACTATCTCCTGATTCATCATTGATACAAATAATTTCTATATCTTTTAATGTTTGATTAATTGCGCTTTCTAACGATTTAACCAAATATTTGGCACTGTTATATACAGGAATAATTATGGAAACTTTCGGCGGCTCAGATACATAGTAATTTCTTCTTACGTGTATTTTTTTGGGTATATCATGCCCTAATAATTCAAAATAATCAGATAACCATTTTATATCATTATTGAAATAATAATCTTTTGGGTAATCAAATCCGCCAAGATTTTTAATGATCCTAAGCTTTTCATCAAATGATAAAGAATCCTTTTTAATAGTTCTAAAATTCCAAAAGCAATACGGAATTGCATAATTTATAAAACTCTTCTCGTATATAGTGAATAAGCCTCGGCCCTCCAACTCCTCCTTCAGTTTACATATTGCTTTGTAAAAATCTTTTGGATGTTTACTTTTTTTAGATTGAATATTGTTATTTATCCCCGTACGTATCCCCGTACGGTAATATGTAAGCGGTTCTGATGTATATGTTATTTTTTTTGCAAGAACAAGAGCGCTATAAACAAAATAAAAGTCATTTGAATTATTTAAATTTTGAAACCATAAATTATTATCTAGTATAAACTGGCGGCGGAAAATTTTGGACCATGGTGCCGGAGTAGATACCTGAAATATGCATTCAGGGATATCTTCAGGTGAAAAAGGTGTATTTTTAGGCAAATACCTTTGATCAACCATCCATTTCATTAAAGTAGTTGTGTTTGTTGTTTCGTCATACTTATAAGCACCAAAAAGTGCTACATCTGCATCAACCGATTTAATTGTCGAATATGCTATATCACATAATCTTAGGTCGAAATAATCATCTGCATCTAAAAAAAGCAAATATTCACCAGAAGCTATCTTAATACCTTTATTTCTAGCAACTGCGGCACCTAAATTGTTTTGTTTTAGAACCTTTATTCGGCTGTCTAAATTAGCAAATTTTTTAAGAATAATCGGACTATTGTCTGTTGAACCATCATCTATGCATAATATTTCTATATCCTTCATTGTCTGATTAATTATACTTTCCAAACACGCTTCCAAATACTTATCAGCATTATATACTGGTATAATAATAGAAATTTTAGGCATATATGACCTCCTATTTATCGATTATGCTTCTGCAATCAACAGCACTTCGCGAGATATTGAATAATCCACGGGTTTGAATATTTTAAAATTATACCCAAGATTCCAGCTCTCTATCATCGGCTTAATCATAAAAAATTCATCAGGATTATGATATATGCTAATGAGTAAAGTAGGACGATGTTTCTTAATTGTATTTTCTGCACCCTTTAAAAATTCAAGCTCATAGCCTTCAATATCAACTTTAATTAGTCCTACATCCAGATTATATTTTTCAACAAATGTATCCAACGTAATTAAATTTACTTCCTCAACGTTTTCTGGATCTATATTAGGTCGGAGAATAGAGCTACAAGATCCTGCCACATTAACATGCACACGTCCATGATTCGACCCTAATGCAGCATGTACAGGTATAACATTTTTAGTGTTATTTAACTCTAGGGTTTTCAATAATAAATTGTAATACTTGCTTGTTGCTTCAAAAGCAAAAACTTTATCTGATGTTAAATTAGATAAAATTAATGCTGTATCTCCAATGAAAGCTCCGACATCAATAATACATTTATCTGCAAACTTTAATTTGTTCTTTATTTTATCCAGACCATAATGATATACAAAAACAACAGGTTCAAAATGGTTAATCGGTAACAAATAATTTTTATAACAATATATATCTTCCGAAATTTTTAGAATGTTACTGTATAAGTGCTGTTTTAAGAATCTTAGTTGCTTATCCTCTTCGTCAGATAAAATATCTATTGACTCCCCTTCTGTATCCCAGATCTTCTCCTGCCGGGTTAGAATTTTTACAACAGTCTCTGCGCTCTCTTCATCAAGACCACGCAAAAGATTTAAAAGCTTATTAGGAAAATCAGGTCTCCTTCTATATTCTTTAAAGCTTAAAGTTACTCTTCGTTCATAATCATTATTGTAAATATTTCTTTCAGGTACCCAAATAACTAATTTGCTGATGTCTTTACTTATATTTTCTATAGTGTTTTTTGTGCTAGTAATGCTATCAACTACATTAGGAATATTTTGTTCTAGACCTACCAATCTCTCTACGATTTCCTCATTAACCCGCTCTCTCTCGTTTTTGCTTTCCACAAATATTCTGAGATTTTCTCTATTTACAGATTCAAAAAGAGTATATAACCGCTTTAATTCTTCATATTGCATATCTAGTCTGTTCTGAATTGAAGCGGTCTCTTTTGACAGCTTTTCAATTTGAACCTTGATTTCCTTCTTGCTGACATTTATAGCCTCTAATATATTCTTAACCTCTCGCATAAACGATTTAACGGGAGGCGGCAATAATCGTTTGAGAAATTCTCTTATTCTTTTCATGGTTGCTTTCCCTCCAACAACAACTCATTACCCAATTGCGATATTGAGTCTGTTATTCTACTTATTTAACTATATTTCCCACAATTCTACGGCCAATTGATTCGTAAATCAAATCATATCCTTCCATGTCTTCAAGTCTGTAGCAGTTGCGCCCATCCAATATTATAGGCCGTTTCATGGATAAAAACACTTCGGGCTTTAGCGATGTTATCTGGGGCCACTCAGTAAGAATAAAACAGATATCGGCATCCTTCAATGCTTCCTCCGGTGTCCCGCAGTACATAATACTTCCGTTAACCTTTTGCTTAAACCGTTCCATACCGCATGGATCATAAGCTTTTACTATTGCACCATCATCCAGAAGAATTGGGACAATTGTTAAAGAAGGGGCCTCACGTAGGTCATCGGTGCCGGGTTTGAACGTAAGTCCCAATACTGCTATCGTTAATCCTTCAAAGGTATCATAATATTTTCTGGCTTTTTTAATCAACCTTAGTTTTTGATTTTCGTTAACTTCAATTGCCGCCTTAACGGTTTTTAGTTCATGGTCATGGTAATTGCCAAGCCAATGTAATGCTTTTGTGTCCTTTGGAAAACAGGAACCACCATATCCTATACCGGCCTTCAGAAATTTATCGCCGATGCGCGGATCCATGCCCATGCCTCGCGCCACATCTTCCACATCTGCGCCCAGAACCTCGCATAGATTCGCAATTTCATTTATGAATGATATTTTAAGGGCCAGGAAATCGTTAGACGCGTATTTAATCATTTCTGCGCTTCGTCTGTTAGTAAATACTATAGGTTGATTCAGGCCTTTGTAAATTTCAGCCATTATCTTTCGTGCTTTATCGCTTTCAGCGCCTATAACTATGCGACTGCCATAAAGCATATCCTTTACAGCGGTTCCCTGGGACAGAAATTCAGGATTAGAAACAACCTCAATTGATATGTGATGCTTCAAATTTTTCTTTATGTACTGCTCTATTTTGTCGTTGGTTCCTATGGGCACGGTTGATTTAATAACTACAATACAGTCCCTTTTTGCTGATTCAGCAATTTGTTTCGCGGCTGAATATACATAAGACAGATTGGCTGATCCATCCATCTTCTCCGGTGTTCCCACAGCGATGAATATAACCTCTGAATCAGCATAAGCATTAGCATAATCGGTGGTGAAGACGAGCCGCTCAGCATTCTGGGACATTAGTTCCGGTAAATCAGGCTCGTAAATGGGACATATACCTTTATTCAGTTTTTCAATCTTCTCCTGATCTATATCTACACAGGTTACATTGTGGCCCAGATGAGCCAGTACTACACCTGTGACCAACCCTACATATCCTGTTCCGGCTATTGATATCTTCAATTTTTCGTGCCCCTTTTCAAAAATCTTTGAAAGTTCTGTCGAATGCTAATACAATTATTATGATACACCAAAAAAATCTACCCATCAAGCATGTTTAAAATAATATCGTTTTTTCGGTATTATTTTAACAATGGCTAAATCACAATCTAGATATGCATGTGATATTTACTATAATAATTGATAAATGTTCTATCATATTGATATGAAACTATCTAATATGGTGCCTCATTTTTTCGCGCAAGGCAACTGCTCTTTATGCTATGAAAATTCTATAGGGGTTAACCTATAAAGGCCAAGAGGCTGGCCAAAGCCAGCCTCTTAGTTTTTTTAGCATTGCGACACATTTAATCCAAAACATCGGTCCTTGTAAAGGATTTCAGGACATTACCCGCCGCGTCTGCAAGACCGAACACCTGATTGTAGGATACGTCGGTTGTGTTTTTGAAGTTCTCTCCTATCAGTGTTATTTCGTTGCCGTCAACAATGGCTTTCGTCAGCTGCGCGCTGCCGCCTGATACTGAGAATCCGTTCTTACTGTCGGCTGCAGCTGTCTTGCTGTCAATGTCCTCAGACAGAATTACCTTAATTGTAGTGCTGTTTATAAATACAACACTGACCACCTCGGGAGCTGCCTTATCGACAACTGTCGTCTCAGGTATATAAACAGTCTCACCGTAAGAGTTTCTTGAATCAGCGTTTGTTACCTTAACTTTAAGGGTCTTGCCGTCTACAGATGCAGCTGTTTTATCCCAGCCTCTCAGAGTAAGGGTAATCACGCTGATACCGTCGGAGTTGACCGAATGCCTTGCCCTGGTTACAGTAACACTTACATTCGTCTTTTTGTTACCGTCATAGTAGTAGACCGCACCTTCGAAATCACTGGAATCAAATGCAGCAATCTTACCGTCCAATGTAATCGTGATGGTATTCTTAGCTGTCAGTGCAACTGACTCGGCATCTTTAACGCCCACATGACCCGGCAAGGCAATTTCAACCCTGTTAAGGCTGGACTGAGTTCGGTTGCCGTCGGCATCTGCCACTCTGGCTATATAAAGTTCTTCCTCTATGTATGATACGCCCTTCTTTACATATGCAGCTTCATCTGAAAAGTCATAGTAATCGATATATTCTGCAGCATTTTTCTTTGTCACATCAGCAGATGAAGGAATCTTTATTTCTACTGCCTTACCGCTATCAACAACCTTTATCGTGACTCCGTTCATATCTGCAAGATTTATGGTTCTTCCGTCATAAGCCACTATTTCATATTTTTCAAGATCCAGCACAGAATATCTGCCGCTAGTAGCCATGGTATCATTGAAGTTCACTTTAAGCGTCTGGCCCTTTTCCCCCGGATGATAGATTCTTGCTTCGAAATCTCCAGGAGGAGTCATATCTTTCATTGTAAAGGATTTCGTAGTTTTGGCAATAATATTGCCTACAAGATCTTCTACGTTCCTGACAACTATGGAGTAAGTACCATAGATGGCTTCATTAAATGTAATGACTACCTCTTTGCCGTTTTTATCAAGCACGGCATCGTAAATGACATCGCTCACATCTTTTCCGTTCTTGTCAAGAATTGTGTAGTTGTCTAAGTCTTCAGCCGAATCTTCATCAAGTTCCTTGCTGAATATGAGCCTGATGCTTTCTTCATCTTCCTGCTCCACTTCTTGAAGCACCGGAGCAGTTTTATCTACGGTCACATCTACCACATATGAAATGCTTGAGTTTTTGTTTCCCCACAGGTCCTGCAATACCTTTGCGTCAATGTAGATATATGCGCGGCCCTGAGGGAGTCTGCTGTCCGTAAATACAATAGTCAGTTCTTTTCCGTTTACCTTAAGGTCTGAAGCAGTATTCTTCCTGTTGGTATGATAGAAGTTTGCAAGGTATTCATCCGAATATCCGTATGTATCATATGATTCTTCAAGCAATTCTATATCCTCATTGAAGATAAGTGTAACTTCTGTCGGTTTGGCATTCCTGTAACCAACCACATATGGGCTTTCCTTATCTTCAGTGACTTTTACAGTAAACGTTTTCTTGCTTATGCTGAAACCAGCATAGTCTCTGATAGCCGGTTTAGCTTCAATTGTAACGTTTCCCTTCTCCAAAGCAGAATAGAGAGTTATGTTAATTTCAGTATCATTATTAACTTTCTCTATCTTTTCAATCAGATATTCTCCATCATTAACGCTGAAGTATTTTTCAGGATCATCGTCATTATCGGGCTCCCTTATCGGTTCGCTGAATTTAACCTTGATGGTGTATTTGCCCACCACTTCGGCAGAAACAGCTTTTGGAAAAACATTATCGAAGAACTCTATCTTTTTTATTGTAGTCTCTCCAAGCTTCAGACCGGTTTCAGATTCGATATCCCTAATGGTAAGGTCTATAACTTCCTGCTGTGCTGCCTCATTCGTAAGTGTAATTGTTACTGTCTTCTTATCGGATGAAAGCTCAAACGTTGAATCCTCATCAATTACAGCCTCAACTTCATCCTCATTCTCAATAATATAGTTATTCTCATTTCCTGCTTCTTTAATGGGCATGTTGAATTCGACAACCAATTGTTTCAGGCTGGAGGCTTTAACGTTGACGACTTTTAACTCGGTTGGTTTTGCTTCCAAAAATCCGGCTGCGATAGCAGCTTTTTCTGAAACAAAGCCTGCGTCGACAAGTGATTGTATAAACTTGGTGCCATCAGCACACTTGCCGTTCTTGCATGCGCCATAGAGAATTCCTGCAATATCATCACGGGTCAGTGCCAATTTGGGGCCAAACTCCATTGCCTGGTTCAATGTGATGATTCCGGCACTAACCGCTTCGGATATAGCTACATTGGTACCGATATTATAGCCCATGCCGATGTTCATGAGCCAGACAAGCAGTTCTGCAGCGGTCATTTGCTGCGTAGGAGCAAATTTCACCTTCGGCAATACGGAAGCGTCAATACCGGAAGTATATCCATACTTTACGGCATAAGCCACCCACTTGTACGCCCAATCAGGAACCTTTGCCGCATCTATTACTCTTTCTGAAATAATCCGTGCTGCTTCAGCATCTGACATGGCCTCAACTTCATCAGCCTTGCCAGCCGCCTTGAGTGCAAAAATTATTCCCTGTACTCTGGTTACATAGTCTCCAAGCCCATATCCCGCCATTAGTCCCAAATCGTTCAGAACCTTGGCTTCTGCCTCATACTTGTAGGTCTGGGCAAATGCAGGTGTCGCCATGATAGTCGCAAGGATTGTTATTACGGTTACTACTGTAAACATCTTTTTAAACTTATACATAATTCGTATCCTCCCTGTATGAAGAAGGCTTTCTGCTTCTTCCATAATTATACCTTCTTTGATGCCCTTTTCCTTAACAAAGATATTAAATTTACATAACATTATCATCCTTATTAATAGACGTTATTTATAATAGAAGGTTCAATAGCCATATATATTTGTGCTGACATTTATCGTTTGAGAGACAGCCAAAACAAGAAATTACCGGTCATTAGCTGTAAAGGTAAGGCAATTATTAATTTATTAAATGATTGCTTTTGGGAATTTACATACCGGCAGAAGAGATATTGAATTCATTTTATTTTCCTTACACTAATGGTTACACAGAATATGATAAATTCAAAGTCATTAATAGAAATGCCTACGAAAGGTTAAGTAACATGATAATACATATAATGGTCCGGGCATAAGCATAAAAGGCAGATGACCGGACTGATCATCTGCCGTCAATTTCAACAGGGTAACTTTATTTTATCTATTCAACCCCAAGCATTTCACGTTTAGTCACATAAAAGAGAGAGGCTGGCTTGCGCCAACCTCTCTTACACTGAAAGCTTACCTAATTATTATTCTCATTATTATTCAGCTTCATCTACTTTCGTAGCTTCTTTTAGTGTTTTAGTCCAGCTGAAGGACTTCAC
>ENA-OWPA01001321-OWPA01001321.1-bioreactor-metagenome-genome-assembly--contig:-NODE-1321-length-17142-cov-13.359273_pt1 | contig 17142 bp, 22 predicted proteins | sample MGYA00238139_ERZ651803 | MGnify/ENA primary metagenome ERZ651803 (study PRJEB26909, sample SAMN07631231) | bioreactor metagenome | isolation source: Switchgrass digestor | place: USA: Dartmouth...
AGAATGGTTCCGATTGCAGGGTGCGAATCCCTGCCCGCAGCGACTACTATAGAATATTTGGGGAGGTGAAGGCGGTGATACCAACAAAAGAAACAATAAAGAGAAGGACAATTGCAGATATGAAAGCATTGGGGATATATAAGAAACAGTATAGTCGTTTGATTGATATATATGCTGGGCTAGTCCATCAATACTTGATTTTGAACAAGAAGTTTGAAGAAGGTGATTATGAAGTACAAGTAAACTCAGCACAAGGCGGACCAAAAAAGGCTCCGATTGTTGCAACGCTAGAGAATTTGCGAAAAGATATTTTGGCATACTCCGACCGTCTTTGCCTAAACCCTAAAGCTTTAGAAAATGTTACAGCTGAGAAAGAGCAAAAATCTAAATTAGAAAGTGTGTTAAGTAGCCTTGACTAAAAAATATAAAAACTACGATATAGTAATGGAGTATGCCAAGAGCATAGTTGAAGGTAGAAAAGTAGCTTGCAAAGAAACAATCCAGATGTGTCAGCGTTTCTTGGATGATTTAAACAATCCTGCTTATGACTTCAATCCTAAAAACGCAGAATTTGTAATCCAAATAATTGAAAAAACATTCGTACACCAAAAGGGCGAAGATATGCAAGGTCGACCATTAAGAGGTCGTCCTTTTTTATTAGAGCCGTGGCAGAAATTTATCATTTATAACCTTTTAGGTTTTTATTATAAAGGCACGAAAATACGCCGTTTTAAAGAAGCATTCATAATGGTACCTAGAAAAAACGGGAAAACGCCGCTTATAGCAGCTTTGTCTTGGGGATTAGGTTTATTAGAGCGTAGGTCTGGTGCAGAAATAGTTATCGTAGGTGCTCTTTTAAAACAAGCTTTACAAAGTTTTAATTTTATCCTCTATAACTTGAAACAAATGGGGGAGGATAAGAATTTTAGGATACTCGATAATAATCAGGAACATTCTATCAGCGGTGAGCTTGGCGATGGGTACCTGAGAATTGAAACTATCGCTGGAAACTCTGATAGAATGGACTCTCTTAATACCTTGATACAGATACTGGATGAGCTCCACCTATACAAAAATGCCAGTCAATATAACACGATAAAGGAGTCTGGAAAAGCATACAGAAATAGCCTTTGCATTGGAATAACAACAGCTGGCGACAATCCGAATTCTTTCTGTTATAACCGAATGAAATATTGCCAGAAGATACTAGATGGAACAGTGAAAGATGAGCAATATTTTGTATTCATAGCTAAAGCAGACGAGGATCCAGAAACAGGCGAAGTAGATTATACTAATCCTATTGAACATGAAAAGGCTAATCCTAACTACAATGTATCAGTATCAGCTCAAGAACTGATGAATGATGCAATGCAGGCCCAAAATGACCCCCAACAAAGGAAATCATTTTTAGCTAAATCACTTAATATTTATACTAGTTCCATGAAATCATATTTCAACATTGATGAATTTAGGGCTAGTGATAGGAGATACAATTGGACTATAGATGAATTAGCAAAGTTGCCTATTAGATGGTATGGTGGAGCTGACTTATCAAAAATGCATGACTTAACTGCAGCTGCATTATATGGTTCTTATGGGGATATAGATATAGCAATTACCCATGCATGGTTTCCAATTATAGCAGCTCATCAAAAAGCTGAGGAAGATAATATACCTTTGTTTGGTTGGAAAGATGATGGTTGGCTGACAATGTGTAACACTCCAACCGTCAATTATGATGATGTAATCAAGTGGTTCATAAAAATGCGGGACAAGGGCTTTAAAATAGAACAGGTAGGCTTTGACCGTAAATTTGGTAGAGAATTCTTCCTGGGAATGAAGTTACACAGATTTAGAATAGAAGATACTCCACAGCTTTATTACTTGAAATCAGAAGGATTTAGAAGAATAGAGAAAAAAGTAAAAGACGGTAAATTCTATTACCTGCATTCAGAGGCTTTCGAATATTGCGTACAAAACGTAAGAGCAATAGAACAAACAGATGATGCAATCAAATATGAAAAAGTAGAGCCTGCAATGAGAATAGATATATTTGACGCAACAGTATTTGCAGCAATGCAGATGTTAAAACATATGCAGAAAAGCGAAACAGCAACTAAATGGTTGAAAGGCGGTGAATAAATGGGCTGGTTTAAAAATATAAGAAACAAACTAAAGGAAAGAGCTGATCCTGACCCATTAATAGGTTGGCTTATAAGCGATGAAGCATATAATACTTTAGCGGTACCAGGTTATAGAAAATTATCTGATAGCCCAGATATAAGGATTGCAGCAGGGAAAATAGCAGACCTTATATCTAGTATGACAATTTATCTGATGCAAAATACAGAAGATGGAGATATAAGAATAAGAAACGAACTATCAAGAAAAATTGATATTAACCCTTATAGTCTAATGACAAGAAAAGCTTGGATGTACAATATAGTATACACAATGCTTCTAGAAGGAGAAGGAAATTGCGTTGTATTCCCCAAAATGAGAAATGGATTAATAGATGAACTAATACCTTTGAATCCATATTCAGTATCCTTTGTAGAAACAGATGGCGGATATGCAATTCTTTATCAAGGGGAAGTATATAACCATGATGAAGTATTGCATTTTACAATTAACCCAGACCCAGAAAAACCCTGGATGGGGACAGGGTATAGAGTAGTATTAAAAGATATAATCAATAACCTAAAACAAGCAACAGCTACTAAGAAATCATTTATGGAAGGCAAATATATGCCTTCTTTAATAGTAAAAGTAGATGCTACAACAGCAGAGTTATCAAGTGAGGAAGGGAGGAATTCTGTATATAAGAAATATTTAGAAACAACTAAAGCAGGTCAACCCTGGATTATTCCAGCTGATTTATTAGAGGTAGAACAAGTTAAACCACTATCTTTAAAAGATATAGCAATAAATGAATCTGTAGAGATAGATAAAAGGACAGTTGCAGGTATATTTGGCATACCTGCTTTTTTATTGGGGATAGGAGAGTACAACAAGGAAGAGTACAACAATTTTATTAATTCAACAATATTGCCTATAGCTAAAGGGATAGAGCAGGAGCTTACAAGGAAACTTTTATACAGCCCTGACTTGTATTTTAAATTCAATCCAAGATCCTTATATGCTTATAACATTAGTGAACTTGCAAAAGTAGGGTCAGAAATGTACGTAAGAGGAATTATGACAGGTAATGAGGTAAGGGATTGGCTAGGCTTATCACCAAGACCAGGATTATCAGAACTAGTTATTCTAGAGAACTACATCCCATTAGACAAAATAGGAGACCAAAGTAAATTACAAGGAGGTGATGAAGATTAAAACTAGAGAAATGTATTTCAGAACAGATTTTCACACAAGGCAAGAAAATGATGAAAGATTCATCGAAGGGTATTTTATACGATTCAATGAAGAAACCGAACTTTGGGATGGAGTATTTGAAGAAGTAGCACCTGAAGCAGTAGATGATAGCCTAAAAAACAATGATATAAGATGTTTATTTAATCATGATACCAATATTGTATTAGGCAGGACTGGTAATGGAACTTTAGAGCTAAGAAAGGATGAGAAAGGGTTATTTGGTAGAGTAAAAATCAATCCAAATGACAAACAAGCTTTAGACATTTACGCAAGGATTGAGAGAGGCGATATTAACGCTTGTAGTTTTGGATTCAATATCATTAGCGAAGAAATTCAAAACAGAGATGATGGCACAGTTAAATTCATTCTAAGGAAAATAGATCTACATGAAGTTTCGCCTGTTACTTTCCCTGCTTACCCAACTACATCTATAGAAGCAAGAAAGAAGGACTTGGAACAACATAAACAAAGGCAACTAAAAACTAGAAAAAATAAATTGAAAGAGAGGTTGAGAGGAATATGTTAAGGCAATTGATAATATCAAAGAAAATTGAACAAGCAAGGCAATTGCTAAATAGCTATCTTGAAGAAGAACAGAAACTAAAAACTAGAGGGGAAGAATTAGAAAAAGCAATAGAAGAAGCTCAAACAGATGAAGAAATTAGCCTTGTAGAAGAAGAAGTTAATAAACTAGAACAAGAAAAAGCAGAACTAGAAGAAAAGAAAAGCAAGCTTGAAAGCGAAATAGCTGAGCTTGAAGGAGAACTAGAGCAAGTAAACAGCAAGGAACCAAAAAATAAAGAACCACAAAATGACAATTCAACTCCTGACGTTAGAAATATAATTATACCTAAAATAAGAGGAGGTTTAAGAACAATGGTAAATAAATACGAAACTAGAGACCAAATGTTAGAAAGACTAAGCAGAAAGGAAGTAAAAGAATTTTACGAAACAATTACTAATTTAGTAAAAGAAAAGAGATCTGTATCTGGCGCAGATATACTTATTCCTGAAGAAGTTGTCAATATGATACAAACTAGACTTGGGGATTATTCTACTCTTTACAATGAAGTAACAGTGCAACCTTTATCTGGTACTGCAAGGGTTATTTTAGATGGAGTAATTCCTGAAGCAATATGGGTAGAAATGACAGGCGTTTTATCTGAGATTTCAACAACTTTCTCTAAAACTGAACTTGACGGTTATAAAGTTGGAGGTTACATCCCAGTATCTAATGCAATACTTGAAGATAGCATGATAAATCTAGCAAACTATCTAGAAGAAAGATTAGCTATGACTATAGCAAAAGCACTTGATAAAGCTATCATCAACGGTACAGGTGCTGCTGGAAAACAGCCTACAGGAATTATAACAGCTTTACAAGATCCAGAATTTGCAGACCACAATGTTACTTCTAGCGGTTTATTGCCAGACATAACTTCAAAGATGGCTTTAATTGATGACGGAGAAGATGGAGCACCTATTGGCGAAGTTATAGCAGTCATGAAGAGAAGTCTATATTACTCAAAGATAGCGCCTCAAACTTTTGTAAATACTGCAGATGGCAGATTTGTAATTCAAAATGCACAAGCTCCAAGACTACCAGATGGAACAAGAATAGTATTTAATCAATATACTCCTGATAATACTATCATTCTTGGAGACTTCAAAAAGTACTTACTAGGAGAAAGAAGAGGGGTACAAATTGCAGCTTCCACTGATGTAAGATTTATAGAAGACCAAACTGTATTCAAGGCTACTGCTAGATATGACGGAAAACCAATATATCCAGGTTATTTCGTGAAAATAGAAATCGAAAACACTCCTGAAGCTTAAGGAGTGATTTTATTGAAAGTAAAAGTTATAAAAAAATTTATAGATAAATACACAAAAGAAGTTTACGAAATAGGGCAAATAATAGAAGTTGCTAATGAGCGGTATGAGGAAATAAACTCTACCGCTCATGGTATTTTAGTAGAAAAGTTGGATGAAATAGATCTAGGAAGCATGACTAAAAAAGAATTGATAGAGCATGCGAAAAACAAAGGGATTGAGCTAGATATAAGAATGACTAAAGCAGAAATGTTGAAGGAGTTGATGTAATGAATACATCAACTATATTAGATTTAGTAAAAGCACGACTAGGCATTACCTCTTCAGTCAGAGATAGCTATTTGATGGCAATAATAGATGGAGTAAGAAAAGAACTAGAAGAGGAAAAGGGAATAGCAATTGATGATACTAATCCATATCACTTGATGTTTATTGTGGATTATGCAACGTGGAGATACCAAAGCAGAGATAGCGAAGGGGATATGCCTAGACATCTTCAATACAGACTGCATAATTTGGTTATTCATGCAGCTAAAAAGGATGAGCAAAATGACATATGACCACGAGTTAACACTGATAGACTACACAATAGAATATGACGAGATAGGACAACAGAAAAAAATAGAAACAAGAACAAATATATTATGTGCAGTTAAATCGATTGGCAGAAATGAATTTTACGCGGCAGCACAAGCAGGACTAAAACCTGAAATCACGTTTATAATTCATGCCTATGAATATAATGGTGAAAAAGAAGTTGAATTTGAAGGAGAAAAATACAAAGTGATAAGAACGTACATGAAGGACTTTGAGGAAATGGAGCTTGTGTGCGAGAAGGTGATAGGTAATGGCTAACATATCAATAGACCAGCTGGCCAACGAGATAGCGAAAGGCCTCAAAGAGTATTCGCAAGATGTAATAGAAGGAATAGACGAGGCAAGTGAAAGAATAGCAAAGAATGCAGTAAAAGAATTGAAGGCTAAATCACCGAAAGGAAAGACTAAAAAATACTCCCGAGGTTGGACTGTCAAAACAGAGAAAAAATACGGGGAAACAAATTCTCATATCATCTACAATAAAAACAAACCGCAACTTACGCATCTTTTGGAGCATGGCCACGCCAAACGAGGTGGCGGTAGAGTAGAAGGCAAACCTCATATAAGACCAGTCGAGGAACAGGTTATTCAAGAATTTTCAGCAGAAGTTGAGAGAATCGTAAAAGGGGGTTAGGGCATGACGCAGAATGAATTATATAATTTATTGAAATCTACAGGACTACCAGTTGCTTATCACCACTTTGACGAGCCACCTAACCTACCTTATATCGTATATTTGTTTACTTATAGCTCCAATTTTGGAGCTGAAGATAGAGTCTACCAAAAGATTGATAACTATCAAGTCGAGTTATATTCCGAGAAAAAAGATTTAGCAAGAGAACAACTAATAGAAAACTTATTTGACGAAAACGATATTTATTACGACAAGTCGGAAACTTATATTGAAAGCGAAAAAATGTATCAAGTAATTTACGAAATTCAAATTTAAAGGAGTGAGATCTTATGGCTAACAAAGTAAAGTATGGCCTTAAAAATGTGCATTATGCAGTTATAACTGAAAACAACGGTAAGATTACTTACGATACACCAAAGCCAATACCTGGAGCAGTAAGCTTAACCCTCAGCCCCAGAGGCGAGAGAACAGATTTTTATGCTGATGATATGTTGTACTACACCGCAAGTACAAATGATGGTTACGAGGGTGATTTAGAGGTTGCGCTTTTCCCCGATGACTTCAAGAAAGACGTTTTAGGTTACAAAGAAGATGCAAACGGAGTGCTTTTTGAAGATGCAAATGCAGTACCCAAAAGCTTTGCTTTATTGTTTGAATTTAGCGGCGACAAGAATGCAGTAAGGCATGTTTTATATAATGTAAGCCCGAGCAGACCTAATTTGCAGAGTTCAACAAAAACGAATACTTCTGAGCCTCAGACAGAAACAATGAGCATTGTGGCAAGTCCTGCTCCTGATACTGGAATGGTAAAAGCAAAAGTTGAACCAGGACAAGCACAATATGAGACTTGGTATCAACAAGTATATACTTATGTAGAACCTACAGGAGCGTGATAATTAGATGGAAAAGATATTAACTATAGATGGACGCCAGGTTAAATTTAAATCAACTGGCGCTTTTTTATTGCGTTATAAAGCACAGTTTGGAAGAGATGCTATACAAGATATATTCAAATTACAAAATGCTATAAATCCAAAGACGAATGAATTAAAAGATATATCAGCTTTAGATTTAGAAGTATTTTATAACCTTATATGGACCTTAGCAAAAACTGCAGATCCTAATTTACCTCCTCCAATGGATTGGCTAGATAGCTTTTCAGAATTTCCGTTAATGGATATAATTCCAGAAGTTATAGATTTGATTACGTGCTGTTTACAATCTACCGTAGCAAGCAAAAAAAAATAGAAGATGATGGGAGCCCCTCTTCATTTGAGCTAACTACAGAAGTTTTAATGGTTAGAGCATTGGAGAGGGGGTTGACTTTAAGTGATTTTCAGGAAATGACTGTTGGAATGATTATAGATTATATTACTACTTATAATAATTTGAATTTAAGTGAAGAAGAAAAAGAAGATGAAGTAAGAATGGCAACACAAGCTGATTATGATGCCTTTTAAAGGTAGGTGAGAAAATGGCTAACAAAATAAAAGGAATAACAATTGAAATAGGTGGAGATACACAGAAACTTACAAAAGCTTTAGAAGGAGTTAATAAGCAATCTAGAGATCTTCAAGGAGAGCTAAAACAAGTAGAACGACTTCTTAAATTAGACCCTAAAAACACAGAATTATTAGCTCAAAAACAAGAACTTTTGAGTAAAGCAATATCTAATACTAAAGAAAAACTGGAAACTCTCAAAGAAGCAGAAAGACAAGTACAACAACAGTTTGAACGTGGTGAAATAGGAGAAGAACAGTATAGAGCTATTCAAAGAGAAGTTATACAAACAGAACAGCAATTAAAAAATCTTGAACAACAATTGAAAAATACTAATAACAGTTGGAAAGAAGCAGCTGAAAATCTTGAGAAATTCGGTAACAAAGCTAAAAATATTGGAGAGGGCATGACTAAAAAAGTAACACTGCCGATACTAGGAGCTGGAGCGGCATCATTTAAAATGGCTGCAGATATTCAGGATGCAGTCGGGGCAACGGAACAGATATATAAAGATGCTGCTAATGCTGTAAAAGAATGGGCAGACAGTCTGGATCCTGCCTATGGTATAGCTGAAGGTGAAGCTTTAGAGTATGCTAATATGATGGGTTCGCTTTTACAAAATATTGGAGGCCTTACTGAAGAAGAAGCTGCGAAACAAGCGCAAACGCTAGTGCAACTTGCTGGGGATTTAACTGCTATGTTTGGTGGGACTACTCAGGATGCAGTAAGAGCTTTAACAGGGGCACTTAAAGGTAATAATACTATGTTGGACAACTACGGCATGGCGGTCAACGATGCCATGATTAAAACGAAAGCCTTTGAAATGGGCATTTATTCCGGCAAAGGAGAAATGGACCTAGCAACCAAACAGGCAGCTACTTTGGCTCTGATAATGGAGCAGACTGGAGCCGCACAAGGACAGGCAGCAAGAGAGGCTGATGGAGCATCAGGTTCTATGAGGGCGCTCGTAACGGAGATCAAAAATCTCTCTACAGATATTGGGGAAGTTTTACTCCCAGTGATAACTCCTTTTATACAAAGACTCAGAGATATTATAGGAGCCTTTGGTGAGCTGTCTCCAGGTGCACAAAAAGTAATAATTGCTCTTGCAGGTATTGCCGCGGCGATAGGACCACTATTATTGATTGTTGGCCAAATATCGTTAGGTTTATCATCTTTAATAGGATTATTCGGCGGAACAGCAGCAGCGGCAGCGGGTACAGCAGCTGCAGCCACTGGAGCGACAGCTGCTACCGGAGGGTTATCAGCTGTTATAGGAGCATTAACAGGGCCTATTGGGATTGCAATAGCAGCAATAGCAGCGATAGTTGCTATTCTTGTACATCTTTGGAAAACTAACGAGGAATTTAGGGGGAACGTAAAACAGATATGGGAACAAATAAAAGAAATATTTTCTGTAGCAATGAACTTTATAAAGCAAATAGTTACTACTATCTATGAAGCTATAAAGAATTTCTGGCAGCAAAACAGCGAACAAATAAAAGGTATAACCGAAGCAGTTTGGAACACTATAGCAAATATTGTTAATTCGATAATGAATATCATAAAAGGTATATTAGATGTGTTCATAGGAATATTCACGGGCGACTGGGAACGGTTTGGACAAGGCCTAAAAACGATCTGGGAAGGCTTATGGAACGGAATTAAAGCTATAATCGATGGTGTTTTTAATGTTATAAAAAATTTAGTTCAAATATTTATTAATTTTGTATCTAGTAAATGGGAAGGCCTTGGGAATTTCCTGCAGAATGTGTGGGATATTGTATGGGGCACGATTCAAGCCGTTATTGATTCAGCAACGCAAGTTGTAAAAGGAATTTTTGATGTATTCGCAGGACTTTTTACTCGTGATTGGGGAAGAATGGGCGAAGGAATAAAGAATATATGGCAAGGTATGTGGAATGGAATAAAAGCTATAGTAGAAGGAGCATGGAAATACCTATCAACTGCTTTTACTTTCTTATGGGATAGTATATCTGGATGGTTTAGTAATTTGGCTAAATCTGCCGTCAATTGGGGTAAAAATTTAATTGATGGATTTATAGACGGTATAAAGTCTATGATAAATAAAGTAAAAAACGCTGTAACATCTGTAGTAAAAACAGTATCGGATTATTTAGGTTTTCATTCGCCAGCAAAGAAGGGTGAAGGACGTTATATTGTAGACTGGGGACAAAACATGATTGAAGGATTTATGGAAGGTATAAATAAAGCATTGCCAGACCTTCAAACAGCTGTAAGCAATATAACTCCTATAATCAAAAATGAAGTCATAGCTCCTGAAATAGACTATAGCAAAATACCAGTCAGCAGCAGGAATACAGAAGTACATCTACACGTAGGAACTTTAATTGCTGACGACTATGGGTTAAAGCAACTAGAAAGACGATTACGAGACATAAGAATAAGCGAAAATGCTAGATTGGGGGAAACATAATGAAACTATTTGGGATGACAATACCAAACCCACAAAGCGTAAAAATAAGCACAACACAAATAGGGAAAACAGATAGAACAGCAAGTGGCAGAAAAGTGAAGGATATAGTAGCTGTAAAAAGAACGTTCGAGTTGACATATAAAGGATTAAAACCCTCAACTATGCAATTTTTCATAAATTCCTATTTGTCAGGCGAAACTGGGATATTTGAATTTACAGACGCAAACGGAACTAATACAGTAGAAGTTGATATAGTAGATATACCGAGAGAAATATTAAAGCAAAAACCACAGTATAGCCAAAATGTGACTATTACGCTGGAGGAGATATAATGTATCCAGTAACGCAAGAATTTCATGAAAAAATGAAAGCAACTACAAGACGAATATATGCAAAAGTTCAGATAGGCTACACAGACCCATTTCTTGACCAGTCTATCCAGGTTCAGGGGAATGAAAGTGCGAACGTATCATATCCTGATCAAACAGCAGACAACATTCAGGAACCTATTGGGAAGATAGCCTCTCTTGATGGCACTTGGGTACTTGGAAGTGATTTTGTACTTGCTCCTGGAGTGAATGAGGTAGAAACACACCAAATGGGCTGGTGGGGTGAACAGTTAGCACAGGCTGACGGTACGTTTGTAGAACCATATCCAACTTTAACAGCAACATTTTTCTCACGCCCTATACACAGCTTAAAGGTTGTAGGGGATAGTGCAAGAGAAGAATATCCAGTAGATTTTGAAATAAACTTATATGATAGTAACAATAATTTACTTTATACCGAAACAGTAACAGGGAATACAGAAATATCCTGGAGCAAGTCAATAGAGCCAGTAACACAAGTAACAAAAATGGAGTTAATCGTAACGAAATGGAGCCATCCAGGTAGGCAGGTAAAAATACTAGAGTTTTTCACAAGTATTCAAGAAGTCTATGAAGGCGACGACATAATGCTTGTTCATCTGCTAGAAGAAAGAGAAGTATCGCAAGGTAGCTTGCCTGTAGGGAATATAAGCAGTAACGAAATTGACATAAGACTATACAACCGCAACCGAAAATTTGACGCAGGGAATAAACAAAGTCCACTATATGAAACATTGAAAGCAAACAGGCGTATAAAAGCATGGATAGGGGCTGGAGATGAATGGGTACCTCTTGGAACGTTCTGGTCTGGAGATTGGGACATACCAGAGAATGATATATACGCTGCCACAACAGGTAGAGACAGGTTAGAACTGCTCAGAAAAAGCACATATAGCAATAGCGTAGTACAGCAAAATAAAACTCTATACGAATTAGCTGAAATGGTGCTGCAAGACGCAGGACTGACAAGTGAAGAGTATTGGATAGACACAGAACTACAAGAATATATCATACCATACGCATATTTCGATACTCAATCGCACCGAGAGGCCCTGCGAAAAATTGCAGAGGCCTGTCTTGGCCAGGTATATTGTGATAGAAATGGGATCATACGCATAGAAGGCCCATCATATACAGAAAACCGAGCTAAACAAGCTATAGGAACATATTTTCTTGAAGGTGCATATCCAGCTGAAACAGACGCTGTAGAGGCATATGGTATAGGGCCTGATGATTATTTCAGCAAGAACAATCCTTTGAAGTGGTCAGAGATTGCGAATTATATTGAAGTTGAAACGCAACCACTTAGGCCTGATGTAGAACAAGAAGTATACAGAAGTAATGACCCAGTATCAATTACAGCAGGGCAAACAAAGACTATTACAGCATTTTATAACAGTACACCTTGCATAGACGCAGTAGCTAGTATAGAAGGCACAGGAGAAATAGTAGACGCAACTTACTATGCTTGGGGTGCAACGGTGAAAGTTTATAGTGATACAGCTGGAACGTTTGCGCTTATAATAAATGCAAAACCATTAAAAGTTCTCAACAAAGAAAAAGCTATAGCACAAGACGAACAAAGTATCACAGACAACGGAAAACTAAGATATGAATTCCCTAAAAATCCTCTTGTGCAAACGCTGGATATAGCTCAAAGAATAGCTGATAAACTTCTACAATATTATAAAGACCCTAGACGTGATGTATCTATCGAATGGCGAGGTAACCCTGCTTTAGAGCTTGGAGACATAATCACGGTGCCTGATTATCAACGAAATAATGTAGACAGTCGGGGCTACTACTATATAACAAAGCAAGAACTTGAGTATGACGGTAGTCTTAGGGCTACTTTAGAAGGAAGGAGGGCCTTATAATATGGCTAAGTTTTATATGTTTTTCGGAGCGCAGGCTTACGAGTTTGAAAGGCCAGAAATAAGCAAAACACCTGGTACAGCAAAAATAGATAAAAAAATATATAGTGTTTTGATAAGGCCCTTCTCTAAAGGTGGTGAAAATATGGATTTTTTAATAAAACAAAATGATACAATACCATATCTTGAAGCACAGCTTATTGATGCTAATGGGAATCCAATTAATTTGGACATGTGTAGCGTAACATTTCATATGAAAGATATGTATGGAAAGAAAAAAATCATTAGGAAAGCAACAATTATAGATGCAGAACAAGGTAAAGTCAGAATAGAATGGGGAAAGGGAGAAACTGATATAGCAGGCACTATGAGATGTGAATTTGAAATTATATTTACTGACGATAGTATACTAACAGTCCCAAACGATGGTTATTTTACTATTACAATAGTACCAGAACTAGCTTAGGAGGTGAAACTATGGCTTGGCAAAATCCAAAGACGAACTGGAAGGCAGGAGATGTGCCTAGTTCAGATGATTTTAATAGAATCGAAAATAATATCGAACATGTAAAAAATGAATTAGGGAATATTGAGCTTAATGCAGAAAATGTGGTATTAGAAAGTAGCAAGTTTTCATCTAATAATGTAAAAGATGGCATGGAAGAACTTTTTACATCTGTCAGTGATGGTAAACAGAAAATCGCTGCCGCTATCACTGACATGGGGCAATCAGCATCAGGCAGCGATACATTTGAACAACTTTCAGATAAAATAAAAGATATATCAAAAGATGCTAATGCAGCAACTAACCATGTTTTAAGTGGTAAAACATTTTATCAAGGTGGTAGTAAAAAAACTGGAACAATGCCTAACAGAGGTGCAGTAACAAACACCATCACAACACAAGGTGGAAGTTACACAATACCTGCTGGTTATCATAGTGGAAGTGGAAAAGTTACAGCTAATTTTGCTAATTTAGTGCCTGAAAATATTAAAAGTGGTGTGAATATTGGTGGAGTGGTGGGAACACTTCAACCATTGAATGTTATATCTGGTTACTTATCTTTTACTTACGAAGGAGGGTACGGTACTACATTAACTAAAACAATATCACACCCAATCAAGCCAAAAGCCATATTCTTCAAAGCTAATTACAAAAGTTCTACAGAACCATATAACAAAAATGCCTATCAATCCATGTATGATGATATACCAACTTGGATTGGTTATTACAGTGATGGTACATTTTATTCAAGTAAGTCTGGAGCAAGTTATGCTGCATTATATAAAGTAACTGTTACAAACACAACAACTACTGTCGTTGGGACTAATCAGATAAGCGATGAATACATGGTTGATACTGTATATTACGCATTAATATATTAATTATGTAGAAAGGAAGGGTGATAAAATGGTTTTACACACTTATGCAATGTTAAATGAGAATGACATTTGTTATGGTTTTACAAAGTTGCCAAAGAAGTATAAGAAGGAGGACACACCAATATGGTGTGGTTACCTGATGAAAATGACACCTATCTCTATAGGAAGTATGACAGACAATTAGGTGCGTTTGGGCAAGAAAAGTTTGAACCAGATACTGATTTTGAACTACTTGAAAGAATTGACGACCTTGAAATTGAAAATGAAAATTTAAAAAATCAAGTATCACAGTTAAGCGATGAAACAGCTCAATTAAATCAAACCATCAATATATTAAATGGCTCTATTGTTGAATTAACACAGTTATTAGCAACCCTAGGAGGTGCTGAATAATGGTATTTACAAAGGATAGTTATTTAGTACAGTTGTTTGTAATGAATATTAAAAAAGAAACTATAGCAAGAGAAGATGTACCTGCTTTATATAATTTAAGGGATGTAGTTTATAATATTATAGATAATTATATGTAACACATATTACCCACCAAAGTCTTAATTTAGGGGGTGACTTGTTTTGCAACTTATAAGCAGGGCATAAAAAATACGCCCTGCTAGAATGTGGTTAAAACTGGATGTATATTAATGCATATTTTTGGTACAAAAGTTGTTATAGCTGACAATATACCTTCTGGGCGTAAAAAATATATATTATACGATATGTATCAACCTATTGAATATATTGATACTCTTCCTTGGTCTGGTAAATTTAAAGTTTGGTCACCCTATGAAGTATATTTGACAAAAATAGAACAGTTAACTGATACTTCTTTAGAACTTACTTTTGTTAATGAGGAAGAAATTAGTTATGATGCAAGATTTAATATTCTTATATTTTATGTATAAGGGAGTGATAATATGGCATATAACACAGTAAGTATAAAAAAAGATGTGGACGGGAAACCAATACCGCAATATTATAATGCTCTACAAAACGCTTATGAAGTTCTACAGGGTAGAAACGGTGCGAATAGAGTAGAACTATATGATGCAGACGGAAACCCTGTAGACCTTGTAGGGTTAATTGAAACCATAATAAATATCTTAAACCAAAACAACTTGCCTATAGGAGCAAGTACAGAGTCCAAACAAGACGAAATTATATCCAATCTGGTAGATATACTAACAAAGCTCCAAGATGGAATAAAACAAGATGGCAACACAATGGAATACTATGGAAAATCTACAGATACAAAACCGACAGACATAAAGGTTGGCGCAACATTTTTTGAAATAGATACGAAAGAAGTGTATATTTTTGATGGTGAAAGTTGGGTGGTGATATAGTGGACGTTTTGAGCTATACTCTTTCCAAAAAATATACAAACGAGCAAATAAATGAACAAAAACTGAAAGTTGCAAAATTGGAACAAGAATTGAACAACTACAAAAGCGTAATGTCGCAGGTAAATATCAATCAAGAGGCGACACAAAAAGCTAGTGGATATGGTATAATCAGCTTGCCTAAAAATGCTGCGAATGGGCAAGTTAGTGTAGGTATGAAGGGGTTAACTTATACAAATCTATTAGGTGAGGGGTTTAGCAATCCTGACAATTGGTATGCTTTGCATGCTATAGCTTTGGATAATGGTTATGCTAGATTCGTAGCTAGCGGGGATTACCGAAATGCATGGCTTCGGAAAGATTTTATTTCCTTAAAACCGAATACTGTTTATACTATCTTTGCAGAAGTTAGAAAAAATACAATAAATTCCACGTTTTTTATAAGTAATATTAATGAATCTGACTCATTTGGTACTCAAACAAGAATATATGGAGGAGAGGTAGGGATATTCAAGTTTGTACTAACAACTAAAGAATCACTAACCAATACTCATTACCCTTTAAGAATGTATCTTTCTAATGCCTCTACAGAAGGTGAAATAGAATTAAGAATAATGCTATTGGAAGGGGATTATACAAATGAACACATAATTTACATCAATAATACTAAATCTACAGTTAGTGCAATAAGGTTAAAGAGTGTTGGGAAGAATTTGTCAGAATTAAGTTATATAGATAATAACAAGAAAACTATATTAGGGAAAAAACTGCATAATTCTTGGTCACTTTCAAATGGGATGTGGTACCGTGAAAATAATGCTTACCATAGGTCATTATTTACTGATCAAGTTGGTACATCGAGTGATAGAGATATAAATTTATTGCCTAAATTAACACCTAATACAACATACTTTTTTGATGCAGTCACAGAAGGGAATATATTAAATGTTGCCTTATTTAATCCAGATGGGACAATATCAGGTACACCTAAAGCCCTACCTACATCATTGACTACTGGTAATAATGATATATATTTAGATATTAGAATTAGTAGTCAAGCCAGTATCTACTTTAAGGACTTAATCATTAGCAAAATTAATACTCCATACGAACCCTACACCGAATCAACACAATACATTCAAGCTAAAGATAGCGAAGGTAAAATAGTAGAATTAAGAAGTTTACCCAATGGCACTAAAGATGAAGTTAGAATTGGTGAGAAGAAGTTTATACAAAGGACTAAAAAATATGTTTTACAAGCGAGTGATATTGTTAGTGCATCTAATCATCCTGATAAGGGGTTTACAATAGTAATGACTAAACCATTCACTGATTATGTATCAACACATCCACGTGATACTATTGATGGCACATATGTTTTAGAAGGTTACCCTGAACAAGCGCTAGAGGCTGACGTTAAGTTTACTTCTGCTAACGTAGGTTACTCTTATAATCATAGTAGTGTTAATACCCAAGTGTTAAGAATTATTATGCCTGTAGATACAACTCTTGCACAAGCACAAACTGCATTAACAGGACTTGAACTAATTTATCAGTTAGCTGAGCCAATTATCACACCGATAAATGTTAGTGGAAACCTTATAAGTTATCCATCAGGTACAGTATATGTAGAAAATGTAGTTGCAGATGCCGGAATCTATACCGACAATATGGAAGTATTATATTCCGACTTGCCGATAAAAACATTAGAGAAGATATCTAAAGTAGACTTTGACACTGGCCTTGAGACCGAACTGGATATAACTGCAGCAGTCATAGC
>ENA-OWPA01001323-OWPA01001323.1-bioreactor-metagenome-genome-assembly--contig:-NODE-1323-length-17139-cov-8.095593_pt1 | contig 17139 bp, 18 predicted proteins | sample MGYA00238139_ERZ651803 | MGnify/ENA primary metagenome ERZ651803 (study PRJEB26909, sample SAMN07631231) | bioreactor metagenome | isolation source: Switchgrass digestor | place: USA: Dartmouth...
AAACCGTTTATAATCTAGGTAAGGTGTCCACTGAAGGGATGGCAACTACAGATGAAGCGATTTTGGGGGTGATGATGGGCAAGTGCATGTAAAGGTAAATGTTAGCTTTTATTAAAACCACAAATATGATTAAATTTTAAATTCGGAGGTGCCAAGTTTTATGGCAAAAGCAAAAGAAGGCGGCAATTTAATAATCAAACTACTGGTAAGTATTTTTATCGGTATCGTTTTAGGCCTTGTAGCCCCTAAAAACCTTATGGTGGCTATTGTAAGTATAAAATATTTTTTGGGTCAGATTATCCTTTTCACAATACCTCTCGTGATTGTTGGATTCATAGCTCCAGCTATAGCAGAATTAAAAACAAATGCCAGTAAATTTATGAGTATTACTGTTTTACTTGCGTACCTATCGTCAGTTGGAGCTGCAGCATTTGCCATGATATCAGGTTATGCAATCATACCGCATCTGTCAATTGCTACAAATATTGAAAATTTAAGAGAGTTGCCTGCAGCCATTATTGAACTAAACGTTCCACAAATATTTAGCGTAATGAGTGCACTTGTTCTTGCCTTAATGTTGGGCATTGCAACTGCCAACACCAAAGCAGAGTTCTTCAGGAACCTATTAAGCGAGTTTCAAAAAATCGTTTTATATATAGTCCAGAACATAGTAATTCCCATACTGCCCGTTTTCATAGCCACAACCTTTGCAGGCCTTGCCTATGAAGGCAGCATAACAAAGCAACTGCCTGTCTTTATAGAAATAATATTGCTTGTAATTCTAGGTCACCTCATATGGCTCACTGTGCTGTATACCATAGGCGGAATAATATCCGGCATAAATCCCCTAAATGTGGTAAAACATTACGGGCCTGCTTACATGACAGCAGTTGGCACCATGTCAAGTGCTGCAACATTGCCTGTAGCTTTAAGATGCATCCACAAGAATGAGGACATACCGCGGCACATACAGGATTTTGTAATACCAATGTGCAACACTGTGCATTTGTGTGGATCCGTGCTAACAGAAACATTCTTTGTAATGGCGGTTTCAAAGATAATATACGGCACATTGCCGCCGCTAGTCCAAATGATAACCTTCATATTCTTGCTTGGTCTGTTTGGAGTTGCAGCACCTGGTGTGCCTGGTGGGACGGTTATGGCATCCCTCGGACTTATCACAGGAGTATTGGGCTTTAACGATGCAGGAGTAGCCATGGTGCTTTCAATATTTGCACTGCAGGACAGCTTCGGCACAGCCTGCAATGTAACTGGCGATGCTGCTATAGCTATGATGGTGACAGGAATTGCAAAAAAGTATATGAAGGATGAAGGGTCAGTAATTCATGCTTAATTTGGAAAAAGCAACCCTTGCATTTTAGGGTTGCTTTTATAAACTGTGCAATAACATAGATAAAAGCAATTAAAACTGCCGGGTGCGGCTGTCGCATAGAATTTACTAAATAATAACTTATGTGATTTTTTGAATAAATTTCATACTAGCACAACGCTATAGACTTATAAAAAAGTACGCTTTACGCGTGCTTTTTTTATTCAAACTACTCTGGAAACACCAAATCAATGGAGTGCTCCCGGCAGTATTCAATGTATTTTTCATCAGGTCTTTTATCGGTGATTATTTTATCAATATCAGTAAGTTTGCAAAATGTAATTAATGATGATACACCAAATTTGCTGCTGTCAACAAGTAATAGGTTTTGCTCAGCACGCTGTACCGCTGCCTGCTTTAAACTCGCCAATAAAGGGGGGTTAGATATTTATGACATATTTTAGACTAAGCTGGAAATAAATAATAACAGCGGAACTAGATCAAGTCTAAGTCATAAATATATACTTGCGGTGTAATCATAAAACTTTACCTGTGCATGAATCTATAGCAGTAAAGAGAAAAGTGCGAGGAGCAAGCATGTGAAAACTATAAATAAAAATACAGTCCTAGGTGTTATAAAACTTTTTCGTATCATACCGGTGCTTACCTATTCCGGCAGTTTGATGTTCATAAGCATCGCCTTTGCCCAAAAATATAGGGAAATACTTTGGTATCAGTTGCTGCCATTGGTAGCTGGCGGATTTTTGATCAATGGTTTCCTAAGTCATTCATTAAATGATATAAATGATTGGGAATCCGGCACTGATCAGGTCTCCAAAGGAATCCTATCCGGAGGCTCCAAGGTTTTAAAACAGGGATTACTTCATAAAGTTGCCCTAAATAGGATAGCTTATTTATCGCTTTTACTAATTTTTATGATAAGTCTTTACTTATATATGTTTCGAGGGATACTGGTTCTTGCGGCCGTTGCCGTAGGAGTCTTTGCCGCATGGGCGTATTCCTGTCCGCCTTTTCGCTTGGCCTATAAACCAATAATAGGTGAGCTCATAGGTATTTGGGCGCCGGGAGTGGTTTTATCAACTGCCTCTTATTTCGTGTTGACAGGGGAATTTCATCTGGTGCCGTTTTTTGCAGCATTGATACAAACAACGCTTATTTTAGGCTGGATAATGTTACACCATATTCCGGATATACATGCTGACCTTTTAGCTACTCCTCGCAAACTGACTACACCTGCCCTGTGCTTTCAGTTCTTTGGGCCTAAAGGAGCCATATTGCCATCTATATTTTACTCTTGTATTGCAGCAATGCTAAGCTTTCTAAGTTTTTTATACGTTAATCAAGTCTTTGCTTGGATGGTCATACCATGCTTTATAGTTATATGGGCAGGGGTAACGGCCAATGTCATAGACATTCGCGATGTAACGAAAAGACAGCTTGTGTGCATTGCTGCAATTGTTGCCAATAGTATAGTTTTCGCATTACTGGTATAACATTTTATCAAAGACAAATTCATATTCAAGAAAGGAAGTCGATGGCTTGCCGGATTTTTTGACAATAACTGCAGGGAAAGAAACTTTAGATATTGGGAATATGCTTGATAAAGTGAGGCATTACATTTTAAATTGCATAGATACAAAAGACTCGTTACTCCAGGAAATGGCATTATATTTTGCCGAAAATCAAGGCAAAATGGTTCGTCCGATGCTCACCCTATCTTGCGGCCTTATAGACAATCCGGAGAATATCGATATAGATGAGTTATGCATGGCTGCTGCTGGTGTGGAGATGTTACACATGTCAGCCCTGGTTCATGACGATATAATAGATAGAGCCAAGATAAGGCGAGGTAGGCCTTCAATTAATGCCTTATATGGTAAAGACAATGCACTTTTGCTTGGCGACTATTTTTATTCCTGTGCACTTCGCCTCATGTCAGAACTGTCTAATTCTTGTATATTTAAAGAAGCATTAAAAGTAATTGCTCTCATGGTAGAAGGGGAAATCAAACAGCGACGGCAGGCCTTTGACCTTAATACAAGTGTTAAAGACTACATAATTAGGATAACATATAAAACTGCGGCGCTTACGTCGCTAAGCTGTTTTGCAGGAGCCTGTACAGCAAAGTTACCCGCAGAAAAAGCAAGGCTCCTGGTAAAAATGGGTTGGGATTTTGGAAAGGCTTATCAAATCCGGGACGATATAATGGATTTTACAGGCGATGAGCAACACTTAAAAAAGCCTTCTTCTGATTTGATTCAAGGCACAATAACCCTACCTATGATTTTGCTCTTTAAAATGAACAAAGCAGCAAATCCCCGTGAACTTTTTTCATATATTAGAAATGGTAAGTTTAGTGACAGGTTCCAATCAAGCACAATTCAAAAACAATTCTATGTTTCCCAATTAAAAAAAGCTGCTGTAGAGCAAGCGGCAAAGTACTGCAATAGGTTTCTTGCAAGGTGCATAAAATATTTAAGTGTTTTTCCTCCCTGTGAGATAAAGGAAAAGATGGTTCAAACCATAGAGGACATGCGCATAGTACATGAATCCCTTTAAAAAACATTAAATGTATAGTAAAATAGACTTAGGACTTTTCTTAATTGTCGGGGAGGTTATCATATGATATCCGATTTTGAAGATACCGGCTATTCCCTTAGAAGTAAGATATATCATCGCCTAAAAAATGCCATACTGGATGGAGTATACAAGCCCGGTGAAAGTTTAATAGAAATGAAATTGGCAAAAGAGCTTGGCGTTAGCCGCACTCCCATTAGAGAAGCCATAAGGCAACTGGAATTGGAGGGCCTGGTCTCAAGTATTCCTAACAAAGGTGTAATAGTTGAAGGCGTAACACCCCAAGATGTAGAAGACATTTATCAAATTAGAGGGATGATAGAAGGCCTAGCGGCAAGGTGGGCTGCCGAAAAAATTACGGATGAACAGCTAAAGGAACTCAAGGAAGTACTGGACCTTATGGAGTTTTATACAGAAAAGGGAAATGTAGAAAAACTGTCAGAATTAGACTCAAGGTTTCATGACATAATATTTAAAGCTAGTAAAAGCCGGCCCCTTGAATCGGTGCTTACAAATTTCCACCATTTTATACAGCGAGCTAGATTGGTTTCTGTAAAAGCAAGCGGCAGGGCAAAGTATTCTCTTCAGGAACACCGCCGTATATATGAGGCTTTGGAAGCCCGTGACCCGGATGCTGCTGAAAAAGCCGTAATTGACCATATAGGAAGTGCCAGAACGAATCTTTCTCCTTATCTGGAAAAACATGAAGTATAGTTTTCATTAATACAGATTTTACAGCAGTGGTCGGTCATCAGGCCCCTGAATGATGGCGTAGGGATTTTCAATAAGATGATTTATACTCTCAGAAAGTTTTTGAATGCCCCTGTCAATATCCTGACTTGAAATCTGTGCAAAGCTTAATCTAAAGCCTTCGGTTGGTTTTTGGCTCATAAAAAACAAATTCCCGGGCATTATGGAAACGCCATTTTTCAAAGCTATATCATATAAATTCATAGAGTAGTAACCTTTAGGTAACTCTAGCCAAAAGAAATGACCGCCATCTGGAAGATTATATTTAATCTCCTTTGTCATATGATTTACAAGTGCTTTGTGGGTTTTTTGCCATTTATCATTAAATATTTTTCGAAGGCGCATTACGTGTTTAGTCCAAAGACCTTTTCTGAGGAAAAGGTCCATTGCCCGCTGAAAGAAGCCGGAAGAAGATATATCTGATGAATATTTGGCCAGAGCAGTTTTATCGAAATGAAACTTGGGCACCCATAAAAAAGCTAAACGCATACCAGGCAAAAATAGTTTCGAATAACTTTTTATATAAAATACCTTATCGGAATCATCAAGTGCCTTAAGCAGAAGTGGTTTTTGACGGTAGTACAGGTCACTTACATGGTCGTCTTCAATTATATAAAAATCGTGCCTTGTAGCAAGAGCTATTAGCTCTTGCTTTTTTTTAAGGCTGTAAGAATTACCGGTAGGATTTTGAAAGACCGGCATGGTGTAAAACAGCTTCGGAGGGGTTTTGGCCAGCTTTTTTTCTAAATCATTTAGGTCTATTCCATCTTCTTCCATATTGATTTCTACAATGTGAGCGCCTCGGGACCTAAAGGCGTTAATGGCACCAGGATAGGTGGGCGCTTCAACATAGACTACATCCCCATAATTTAAAAATGCTTTTGCTAAGATGTCTATGCCCTGTTGTGCGCCAGAGATTATCTGTATTTCCTCAAAGGGAACTGACAGACCGTGCTGTGCTTTCATGAATTCCATAATCGACTCTTTGAGCGGTGGATATCCGCTGCTTTCCTGATACTCCAACGCATATCCGCCGTCCCTGTCAAGTACTTCATTGACAACATCTTTGAAATCTTGAACTGGAAAATAATCAGGGGCAATAGAAGCACTGGCAAAGTCGAACTTTATTGATCTTGCGGTATCCCTGAACATGGACTTGTGGCCTCTATGAGATAAGCTAAAGACTTCTTCTGAAGTGCCAAATTCATCGGGATTATTTTTCTTCGATGAATAGCATACATATGTCCCGCTGCCTACCCGGGATTCGACATATCCTTGGACTTCCAGGTGTTTATAAGCATTAACCACTGTTACGGAATTCACTTTAAAAAATGAGGCCATTTTGCGAATGGGAGGAAGTTTTTCGCCGCGAACGATAATGCCTTCTTCGATTAAATCAACAATTCCATTATAAATTTGTAAGTATAGAGGTATTTCAGAAGAGGGGTCTAATTGTATCGATACAAACTTATCCATATTAGCCTCCGTAAAAAACATTTATAAAATGTATTGACATACATTTGCTGTAATGACATAATATTGTACGTATAATTAATCCAAATTATATACCAGTACGCTTATTATACCATATAACTAAAATAGTGAAAACAGGGAGGCGCGTTTTATGTCAAGTCACATCAATGATAAGCTAAAAGGTGGAGTAATAATGGACGTTACTACACCGGAGCAGGCCAAAATTGCTGAGCAGGCAGGTGCTGTAGCTGTTATGGCTTTGGAACGTGTGCCTGCGGATATCAGGAAACAAGGCGGAGTTGCCCGCATGTCGGATCCTAAAATCATCAAATCTATAAAAGAAGCAGTGTCTATTCCGGTTATGGCCAAATGTCGAATCGGCCATTTCGTAGAAGCACAAATTTTAGAAGCTTTAGGAATTGACTACATAGATGAAAGCGAAGTTTTGACACCTGCAGATACAACATTTCACATTGATAAAACTCAATTTAAAACTCCCTTTGTATGCGGGGCCAGAAACTTGGGAGAAGCCCTTAGGCGTATCGGTGAAGGAGCATCAATGATACGTACAAAAGGAGAAGCCGGCACCGGCAACGTTGTTGAAGCAGTCAAACATATCCGCACGGTTCTTGACCAGATACGAAAACTATCTCAGGCACCTAAAGAAGAACTTATGAGTGCAGCTAAGGAAATGGGAGCACCCTTTGAACTGGTAAAACAGGTAGCGGAAACAGGTAAACTTCCGGTATTAAACTTTGCCGCTGGAGGTGTTGCAACTCCCGCCGATGCAGCACTTTTAATGCAACTGGGCTGCGATGGAGTATTTGTGGGTTCGGGAATTTTTAAATCTGAAAATCCTGAAAAAAGGGCAAAAGCCATTGTAGAAGCTGTCAGAAATTATAACAACCCGGATGTACTGGCCAAAGTATCCGAAGATTTGGGAGAAGCCATGGAAAGCTTTGAAATAGATAAAATACAAGACCGCTATGCCGAGCGCGGATGGTAGTATAGATAACCCCCTATACGAACAGGGCCACTGTATTTTAGTTTGCCTGTTCGTCCTTGGGGGTTTTTACTTTCAAAAAAGCTTATTCCAGGTCTGTCGACAAACGTTGAAAAATAACTGATATTAGTGTATATTTAAAAAATAAAAAGCAAATTTACTTTTTTCGGAAATTATATAAAGGTAATTAAGCTATAAGATAACTAGAAAAGGGTGAGATGGTTTAATATGAGAATCGGAAAGGATTTTCATAGGAGAGCCAAGGGAGAAATGGGCTTTACATTAATTGAACTAATCGTGGTTGTGGCTGTGCTTGGTGTTTTGGCAACCCTTATTGTGCCAAAAGTTATTAATGTGAAGAAAGATGCAGAAACCGCGACAAATAAAGTCAATGAGACGATTATCAGAAATGCATTGGAAAGATATTATGCGGAACATGGAGAGTATCCGGAAAGTTTGAAGAGTTTAGAAGGGGATTATTTGGACAAAGATTACAGTGATGAGTGGACATATACGAAAACAGGAGAAAATAGCTACGATTTAAAATTTGACTCTGATTTATCAACTTCTGATTAACCAATCTCTACAGAAGGTGCAGGTTCCATTGAAGTTTTTTATTATCATTTTAGGCATTATGTTTATCATTGCCTTTATTAAATACGGATTTACTTTTGATTTATTGGCTGCTGTCATATTAATTACATGCTTGATGATATCTGCTGTTGTTGACTTAAAGCATCAGATAATACCTGATAAAGTTGTCTTGCCATCTTTAGCTTTAGGGTTGCTGCTTAACATTTTAATACATAGAGAAAATTTGCTTTCCTATATAGCAGGTTTTGCCTCTGGAGGAGGAATAATTCTTCTTATCGCTGTCCTTTCGCATGGAGGCATGGGCGGTGGTGATATCAAGCTTTTTGCAGCAGTGGGCATGTTTTTAGGTTTTAGGTTAACTATTTTGGCTCTGCTCCTTTCATTTGTTTTGGCAAGTTCTGTGGGACTTGTCCTTGTCATGTCAAAGCGAAAAAAAATCAATGATGCCATACCTTTTGGACCATTTATAGCTTTGGCCAGTGTTATCAGCTTGTTTTACGGTGACAGAATTATTTCTTGGTATTTAGGACTTTTTTAAGTTAAATGAAACTGGGTTTTATTTATTCATTGAAAAACATAAAGAAAAAGTTTATTATTATAAATAATTATGATGTCATCGCTATTTAACAATTTAATATCTTTTGTATTAACTTGATAAGTTTTAATTCCAGGCTCCTATTTGTCTAATTCATAAATGTAAGGAAGGTGTGAAATGCGCAAAGCTATTTTTTCGGTGCTTGTCCACAATGAATACGGTGTGGTTACCCGGATTTCGGGTTTATTTACAAGGCGGGGTTTTAATATCAAAAGCTTTACCGGCGAAGAAACTGAAGACCCCAAGATTTCTCGCATTACAATTGTGGCTGAAGGTGATGAACGGGAGCTTGCTCAAATAAAAAGTCAGGTAGAAAAACTGGTGGATGTCATAAAAGTTGTGGAACTCGACGTAGAGGCATCGGTTCAGCGGGAACTGGCTCTCATCAAAGTGAGGACCGAAGATAAAAACCGAACCGAAATTTTTCAAATTGTGGAATCATTTCGAGGCAGCATTATAGACATTGAGCCAGGAGCCGTAATAATTGAGCTTACAGGAGATGAAAGCAAAGTTAAGGCTTTTATAAACATGATGAAACACTATGGCATCATAGAGATAGTAAGGACGGGAGCCATAGCACTGCAGCGAGGCAGAAAGAGCATATACGATGCACCAAACCCAAATAAGACACCACTTGAGGAGGAAGGCAAATGATAAGTGACAGAGTTAAAAAAGGTGTAATGAGAGCGCCTCACAGGTCTCTTTTTTACGCTATGGGTTACACTAAAGAAGAATTAGATAGGCCCCTTATAGGGATAGTCAACTCCCAAAATGAAATAATTCCGGGGCATTTTCACCTGGATACCATAGCCGAAGCCGTTAAAATGGGCGTTGCCATGGCTGGGGGCACTCCTATGGAGTTTCCGGCAATAGGCGTGTGTGACGGTATTGTTATGGGACACATAGGTATGAAATATTCCCTGGCTACCAGAGAACTCATAGCCGATTCTATAGAAGCTGTAGCTGTAGCTCATGGATTTGACGGCTTAGTGCTTATTCCTAACTGTGACAAGATAGTGCCTGCAATGCTGATGGCAGCAGCCAGGATCAACATACCAGCCGTGGTGGTAAGTGGCGGCCCCATGTATGCAGGCAGGTACAAGGGTCAAGATATTGACTTAAATACCTGTTTTGAAAAAGTTTCCGCATTTAAATCCGGCAAAATAACAGCCGAAGAGCTGGAAGAAGTAGAACACTTGGCTTGTCCGGGATGCGGCTCCTGTTCCGGCATTTTTACTGCAAACTCTATGAACTGCCTGACTGAGGTTTTGGGTATGGGTCTTCCCGGCAACGGCACCATACCTGCAAATTCCGGTGCTCGCATAGCGCTGGCCAAAAAGGCAGGAATGCAGGTTATGGAAATGGTAAGGCGGGATATTAAGCCTCGGGACATAATGACAAAAGAAGCCTTTATTAATGCCATTACCGTAGATATGGGCATGGCCGGCTCAACCAACACGGTGCTGCACCTGCCGGCAATTGCCAATGAGGCCGGAATTAAACTGGAACTTGATCTCTTTGATGAAATAAGCAGGAAAACTCCTTACCTGGCAAAGCTAAGTCCCAGCGGGTACCATCATGTACAGGATCTTCATGAGGCGGGAGGTATACCTGCCCTCATGAAAGAACTTTCAAGAAAGGGCTTGTTGCACCTTGACTTAATGACAGTTACAGGCAAGACCGTAGGCGAAAACATCGCCAATGCCAAAATTTTAAATACCGAGGTCATCCACCCATTGGAAAACCCCTATAGGGAAACAGGAGGCCTTGCCATACTTAGGGGCAATTTAGCACCCGACGGTGCGGTGGTCAAGGAAGCGGCAGTAGCACCGGAAATGCTGTATCACGAAGGTCCCGCTAAAGTCTTTGATTCAGAAGAAGAGGTTACGGAAGCTATTTATTCCGGCAAGGTTCAAAAAGGTGATGTGCTGGTCATCCGCTATGAAGGACCCAAGGGAGGGCCAGGCATGAGAGAAATGCTTTCACCAACTTCATCTATAGCCGGAATGGGCCTTGACAAAGATGTAGCGCTGATAACCGATGGCCGTTTTTCCGGAGCTACCAGAGGTGCATCTATCGGCCATATTTCTCCTGAAGCTATGGAAGGAGGACCTATAGCTTTAATCCAAAATGGTGATATAATACGAATTGATATAAGGAACAGAAGGCTTGATGTACTCCTTTCTGACGAAGAATTGGCAAAAAGAAAGGCTAATTGGCAAAAGCCGCAGCCAAAAGTTAAAAGCGGATATCTTTCACGATATGCCCGCCTTGTGACATCAGCTTCAACCGGAGCAGTGTTAAAATAGCATAAACCCCTTTGTTAAAAAGTTATCCCCCCTGATTTTTTAAGTTGAATTAAAAATCAGGGGGTTAAAATTTACCGAAATCCAATAATGGGGATTCTGAGAATCTGGCCAGGATAAATTGGAACGTTAGGTCCTTCAAAATGATTGGCCTCAGCTATAGCCTCTACGGTACTGTCAAACCTGCGTGCAATAGCTGATAAGGTATCCCCACGCTGTACTACATAAAGCACTTGCTGCCTGATATATGGATGCAATGCCGATAAGGGATCCGCAGTATCTATAGTGCCATGCGTGTGATGATGATGTCGAGGGATAAACAGGATTTGACCCGGAACAATCATCATATCATTTCCAACCCAGTTATTATCGATTATGTCTTGAATTGTAACATTGAACCTATTTGCAATAATGCTTAGCGAATCGCCGGGTTGAACAATATATATTATCATACCACCATCCTCCTCATTATACTTTAATAGTATATTATTCAGCCCGGCGAAAAAGTTTACTTTAAATTTTTAAAGTGCCAGGCATCTAGTTTAAGTTATTGTATTACACAATAAGGCTCTGCTGAATAAATCTTTCAGCAGAGCCTTGGAGTAGTTAAGCCCTGATTTCCTGACGCAAAAATAGCGTATACGTTATTCCAAAAATAATTAATGTGCCTGCTATAAGGCCTGTGATATGAGGCCATATTAACAATAGGCTCTGACCTAGTGGCAGAAAACCGCTGATGGCACCATAGGCTTGTTCTAATAGGATTGGGCCTAGAGTTCTCACATTTGGGGAGAGCAATGTCACCGAGGCTTCGCTGTAAAGTGTAGAGGGAGATAGCCTGCTCAATCCCTGGGAAACACGTACATTGTAAAGTTGGGTAAGGGCATCAGAGTTACTGGTTATTGGGAAAATGGCGTCAGCCACCATTCCGGCTAGAATGGGCACAAATATTGAAAAGAACAGCCACATGGAGATTCCGCAGAGGGCTGATGTTGCTGTCTGGCGAAACATGAGAGACAGCAGCATGGCCAATACCAGCCAAAATGCTATATACACTATACTTAGCACAAGATACAAAAGCAGTCGTATGATCTCTTCACCGGTAGGGGGCACGCCGGTTATAATAATACCCATGCCGGCTACAAAAAAGCCTAATGCCAGCGTCATTAGAACAAGTACAAAAAATCTCGCTAGAAATTTGCCGTTGATGACATCATCTCGATAAATTGGCTGAGCCAAAAGCCTGGTCATGGTGCCGCTGTTTTGTTCAGCATTTATGGCATCAAAGCCTAAAGAAAGCCCAACCAACGGTCCCAAAATTGAAAGAAACCAGGTAAAGGATGGTAGAGAGGAGCCTGAAGTTGTAAAGAGCCTGATTAATACGAAATTGGCAATCGCATCTTCAGTTGTTCCCCGTATATTAGAGGCAGCTGAGTAGAAAGATACTATTCCTGTAAGTGTAATCAACGAAAACAGAATAAAAAACCTGGTGCTGGAAAGTTGATCGGCCAGTTCTTTAAAAAAAACCGTTGCTAAACCGTTGCTGTTTGGTAATCTGCTAGAATCCTCCTTAAAGGTTGCAGCTTTTTTTTGAAAACTTTCCTTAATCTTATTTAGGTTTGGCAACTTAGGCATTTTCCTTCGCCTCCCCTTCTTGGAAATAACGGCTGTATATATCGTCTAAATCAGAGCTCCGAGCCCTTAAATGATAAATGTCTATATCCTTTGCTACAAGTGCTTTTGCGATTTTGGGAGCAAGGTGCTGAGTTTCACCTTTGACAATTACCATATCTTCATGAAATTCTACAGAATTTACGCCGGGTATGGCCTTGATTTCATCAGCTGGGAAAGCTTTTATGTTACTTGTTTTAAGTTCTATTGCTTGCTCACTTCCTAGCTTTTCTGCCAAATCAGAAATACTGCCAACAGCAACCAATTTGCCCTTTACAAAAATCCCCACTCTATCGCAGATGGCCTGTATTTGATGAAGAAGATGAGATGATATGAGAATAGTCTTGCCCTCTTTTTTGCCAAGATCCAGAATAATATCCAACAATTCTTTAGTTCCTTCAGGGTCAAGACCCAGTGTAGGTTCATCTAGAAATATTACTTCAGGGTCCTTTAAGAGCACATCTGCAATGCCAAGTCGCTGACGCATTCCCCTGGAGTATTCACGGACCTTTCTATTTGAAGCTTCTTTAAGCCCTACTTTAATCAGCAGTTCTTCAATTTTGTCTTTGGCTTTATCTGGAGCAATACCGTTTAATCTTGCAGTATAAAAGAGATTTTCTCTACCGGTCAAATCACCGTAAAATCCCATGTTGTCAGGCATATATCCTACTATGCGCTTTACGCTAAGAGCTTGCCGTACAGGATCAAGACCTGCTAAGCGAATGCTGCCTGAGGTTGGTTCAGAAAGCCCCATTAGCATTAAAATAGTAGTGGTCTTACCAGCGCCATTAGGGCCTAAAAGGCCAAAAATCTCGCCTCTTTTTATCGTAAGATTTAGGTGATCCACGGCGGTAATTGAACCATAAACTTTCGTTAGCTCCCGAGTTTCGATGATTTTTTCGTCATGCATATTTATCGCCGCCCATACTTATTAAAGGTCGTTACTACCCAATAAATAACCCCAGCTATTATGGCTACTCCTACTATGCCCCACAGTGTAGAAGTGTGAACGGTTACTCTAATATCTGCACTATCTGAAGTTTCATTTGTGGAAGCCCTGATGGTCACTAAATAATCGCCAGCAATGGCTTTGCTGTCAGGGGTAATATAAGCGGTGACCTGTTTTTCTTCTTTGGCCTTTAACTGATCAATAGTTTCAGGTTCAAATGTTACGGTCCAGCCAGGTGGAGCCGAATCGGAAAGTTTTATAGCCTGCAGATCGGCACTGCCTGTATTTTTAAGTGTAAGGGTTAACGCTCCTTTTTTTCCAGCTGTCAAATCCTGATTTAACCGCCCTGAAGGTGTTGAAAGTTCAAGGCTGTAGTTTCCTGTTATGACGACTTCTAAATCTACTGTTGCTGCTTCACTGCCATATATAGCTGCAGCTGTAATTGTGTATTTTCCGGCGGTGACGCCGCTTGGTGGTTTGACGGATATGTCCAAATCCTGGGACTTTCCGGGTTCCAAACTCAAGCTGGTTATCTGGTTATTTTGATAAGCGGGTTTAAAAGACACCTGCCAACCGTCCGGTGCCTTTGCTCCGAGGCTGTAAAAGCGCTCGCGGCCACTGTTGTTGTAAAGAGTTCCTCTAAAGCTAAAAGTAGCTGTATCAGGGCCTGAAAGTGCAGGATATTGAACCTCAATTTTATCGGCGCCGCTGGCATTTGCATCAATCCTAACGTTTAATGTAAGCGTAGCACGACCGCCGACGCCGGATGCGGCCACAGACAAATTATAGCTGCCGTCTTCTGCGGCAGATGGAATCTGGACTCTGAGCTCTGCTTGAGCCTTGCTGTCTGAAGGGACATAAACCCGGTGAATCTTTTTACCTTCACCGAAAATTTCTGCAGTCCATTCGGCAGGTACAGAGGTTACTTCAAGATCTACAATACCATTGCCACTTATTGTTAAAGGAAATGTAACACTGCTTCCGGGTTGGGCAGATATTCCAGGATAAGAAGTTGAAATGCCCAAAGGTCCAGCGGCGTATGTGAGACTAGATGAAAGTGACAAAATAAGTAGTGAGAGCATTATTAACATTCCAGCTCTCTTTAAGCTTGACCAGGTAAATAATGATAGCTTGGACAAAATTTCATCACCTTCCTTGTATTCAATTTTTGTCATACAAGGATATTTTAAAACATAATTTTGAAAAAAATGTGAGGATTTTGTTATGGGTTTTTGGTGGCAATATTAATACAATATTTAAGCAAACAGCCTCAGCGTAGAAACTAGTCTGGCTGAGGCTGGAGACTTAAATTGAGGTGTTTCCGTTAATATATTAAAAAAGTCTATAAAAATGAGCAAACAGGCGAGCTTTGCTCGCCAGCCAGTTGATTTAGAATTTAAATATTATCCCAATTACAGCTGCACCTAATAGAAAATATATGGGGTGCTTTTGGTATTTATTCAGTAAAAAAATAATAACAGCAAACAGCAACAGTGATTTTACCTGGAAAATGTCTAAAATATTGTGAGTATGTAGGTATTTGCTGATATTAAACAGAGAAACTTTGGCGACCTCAAAACCGGCTGCTCCGATAAGGCCTGTTACAGCAGGCCTTATACCGTAAAAGGCGGCCGCAACTTTGGGATGCTCATTAAATTTCATATAGTAGTGGGCGATTAGTACAATAATAATTATAGATGGGGTAACTTCGCCAATAACCGCAAAAATAGCTCCCAGAAAATGGGCAGTCTTATAGCCTACGTAAGTTGCCATATTAATTCCTATAGGGCCCGGAGTAGATTCGGATATGGCAAGCATATCGATTAATTCTTGGGAAGTAAACCAGCCGAATCTATCAGATATGTTCTGGAGAAACGGAAGTGTGGCAAGGCCGCCGCCTATGGCGAACAAACCCGTCTTGAAGAATTCTATAAATATTTGTAGATATATCACTTTGCACCAGTCCTTACTTCTTTAGTAACAATTCCCAAAGTGGCAGAAATTACAACTGCAATAATCGGTGAAACATCCAAAAAGGCGACAGCCAGGAAAGACGCACCGAATATTAAAAGGCCCAGCGAATCTTTGACAGATTTTTTTAGCATCTTTAGTACAGTATTTGCAACAAGTGCTGCCACGGCAACCCTAATACCGCCAAAAGCATGTTTGACAATGGCATAATCCTGAAATTGTCTAAAATACATCGCTATAACGGTGATTATCACCAAAGAAGGAAATACCATTCCCGCTGTGGCGGCTATGGAACCCGAGATGCCTTTGCGCTTAAAACCTATAAACGTTGCGGTATTTATAGCAATTATTCCCGGAGTGCACTGGCCAATAGCGTAATAATCCATGACCTCTTCCTCAGTTGCCCACTTGTTTTTTTCAACAATTTCCTTTTGAATCATAGGCAGCATAGCGTAGCCCCCGCCAAAAGTAAAGGCACCCATGCGGCAAAAAGTAATAAAAAGTTTCCACAGTTCTTTCATAAAACCCATCCTTAACTTTGTATAAATTATTTGTACACCAATCAGTTTAACACTTTGCTGCAAAAAAATAAAGTTGGCTTTGGTAGTACGCCAAAGCCGTGTTGCCATGTGCCATTCGGCTTTCCCCGTTCTGAGTTTTTCAGCTCATCAAAATCTTCAAAGCTTGGGGAATCAGCGGAAGCAACGTACATAGGCTTAACCCGGAGCCAATTATCTTTATAAGACACCTTGCTATTAGGTTTGAAAAGTGGTATTATAATTATTGAAGAAACTATTCACAAGATTTAAACAACTTGTTATATAATGTCGAAACCTGATTGGAAGGTGGAGTTTATGCAAAAGATTTTAGAGGAGGTTGTTGAAGAAAACCGGCCACTTGCGAAAAGAGGTCGTGTGGCCAGTTACATACCAGCTCTTGCTAAAGCAGATCCGAACCATTTGGGTATATGCATCGTAGATGTAAATGGAAATATATACAAAATAGGAGACGCTGATGTTAAATTTACAATCCAGAGCATATCAAAAGTAATAAGTTTAATGTTGGCGCTCATAGACAATGGGGAAAAAGTCTTTGAGAAGGTTGGCAGAGAAGGTACAGAAGATCCATTTAACACTTTGTACAAGCTGGATTTCCCGCACATTGAAAAGCCGGTAAACCCCATGATAAATGCAGGTGCAATAGCTACAACAGCCCAAATTAAAGGTGATAAATTCGGTCGAATTTTAGAGTTAATTAGGCGGATAACCGGTAATGCAGATATAGACTATAGTAGGGAAGTATACCTTTCCGAAAAGGCAACAGGTGAAAAAAACAGGGCAATCGCCCATTTAATGAAGGCCAGAGGAATTATAGAAGAAGACCCGGAGGAAATACTTGACCACTATTTTAAACAATGTTCGATTGAAGTTACAGCATGTGATTTGGCCAAAATAGCTGTTTTTATTGCAAATGGATGTAGTGGCCTAGAATCATATGGGAAAATCGACAGAAAGACTTTATCGAGAAACCTGCTGGCCATAATGACGATTGGCGGCATGTATAATGTAAGCGGTCAGTATGCGGCTCAAGTGGGAGTGCCGTCTAAATCGGGAGTAGGCGGAGGTATTATGGCAGCAGTGCCAGGCAGAATGGGCATAGGCATTTTTAGCCCTCCCCTTGATGAAAACGGCAACTCTATAGCAGGATGTGGCATCATGAAGTCTTTATCTGACAGATTGGATTTGAGCATATTTGAATCAAAAAAGTCTATATGAAATTAAGAGTGGTGGGAGGATTAATAACCTCTCCAGACAATACATCCGGTTTGGGCAAGGTAGAATGTTGGGGAAAAAATAAAGTTTCTCGTTAATGAAGTGGCCCAAATAAAAAGCCCTGGGT
>ENA-OWPA01001324-OWPA01001324.1-bioreactor-metagenome-genome-assembly--contig:-NODE-1324-length-17127-cov-17.413783_pt1 | contig 17127 bp, 22 predicted proteins | sample MGYA00238139_ERZ651803 | MGnify/ENA primary metagenome ERZ651803 (study PRJEB26909, sample SAMN07631231) | bioreactor metagenome | isolation source: Switchgrass digestor | place: USA: Dartmouth...
ATTTTCCCGAACTAATTGTTTGATTTGTTCTTTTGTTAACGTTGACATAAAGTTCTCCTCCTTAGCTTTTATTATTATTAATCCTTGCCAAGAAGGAGAACATTCAATCATCTATACACAAATTTTTTTACATCCTCTAGTCGATTGAATTAACCTCTCCGCTATTGTCCACATCCGCTGCTTCAAACTGTTCTTCTGTAAATTTTATAGATCCGGTCAAGTACATTTTCATTAGTGCCAGATCTATTGAGTTAAATACTCCATCTCCGTTAATATCACCTTTTATAACTTTGCTTTTCACTGTTATGGTAACCCCCTGTTTGGCTGTATTTGTACCGTCTGTCACTTGAAATGTAACTTTTGTATACACTCCTACCTGTGTAGAAGTCGGTGTCCAGCTAAATTCGCCTGTTTGAGTGTTAAAAACCGCACCTTCCGGCAAATTGGAGGCAGAATATTCAAGTACACTTCCTTCCTGACCAACTGCGGTTACTGTAAACTTAAGCTCCTCACCAACAAAGACAGTCTTGTTTCCTATTGGATTCAATTTGATTGCTGATACATCTTTTACAGAAAGTATATTCCCTCCTGCATCATATGTATACTCTATTTTCTGCCCGGAACTGTATGTAACTTCTTTTAGCCTTCCCAAGTCGTCATATTTATGTTGCTGCATTAACAGTTATACTCAATGATAAAAATATTAATAATATACTTGATAATGTATTTAGTTTCAACATACAAATCTCCTACTTTTTTTATTTAAATTTAACTACCGATTCTAATATAAAAAACTTATTGTTTACTACTTTATTTTTATTATAAAAAACTACCATCTCCCTTTTTTACCTTTGAAGTATAAAATTTTTTTCATAGCGAACTTACTTAATCTTCTTTAAAAAGTATCTCTTCAAAAAATTATATATATCTGTTTGCAATTTGAATAAGTCCAATCGCTACAAAACTCACGGCTTCACTTTTATTTTCTGCTACAATTATTGCCCCATCTTCATTATATGTTATAAATTCAATCCAATTATCCAAAAATATAGACCAACTTGTTTTTAAAATATTGTAGCAACTGCTGCAAAAATAAATGCTTGCATTTCCCTCCCAGTTTATACATTTCATAAGTAAATTCTTTACATTACTTATGCAATTACAATCGTAATCCTTAGTCCAGTAACCTATATTTTCCCACTTCACTTTTAATACCCAATCATCTTTATCTAATTGCATTACAGTCTTATTTTTTTTACTAAAGTATTTACCCCAAAACTCAATAGAGCTATCCTTCGTAAGAACTTTTATATCATCTGCAAGATGATTACTAAAAAAATCCCTAATATCACTATTGCCCAATTCAACATATTCATAATCACCTGAATATAATATATTATTACTGTTAGAAATATTATCTTCGAAATCAGCCATTATATCTCTCCTTAATTTGGTTTATCATAAAATATGTGTCCTCTACTTTTTCCTTCACGCCACTTTATATGTTGTAAATCATTACCCACTGTTAGTTCTCTGGCATTCTTAATATTGTGAGTTTCATAACCCTTTTTATATTTGATTTTTTCATATGAATACTGTTTATAATGGTTCATATTTCCTCTTGCCTCTTTTAATAAAGCATTAGCATCAGAAGCCGTTTCAACCCTAAAATTTGATCTGCGACTATTTCTTATAATTTCAACTGCATCATCCCACTCCTTAGTACCACGTTTAATTACTGGTAGTTCTGAACTCTTTCGAATCTCATCATCAACTCTAGCACTATCTCCACACTGATTATGAACCAATACTTCAGATCCGCTTACATAATATGTATGCCAGTCTTCTACTTCGAAGTTGTATACCTTAATTACTTCATCAAGATATTCAACTTAAATCTTCTCAAACTCAAGTAGCTCACTTTTATATAATTTTAATTTTTCACCGGCAGCCAGATAACCTGCATCTATCCAGCCTTTTCCTTCTACCCAGAATGGATGCGTTGTTGTAGTGCATGTTTCTTCATCTCCGGCAAATACATGAATTAAAGTATCGGTTTCGCTTACAAATACATTAGTAACCTTCTTTAATCCCTTTTCACCAGTCTCCCGATTCTCTGAATATCCCTTATATCCAACCTGTATATCCTTTATCTGCCTGCTCTCAACTTTTGTTACAATTAGCGCATCGATTGTAAATCAGAATCCTTCAACAAAGTCTGGTGCACTAGTAAGTAAATGGATTATATTTTATTATTTTTATTCATATTATAAATGTAATTATTTTAATTTCCGCTATACGGTCAATAAAGTACATAAATACCCTTAATATGTATTGCAAAATCTATTAATATGTAATTTTTACTTCATAAAAACTCATTTATTTTTAGGGATATTCTTCTCTCGTATTTTGAGACAATTATCCTAATAATAAGTACTTCTAATCATGTTATTTCTGTACTTGTCTTGTTCTGATCTGTGGTTCAATTATTGGTTTAGTTTTATCAAATAGAACTTCTGAAAAATCAAACTCAGGTACAAGGTTTTCTTTATTTCTATACGCTAAAGCTTGCTTTCCATCCCATACAAAAGCATTTTCACCTAAATGTCTCTTTATTTTTTCTCTAACATCATTTGGTATAGGCTCAAATATGTTATTTGTAGTTTGTATGGCTATTACTTTATCTCCTATAGATTCTACTTTATATGCAGGTGCAGACAAGAGTTTGTCTCTACCAAACAAATCAATATACGGTTTCCCGAAAAAATTCATCCAGTGCAACTCCGGATGTCTAATTTCCAAATCTATCGGCTCAAACGCACCGGGAATGCTTTCATTCACTATCTTACCATATACCGGTTCAATCAAACATACCAGTTCTTTACACAGATTTAAGAATTTATTAAAATTATTCTCATTTTTTACATATTCAATATTTACAGAAAAGAAAAAACCATTAAAATGAATAATATTTTCCTTTCTCCAGCTTATCATATAACTTGCTTTACTTTTGCTTTTTGACTTCATTAAAAGAAGCCCTTCAGCAAACTCATTTTTAGAAACCTCTCTGTTCATTTCATCTTCCATCCATGCATCAATGACCGCGCTTATATCATTTGGATCATATTTTCTTTTTAATGGTTCATACATATCAAACTTCTGTGGCATAAACTCTTTTCCATATTCATTAATCTTGCATATTACATTATTTGCAAAATCTCTGTCTTGAAAATTTTTTAAGCTCATAAGCTTTAATCCAATTGATGGATAAGTATAATCCATTTAATTCACTCCTATTTGAAGTATTTTATTTATACTCAATGCTTCACATTTTCGGAATTAGTGTATCGCCTAAAAAGCATACAATAATCAAACAGATATCCAAATCAATTCATCCTTAATTCATATTAAAGTCGGTATAACCCGTATTTCCTAAACTATAATCTTCATATACTTTTTTCTTGTCTTTAATTTAGTTAAGTATATTAACTGCAAAACAAAAACTTTTACAAAGTTTAATTCACTGGTACTTACTATGCAATCTGTATGTTTTTGATAATAAGATTTATATATCATACTATAAAAAATTATATCATTTCCATCAGTTACTGTAAGCGTGTTCCAAAAATTAATGTACAATAAATCTATTCTTTAAAAAATATAAAAAAGAATAGCCATACCAAGAGCAAACCTGTATGACCATTCCCTTATTTGTCTCCATCGATCTTATTTAATCAAAATCCCGTTCTATTGCAAAGTAATTCTTTTTTCATTATTGCATAGTCTATTGAATTAACGTCTCCGTTATTGTCTACATCTGCTTTGCATATCCTGAATTTCTTAAAAATCCTTCTTTATAAACAAATCTTGGCATGTTATCTATCTCTTCATACCAATATTTCTCATACTCACAAACCATACCCTTCTAGCATCATTTTCTCCATCTCAAAAGACAGCGTTCTAATTTGTCAAACAAAAAAGTGACACCCGTTACAACGAATCCTATGAAAATAATCCCTACAATAACCCTCGGATAATCTGCAAAATCGGAAAAATACTTCACATACCATCCCAAGCCGGAAGTTGCTCCAATCATTTCCGCGGCAGTCAGAAGAATAAAAGACATGACAAGTCCGATAGTGGCACCGCTTATGATAGAAGGCAAGGTCGCCGGCAAAATCACCTGAAAAAGCATTGCACCTTCATTTACATTCAGAGCTTTCGCCGAGTCAATAATTCTTTTATCCACATTAAACACGCCGTTTAGGGTATTAATAAACACCGGCCAGAAAGCTCCGATAAAAATGATGAATATGGATGCCGCCTTAAACGTTGGAAGTATGGCAATGGCATAAGGAATATACACTATGGGAGGTATCGGTCCCAATACTTTTGTAAGTGGATTTACAGCCTTGTAAAGTCTTTTTTTCCAACCAATAACCAGGGCCAGCGGAATGGCTAAAGCCAAAGCCAGAAGGTACCCCGCAAACAGTAGCTGGAATGAGCTTAAGGTCCCTTTTAAAAGTTCAGGCAGTTCCGATATCAATAATGCGAGGACGTTCGAAGGGGAAGGAAAAAGGAACTTGTCGGCCAAATCGGTTTTTGTTGTTAAAATCTCCCATACTATCAAAATCCCATATACAATGGCAATAACATCACCGACAGTCTGAAGCTTCTCATTATCTTTTTTCAATAATAAATTCAGTATATATAAAACTTCCAGTGCGAGCACCAATCCAATATAATACCAGGCGTTTACATCAGCTCTTTTGGACGGAAAAAGCTCGAGCACCAATGCCGCCAAAAAGAAAGCATTTGTCACATTGAGTATTCTCCTCACAAAAATTCCCCCTCTCCAAATTCACCTACAGAACCACCTCATCTCCGCCTATTTTCTCTATCAAATCGTCATAGAAGAGGCTGACAAGTTTATTTCTAAGGGTCAAATACTCTTCCGATCTTATAAGAGTCGCTCTGTCCCTGGGTCTTTTCAAATCAACATCTATTTGTTTCTTGATGGTTCCCGGCCCTGCTGACATTACAAAAATCTTGTCTGACAAAAGTATTGCTTCATCTATGTCATGGGTAACCAGTATAACCGTCTTTCTTTCATTTCCATTGTCCCAAAGGTTTAGAAGAAGCTCTTGCAAAACCACTCTGTTTTTTGCATCCAAAGCGCCAAAGGGCTCATCCATCAAAAGAATCCCGGGATTCATTGCAAAGGCTCTGGCAATGGCAACTCTCTGCTGCATACCTCCCGACAGTTGAGACGGATATTTGTTTTTAAAGTCGCCAAGCCCTACCAAATCCAAGTATTTATCAGCGATTTCCTCTATCTCCTTTTTGCTTTTTTTCTTATAGACCTGCTTTAACCCAAAAATCAAATTTTTACGGGCAGTCATCCACGGAAACAATGAATAGTGCTGAAAAACAACCCCTCTTTCCGTGCCGGTACCTTCAATCTGCTTTCCGTCCAGCAAAATATATCCATTGGTAGGAAAATTAAGGCCTGTCAACAGACTTAAAAGCGTGCTCTTGCCGCACCCGCTTGGTCCGATAATACTTACAAACTCCCCTTCGTTTATGGACATACTGATGTCTTTAATAGCGCAAAACCTGCTATTGTGTTCCTCATACTCCAAGGATACATTTTGCAAGCAAATTTTACTCATGGTCATACTTCCCCTTTACTCCTTAAAATCCGTTTTAAGCTTTTTATAAACTTCATCATCGGGATATTCCTTCAGAACATCTTCGAGGGCAAGTTTATATATTGATGTGTCAATATAATCTTCTATGTTCAGATCGGAAGTAATATATCCGGACTTGTTTATTAAATCCCAGAACTTCACAACTCCTTCTTTATCCGGATCAGGTATGCTGTATATATGACCGCCGTATGTTTCTTCCTTTATAATGTCCTTGTCTGTTTTTGCATATTTCGAAATAATGTCCACTGTTTCATCCTGGTTTTCCAAATAAAATTTGTATGCCTTTATCAAAGCCGCCATAAACTTTACAAAATTTTCTTTGTTTTCCTTTATATTAGACGAAAGGGCAACCTGACGGCAGCAAGTATGCATCTTGACCAATTCTCCGGAATATTTCACTATTTCAAGTCCCTGCTTTTCCCCAAGTTTTATAAATGGAGTCCATACAATACCCGCATCAACGCTTCCTTTTTTGACAGCTTCAATTACCGCTGCCGGTGAATCCAACTCATTAATTGTCAATTCATTTTTCCAGTCGATGCCTGCTTCGGTTAGTGCAGCCCTGAAAATAACATCTCCCGTGGCAAGTCTTACAGTGGCAATGGTTTTGCCCTTGAAGCTGTTTAAATCTGTAAATTCTTGCGCTTTTTCAGGAAGGGCCACAATTCCGTGTCCTTCAGTTTGCTGTCCGCCAAAGATGACAAAATCAGTTCCTTTTGAAATGAAAGTAAGCGGTGCGGCCGTACCAAAGGAACCTACATCCACTTTGCCTGAGCTTATTGCATTCAGTCCTTCGCCGGAGTTTGTAAACAAAAACATGTTTACATTAAGTCCTTCTTCTTCGAAATATCCTTTTTCTTTTGCCACAAAGTAAAGCACATGTCCTGGAGTAGCCAGATAGCCCACATTAAAATCCTTTAGTTCCTTTTTGTCTTTTGGATTTTCCAAGCCGGTCTTTTGTGCTTTTTGTCCTCCACAGCTGCTAAACAATATACTTAGAATTAACAGTAATATAAAAATTGTAAGTATTCTTTTTTTCATTTCCATTCCTCCGTAATATTTATAATTTTTCAAATATCTCCTTCTTCAAAAAGCCTTTTGTAATAAAATCCACTGGCATACAAAGCTGCCGCCGGATTGTGCCCCAATACCCTGTCTTTGGTTATCAAGGTTGTTACAGGAGCTTTGGAGTATTTAATAAACAATGAATCGTGCCCCACGCACAATCCCACAATTACATTGAGATCCGTTTTTTCCTTGTTAAGCAGTTTTGCCTGCAAAACTGGATTGCACATCGCTTCGTGGCAACCTTTCTGAATTTTAAACTTTTCCGGAATTCCAATTTCGGTTTTATCTATCGACCCAATCTTGCAAATTACGCTGTAGCTTTCAAGTCCCTTTGCCTTCAGTATCCTGGTAAAAATCTTCGTTTCATTCATAAGACCTATGCAGGTGGCAATCCCTATTTTCTTTGCACCTATTCTTTTGGCAAATGCGATAATCTCCTCAACTCTTGTAAGTTTTCCATAATAAGTGCCTTCAATTTCTGCTGCCGCATGGGATATTTTAGACACCAGGCTGTCATTTCTGTAAAGTTCGTTTACCTTCTCTATTTCTTTCTCCAATGTATTGGTAGTCAGGCAAAAGTCGGGAAAACTCTTTTGGCGCCTATAGCAGTTTAGCACTCCGCAATCGGAGCAGCTTATTTTTACATCTATATTTTTCATAATATCTTCCTCCTAAAAATCCAGGCATTTTGCAAAGACCTTGTTAAAATCTTTGTAATTTGCAAGTTCCAATACTTCGATTTATTAACATCTTCATTCTACTTCTGTAGTTTTGATTCCAAAGAAAGGCTTTTGCACCGGACAGGGAAGTATTGCCGATAAACTCAATCTTCCCGTCAAACCCTTAAGGAAAATAAACTTTGCAAATCATGTAATTAAATCTTTATTGGGAGGATATCCGATTTCTCTTGTCGCATCCATCATTGCACGAATATTTTCAAAAGGCGTCTCTGTGGGAAGGCTGCATCCTGAAGCCACAATATAGCCTTTCGGGCTGTCATAGGCCTGACGTACACAATCAAAAACAGCCTTCTTTACATCGGAAACTGTTCCCTGAAGCATGATCTCGGAAGGTTTCACATTTCCCATCAGTCTTACTCTATGGCCTACTATTTGCTTTGCTTCAAGAAGGTTCGCATCATTGTCTATACTTATACAATCGGCACCGGCTTCAGCCATCAGATCCCATATTTTTTTGGTCTTTCCGCAAATGTGCAAAGTTACACTTTTGCCTCTTGAATGAATATAGTCAATCAATCTTTTTAAATACGGAAATGAGAACTCCTTAAATTGAAGGGGACTTATTACAGTGCTTGAAGACATGGGATCCGTAAGACTAGGTGTACATCCTGCATCAATAATTGCCTTTGAGTATCTCAAACAGGTTTCCAAAGATATTTCACACAATTTATGTACTTTGTCAGGGTCTTTTAGGATTAGTCTGACAAGGTTTTCAGAACCTATCAGGAAGGATGCGTTGGTAAAAGGACCTGTAACAGGACCTGCTACCGTTACTTCATCTCCAACTTCTTCCGCAACTATTCGCATAGCTTCAAGATGTTGGGGTAAAATGCCGTCCCTGTACGGATCTACAGGCTCCAATGAATCAATTTCCGAAACATCGCTTATTGCAGGGGCTTCAAGATATGCCGTTTGATCATAGGGACAATGTACTTTTGCCCCCATAGCCTCAGCCTGAACATACAAGTCCGTAAAAACCCTTATGATGTCATACCTAAACATTCTGTAGGCTTCAACATGCGCTTTTGCAAGTAATTTGCCATTGTTCCTGATTTCAGACACCTTAGCGTTTATCACCCTTGCCGCAGTGTTTCCCACAATCGGAACACAGGGGAGCCTATCTATCTGCTGCCCTTTATTGTATGCTTCCATTCTTTCTTTCGGAGTCATTTGATCGCAAAGCATCAGGCAGCACCTCCAACAAGCCTTCTTGCCAGCCTCACAGCCTCTGCGGCATTGACCGAGTATCCGTCGGCTCCTATTTTATCCGCAAAACTTTGAGATATAGGTCCTCCACCCACCATTACTTTATATTGGTCCCTTATTTTCTGCTGATTTAAAATATTAATCACTTCAGCCATGCCATCCATGGTGGTAGTCATCAAAGTGGAGAGGGCAATAATTTTTGCATTGACTTCCTTTGCTTTTTCAACGAATTTTATTGGCGGAATGTCCCTGCCAAGGTCAAAAACCTCAAATCCTGCCGATTCCAGCATAATTTTTACCAGGTTCTTGCCAATGTCATGGGTGTCTCCTTCGACAACCCCAATTACAACCCTGTGTTTTTCACCCTTTTCGTCTATTTTTATATGGGGCCTTAACACATCCAGTCCTGCATACATTGCGTCGGAACACATTAAAAGTTCGGGAATAAAATATTCCTCTTCTTCAAACAGCTTTCCGGCTCTGTCCATGCCGTCAGCAAGACCTTTGTCAATCGCTTCATAAGCGTCATACCCGTCAATAATCACTTTTTTTGACACCAGGACAGTCTCATCCTCATCCATATTGACCACTGCATCCGACAGTTTTTTAAACAGTTCTTCTTTACCTTCTGACATTTTGTAACCTCCTATATAAGTAAACATATAGTTTTAGTCGTGTTTTAAATATTATTTTTGGAAGTCACCCTCTCATCAAAACTATTTAACTCGCTTGTATGAAATAAATATTCGCTCTTTTTATTCAAATAGCCGTCTTTAAGCAACCATACTACGGTTTAATGTCTTAAAATTATATTTGACACTTCAAGCTAGGGTGTATTATCGATAAGTTCGGTTAAATTCTTTGCAATCTTTGACATAAAATTTCCTCCTGACATTTTATTTGTTTTCCGTTTTTGTAATCCGATTATTCATATAGGTTTTATATGGTTTATTTTAGTTTAAAAGTTCACATTTGTCAATAAAACACAGAAAAATATTTAAATTCTATCTGATTAGTCGTGTTTCAGTTCCAATTTATATAACCGCAATCAGGTATACTATCGTCTTTTTACATTTCGCTTAAATCAATCTTCTCTTCATTTTGGTACAAACTCTTGGACTTATAAGCATCAACTCCACATATATTGTGAGGACCTTATTTTTTACATCCAATATCCTAATCACTTCTTCATTTAAGAGAGACACCATCTTTTGACTGTCTGGTTGATGCGATTTTGGAGGGCATAAATATTATTTAAAGCTTCCTTTCCAGCTACAATTTTCATATCCTTTTTTCTTGTCTTTAATTTTATTATATTAGCTGCAAAACAGAAACTTTTATAAAGTTTAATTCATTCAAAAATTAAAGGTACACTAGCTCTATCTATTAAAATCTATTCCTTTATTTATCTTCATTAATTTTATTTAGTCAAAATCCCGGTCTATAACCAAGCAATACCTGTTTCATTATTGCATAGTCGATTGAATTAACCTCTCCGCTATTGTCCACATCTGCTGCTTCAAACTGTTCTTCTGTAAATTTTATAGCTCCGGTCAAGTACATTTTCATTAGTGCCAGATCTATTGAGTTAAATACTCCATCTCCGTTAACATCACCTTTTATAACTTTGCTTTTCATTGATATGGTAACCTCCTGTTTGGTTGTATTTGTATTGCTTGTCTTTACCTTTGAAGTATAAATTTTTGTATAAATTTTAGCAAAATTATTACTCATAGTAAACTTACCTAATATGTGTCCTCTACTTTTTCCTTCTTGCCACTTTATTTGCTGTAAATCATTACTGCACTGAATTTTTATAATTATTTCTTTTACTTTTTCGATTACCTTATTAAAACTTACCGAAATCTATTGTGCTTTTGGCATAATTATAAGGCAGAATATTTCCTCCAACAAATGCAGGCAATATTCTTTCCAAATACCAATTAACATCTGTCACATTGATTTCAGTATTATCATTCAATATTTTCCCATTTATTGTTAAAATAAAAGATAATTTTCCACTATTCCAAATCTGTGTTTAAGACTTTTTCTTTATTTTCTACCATTGATTTTACTGCATTTCATGCCATTATTATTTCTATTTTCATTAAAAAATTATCGCTTCAAAAAATTTTAGTACGTTTTTAGTACGGTCATTTTCATTCATTGTTTTTATTTTCTATAGTGTCAATAATATCATTTTATGACCTTGCTTAAATCCATTTTAGCATATACAACCCTATGAATTTCAACAACCTTTTCTTTAACTACATAGAAAACAGCATAATTCTTGACTGGTAACAGCCTATATTCGTTTTCCAACTCTTTGATTGGCTGATATACTTTGCACGAATAAGTGAACTGTTCAAGCCTGGATATGGATTCATCCAGGGCATTTAATAAATCCATTGCTGCCTTTGGTGCTTTTAACTCATCTGCAATATAAGACACAATATTATATAAATCTTTACTTGCCAAAGGCAGGTATCTAATTTCATACTTCATCAGATTCCACCTTATCCGTTAACCTTGCCCTTAATTCATTAAATACTTCTTTATGGGAATAACGTTTATCAGTTGATTTTGCTTCCAGTTCCGCTTCCTTCAACTTAAAGTAAATTTCACTTTCAAACAGTTTGCGTTCATAAGCTTCCATACTCATAACAACCATATCACCATAACCATTCTTGGTCAAAAATACTGGTTCTGCTGTTTCGTGAACAATCCTTGATATATCAGCAAAATTATTTCTCAAATCCGATACTGGTCTAATATGTGGCATACAATTATCACCCCTTTATTAGTTTAGCATAATTTTATCATAATTATGCTAAAACATCAATAAAACTATAAAAGTTATTTTTCCTCATTAAGTTGTTCTAATGGTTTTATATTAAATGGGTCAGTTAAATCCTTGCCTTCAAACTTTTCCAAGAATTCCAATAATGCAGTTCTTCTTACCTTCATGCTTCCAAGTTTTATAGCTGGTAGTAAACCTGCCTTAATTAAACTGTAAATGTAAGCTGAATTACATTTAACCAGTTCAGCAACTTCACTTACAGTATAAAGAATATCCTGTGATTCAGCATTATAAATGACAGTAACATTTTGAGTATTACCTAAAAGGTTATGCCTTTTCAAATCATTAATAATTGATTCAGCAATTTGCTTTTCATCAATTTCTATTTTCATTGGCTTCAGATTCCTTTCTATTTTCCCTTATCCTGCCTTCAGGATTGCCTTGCATTCGTTTTAAATCATCAAGGTAATATAATTAATATCCTTTTATATTAAAATGCCTTAAAAACGATTTTAGAAGGTTTTAGCAATTTCTCAAAGTTCCATCTTTTATTTTCTCAATGATAATTGCTTCTCCAATAGCTTCTAATTCATTAAAAACTAATTCAACATCATTTTCAAAACCTTCAGCTATTAAATCCGAATTTCCTAAATGCTTTTCCAATATATCACGAACAACTTGTTCATTATTTCTATCTTTTAACCAGTCTTTTGGAATATAGAACATTATACACCATCCCTTAATACACTATATCATCAACATCATAAGTTGGAATTTTACCAATATCACCTTCAGTTTTAATTTCTATTGGTGAATCATCAAAGAATGTATTTTCAAGTACACTATAAGCTGCTAATAAACTATTTTCAGGTGGATAATATGTTCCACCTAATGCAGGGCATTTTTTCAGCTTTATAATAAAATCATTTTGTGCTTCTTGGTTAAATTCTCCATCAATTTCAACAATCAATAAACCATCTTTCAGGAAACATTCAACCTGTCTTTCAACCCCTAAGTATTTCCCCTTTGCAATTATTTTGGACATGGTATCACACCGATTTCTTCATAATCACTTTTCATGTATTCTTCAAATTCCTTTTTTAATTCTTCAGGTGCATCTTCCTTCAGATGCCAATTAAAAGGTTCTTCCACAAAATATGGGCTATCAAGAAAGCTTGGTATTGGTTGGCAAGATTGATTTATTTCATTTATCTTCATTACGGTTCACCCCTAACACTCTTATTATAGTATTATAACATAAAAAAAGCCCCCACCTGGTAAAGTGGGGGATGGTCATTTGTGTATATCCCTTTTTTTTTTAGGACATTGCAAATCTCCAAATAGTTATCTTTTCATATTGTTTGTATTATTAAGCTTATTTATCTCTAACTTAACCCATATTACCGATTCTTAAACAAAAGTAATCTGTTTATGAGTTCCTGCTTTTTGACTTCAGTTATATAATGTCCTTCTCTTAATTCCTTTATTTTTTGGATAGCCAAGTCCACATTACTACGATTTACAACTAATCTTATATTGGTGTCTACCTTCCCACTTATTTCAGATTGAAGCTCACGCAATATTTGAAAATATTTTTCATCATATAAATCACTTCTTACCTCAATATCAACTACTGCATTATATATATTCATTTATAACCCACCTCTTTTATTTATAAAATAGCTTCTTTTCCCATATTATATATGCCATTACTCATGCACTCCTTCCGCTGCAACTTGCATTGTTTCATAAAGCTTTTCTTCCAAATAATCTACTATACCATCAAGGTCAGTGTTTTGACTTACATGGTTGGTTACACCACCTAAATCAATGTTAATTTCAGCAGTAGTAAAACGGTTAATGCTTTCTCTTTCTGCCAGGTCACGCCAGTATTTTAATTCTTCTTCATTTATTTCCATGGAATCCCTCATAGCTGCTGTATTAGCTTCTATATCAGCAATATTATTCAACATGTTATCATAATCAAATGAGAAAGCACCTTCAGCTTCTTTGGCTGCTGCTTCTGCTCTCATGGCATTAATTTCAGCCTGTCTTTGGACAGTTGCTGTTCTTGCATCCAGTTTCATCTGTGCCAATGAAGCATCCCTTGCAGCAATAGCAGATTCAATTTCATCCCTGTAAGCTTTTAAATCAGCTTCCCTTGCTCTTTTTGCTGCTTCATTTTCTATCTGTGCAGTAGTTCCAAAGGTAACTTCCTGGATGGCATCTATTGAAACCCCTGGAATCTTATTCAGTAGGTTAATGAAGTTATTAATTATTCCAATTGCACCATTAACCATACTTTGAAGGATGCCTAATACACCAGCTTTCATATCACCCATGAAATTTTGTATTCCAACCACTGCTGTCATTATTCCAAGCTTCAGTTTATCCCACAAATCAAGAATCCAATATACACCTGTGAAAAAGCCTATCTTCACCCAATCCCAAGCTGTTAGAATTCCATTCATGGCAATTTTCCAGGCTATTTCAAGCCCACCAACTGATTGAACCCATTTATAAATCATTCCGATTAAAACACCTATTGCCAAAGCTATCCACATAATAGGATTGGAAAGCATTGTTGCTATTAAAGCCCTATTTGCTGCAACTGAAAGCCAGGTAACAGCAGTTTTAATTGCTGTCATTGCAGCATAAGCACCAACAGCAGCAGTAAGCCCCCAAAATATGGGTTCCAGGGTTGACCAATTATCATATATCCACTGTGCCCCTTTACCAATAGTTTGAATAACTGGTTCAAAGGTCTGAAGTAAGGTATTCCCAATAACTGTTGTAACTTGTCCAAATGTCATAGGCATCTGCTCAAACCTTACATTGGTTTCATCAGCAGCAGCAAACATTGCATTTTTAACAACATCAGAAGTAATTAAGCCTTCTTGTGCCAGGTTCCTTATTTGCCCAATAGGAACATCAAGATAATCAGCTATTGATTGAATTATAGTTGGTGCTTGTTCAAATACACTGTTTAATTCTTCCCCTCTTAATACACCTTGCCCCATTGCCTGTGTCAATTGAAGCATTGCAGCATCAATTCCCTGGGCACTTGTTCCTGATATAGCAAACTGTTTATTTAGCTGCTCAACAAATGCAATAACTTCAGCATTAGAACTAAAAGCATCCTTTGCCAAAATACCCATTTTAGCAACTGCATCCGCTGTGGTTTGATATGCACCCCTGGAAGCATTAGCTGATTGAAGTATCATTCTTTGAAGTTGTTCAGTAGTTTGAAGCCCATCATTCATAAGGTCAAGCCTTGCAGTTGTAGCAGTCATTGAATCAGCCAGGTCAATTATTTTCTTTGCACTGAAAGCAAGCCCAACTGTTGCTGCCATGCTTTTAATTTTTCTTAATAGCCCATCAGCAGCCCCTTGACCATTCCTAATATCATTATTGAACTGTTGCTGTGCCTGGTTTGCTTGTCTAATTTCTTGTTCAATTTCATCAAAGGCAATTTCAGCCTTATTTAATTGTTCTCTTGCAGCCTGGATGCTACTTGTATCTATTGCATTACTGGAAGCCCTTTGCATTGCTTCAAAGCTTGAAATAGTAATGTTTAGTGCATTAGTGATGGCTTTCAACCCTGGTGACATTCCATCATAAAGCTGAATAGCTGTTTTTACTGATGCCATGGTTTCACCCCTTTCTTGTTATTGAACCCTAAAAAGTTCAGTATTTTTCTAATTAATGGTTTTCCTTTATTCTGTTTTTGGAACTCTTTTTCAAGCATCCTTCTTTTTGCTTCAGCATCCAGGCAGAATTTATAAACCCTATCATAGCCATCCCTGTCCTTGTCCTTCATGATTTCAATTTTATTAAGCAATTCTTCATCAGTGTTTTCCATTATCTTTGGAAAGAATTGCTTCAAGGTTGGATATATTTCATGGCTTTTATTTAGGACAATTATCCCATCATGTGAAAGGAAAGCTGGTTCATCATTCAAAGCTTCAAATGAAATGTTATGATTAGCAAATTCCTTCATAAACTTTAAATAATGATAATTTACCCCCCATAGATAAGGATTTATTACTTCAATGTTTTTGTTCATTCTACATACACCACCTTTCTATAAGTTTACTAATTCATCAAGCAACCCAGTAATTTTTGACATATGTTCTTGAATTTCAATATTCTTCAGGGCAATAAGTTCAGTTGATGAAGTCATGGTATCTTTAAATCTTTCAAAACCATATCTATAAGCCAACCTACAATCATAACCATAATATTCTGCCATATCTTTCACTTCCTGTTGCATGGCTAATAAATGCAATGCCTTTTTTTCAATTTGTTCAACTCTTGCCCCTGAAAGGTTTTTTTCTTCTGCAATTTTTTCCAGGGTTTTTTTATGCTTATATCTTTCTACTATAATTTCACGCTGGATTTTTTCCAGTTTGTTTACAGCTTTCCATAAACCATCAGCAAGTTGTTTATATGTAAGCCTTTCAACAATATCCATTTCTAAATCAAAGTTATCTGAAAGGGTTTCAGCCAATGTTTTACCTTCCATTATTGGTGTTTCAATGGGAATACAATTGATTTCTGCTATCTGCTTTTTAAGTTCTTTAAGCTGTTTATTGTTGATTTCCAAATATTCCATATAGTCAGAATCACTTGGTTCCTCACCAGTTTCTTTAAGGTATAACTTTTTGAATTTATGATACTTTGACATCAATTCCAGCATATATGCAGGTATCCGCTTTAAATACCTGTTATTCTGACTATATCTAACAATTGATGAAAGCACTTTCCAATATGCAAAGGTGGTGAATTTGAATCCAAGTTCAGGGTTGTATTCTTCAGCAGCTTTAACTAATCCAAAATAGGCTTCTTGCAGCAAATCTTCCATTTCAACAGTTCCAGCATAAGGGTATGCCCATGTTCTAATTAGCCCGATGTTTTGAAGATATAAAAGTTCAAGATTTTTCTTAACATCTACCCCTGCTTGAATTAGTGCAACTAATTTTTCATTGTCCATATATTCACCACCTAACTAATCAGTTCAACAAGCACAGTTTCAGGATGTAAATAAATAGCCATTTTTTCCAGTGCTTTATTACCAATTCGCTTAACAGTGCCTTCATCTATACCAAACTGAAAAGCAATTTTTCTTATTGATTGTTTCTGAAAATATAAGCTATAAAATACTGCAAATTCCCTATCAGTCAAAATTGATTTCATTCTATTTAAAGTCATTTGCATAATCTTAATAATGAATATGGCTTCTTGCTTGCTTTCTTCTGGAAGCTGCTGGTCTTTAATTTGCTTAATTAGTTCATGGAATAATTTAATATCATCTTTGGTCATTTCAACTGCTGTCTTTCTATTCTTTTTCAAAATTCCATGCCTTTTTAGTTCCTTAATAATTAGTTCCCTGGATTCATCATTGAAATAATTTATAAGTTCTTGTAATTCTTTATCTATAAGACTTCACCCCCTGAATAAAGCAACTGCTGCACCAATGGGAAAGAATATATTCCAACAAAGGTGCAGCTTTCAAGATATTATCTAACCATCAGTTTAATCTTCTTTAATATCAAATACAGGTCTGTAAGGAATTCCTGGTGTTCCTTCAGGTATTGGATAC
>ENA-OWPA01001327-OWPA01001327.1-bioreactor-metagenome-genome-assembly--contig:-NODE-1327-length-17084-cov-156.247604_pt1 | contig 17084 bp, 11 predicted proteins | sample MGYA00238139_ERZ651803 | MGnify/ENA primary metagenome ERZ651803 (study PRJEB26909, sample SAMN07631231) | bioreactor metagenome | isolation source: Switchgrass digestor | place: USA: Dartmouth...
TGATCATGTCATTGGTCGCGGCGCAGTAATACAACGGATGCCCGTTTTGGCATTTGTTATATTTTTCTGTTGTAATATTTTTTTAATTTGGTGAAAAAACATATATCGTAAAGGAGCTGAAATAAGTATAATATTCATGTTAAATTCAGCTTAACCAGTTTACCGACATCCGGAGGATTTTTATGAGACTGAGGAATGTGCTTGCGGCAATGGCAGTTGCCGTCTCTCTTCTGCTTGCGGCCTGCGTCGGCAGTACGCCGATCGAGAAGTACATGAACGAGGACATCGCAGGCATAGGCGTTGAGAAGAACATGGAAGAAGCAGGCACGATGCTGGAGGAGATCCTGGGCGAATGCGCTGAGAAGCTGGAAAACGGAGAGGAAGTAGACTGGGACGAAGTCGAGCAGAAAGTCGATCCTGTGCTTGCGGGCATGCAGGAAACCAGGAATAAAGTTGCGCAGCTCGAGATAACCGATGAAGACGTGAAGGAGATCAACTCCTACCTGGTTTCCACGTATGACAAGCTCATCAGCGGCTATGAAAAGATGATCGCCGGCTTCAGAGACATGGATGACGAACTGATCAACGAAGGCTCGGACGATCTCACCGGAGCCCAGGAAGACATATTGAAATGGTATGAACTGATAGAAGAGGCAATCAAGTAATGAGTTGACTAAATCTCATCAGCATCTTATACAGCCCCTATTGGAAGAAGGCTGGCGCACGGTAAAACGGCGCCGGTCTTTTTTTATGTCTGTTTTTTGCAAATATTGGTTTGATTGAAGGTTTATGAAAAGTTTTGTCGAACACCATATATATAAACTAACATATTATGTTTATTATAAACATAAAGGACGCAACTGATATATTGGGCTAGAAACATGCCGGGTCTGACGTGCTATTTAATGAGTTGATGATTTTGGGTTCGGTTTTATATAACAAGCTCGTTAGGGACAAGATTCCGCAAATAATCGAAAAATCAGGTAAGATACCGGTTGTTGAGACGCTTGATGATGAGACATACAAGAAACTCCTGGATGAAAAACTAAAGGAAGAGTTGCAGGAATATTTATCCAGTGATAGGGTTGAGGAGCTTGCCGACCTTGTTGAAGTTGTTTATGCGATTCTCAGGTACAAAGGGATTGATATTGATATTTTCGAAAATATCCGTGAAAAGAAAGTTGCTGAGCGTGGAGCGTTTGAAAAGAGACTGCTTCTGAAGGAGGTCAAGGACGGTCAAAACTAAAATGGAACACGAAGTAAAGTATACATCCAGTGTTGCAAGCATAGCAGAAGATCTGTTTGTAGAAATATTCTGTGATGCTTTCGGACCTGACAAAACCGAATACCTGTATGTCCAGTATCCGTTCGCAGATATATACGGCAACAGGAGATTTATTGATTTTGCACTGATAGGGGAAAATCTGAAAATCGCTATAGAAATTGATGGGGAAAGGTTTCATAATCCCGGCAAAATATCAGGCAACAAGTATTATGACGACCTTCTGAAACAGAACAGTCTCATATACGACAACTGGAAAGTATATCGATGGGCTTACGGACAACTTAAAAACCAGCGGGAAAAGGTAAAGGACGAGCTTGTTACATTCTTTGGCGAAATGCCGCAATTCAGGCTGCCGGATGAGTTCCTGCCGAAGCAGAAAGGCAAGATTTTCGCACTTAGGGACCATCAGCAGTCAGCAATCAGCAGTCTGCAGAAAATGAGGGAGAAAGGTGAAAGTATTGCGCTTCTGTATCATGCCACAGGAACTGGGAAAACTGTCACTGCTGCCAGCGACGCAAAGATCTGCGGTGAGAGGACGCTGTTTCTTGCGCATACCAGGGAACTTGTAACCCAGGCAAAAAAGACATTTGAGAGTATATGGCCGGAAAAACGAACCGGCATGTATGTTGCAGAGCAAAAAGATTCGGATGCATATGTTGTCTGCGGCAGTATCCAAAGTGTGGCGCAGAACATTGAGCAGTTCAGACCGGATGATTTCGGGTATATCGTTATTGATGAATGCCATCACGGAACTGCAAACACTTACAGGAAGATTCTTGGGTATTTCAGACCGAAGTTTACGCTTGGCCTTACGGCAACGCCTGAAAGAACCGATGGTGAGGACCTGCTTGAACTGTTCAGAAATGTAGCTCACAAACTTGATTTGAAAACGGCTGTTGAGATAGGCGAGCTTTCTCCGGTCCGTTGCATCAGGATCAAAACAAACGTTGATCTGTCAACCGTCCGGATCAACGGCATCAAGTATTATGCGCAGGACCTGGAGAGTAAGCTCTATGTGCCTGAAAGAAACAGAATAATAGTCGATACATATCTACAATATGTGAAGAATAAGAAGACAGTCGTATTCTGTGCTTCCGTGAAGCATGCTGAAATGATTTCAGAACTTTTTAGGGAAAATGGGGTTGTAACAGAAGCAGTTTCAGGGTCCATGAGAAATACCGAAAGGACCAGAATTCTGAACGAATATGAAAATGGTGCTATAAATGTTCTGTGCGCATGCGACCTGCTGAATGAAGGATGGGACAGCCCGAGAACAGAGGTGCTGTTTATGGCCAGGCCTACCATGTCGAAAACACTTTACATGCAGCAGCTTGGCCGTGGAATGAGGAAATGCTCCGGCAAAGACTGCCTTTTAGTTTTTGATTTCGTCGATAATGCCAATCTTTTCAACACTCCGTACTCAATTCACAGGCTGCTGAATATCAGGGAATATAAACCGGGTCAACTGGTGCTTGCACCTAAAGATCAGATGGAAATTGACGCCGATTTGTATGTAAGAGGCGAGAAGCCCGAGGTTTTGCTGGATATACCGGTCAGTGTTTCGGATTATGAGCTGGTTGATCTGTTTAACTGGCAGGATGAAGTAAAAGGGATGATTTCACAGATTGAGTTTGTGAGGATGGTTGATGTCCAGGCAGAAACCATAGATAAATATATCAGAGATGGCAGGATAAAACCCGACCTGGAAGTGCCGGTGGGTGACAAACGGAGTTTTAAGTATTTCAAAGATGAAACCGTAAGGAAATACGCTTCGGAATTCGGATGGGACTTAATAACACCGGCCAATATGAAGGATAAGTTTATGGAAATGGTAAGGACCATGGATATGAGTTATTCGTACAAGCCTGTTTTGCTGAAGGCAATGTTCGAAAACGTTGATGAGAACGGGAAAGTCCTGGTAGATGACATAGTGGATTATTTCATCAGTTTTTATAAGGACCGCAAGGCCAGAGGACTGTTCGTGGAGAAAAAATCCAGCATATATTGCAGGGATAATTACAGCCGGAAGGAAGTTGAAAGGAACATTTTCGCCAATCCGTTCAGGAGATTCGAAGACATGAGGTTTATGAAACGGTGCCGTGAGATTGAGTATGTTGAGTTCAACAGGCATGTGTTCAAAAAGCTCACAAAAGAAGATGTTGAATGGATACTGAAGCACTGCGATGAGAAGCTTGAGGAGTATTACAGGAGATATGTGCACGGTTGAAAGCGGGTAAGTATCCGGCGGTTTGGTGGGCAGGGGATAAAAATGATAGAAAACAGCTATGTTTATAAACAGGTGCCGGCTATGCTGATTTGATGTTCACTTAGCTGAGGCACATCATATTAACCCTTTTGTGACTCCTCTGAATAATGACACAGGTAACCCAACCATCTATTCATTGGGTTGAACTGGTTTTCGATAGAAGTAAGCTGTTGATTGATTATAGCAATGGAGTTGAGGAGAGGGTAGTATTGAATAGGCATTATAGGAATATCAAGCATTAAGATTTAAAATTTTATGTGTTTGGTTTGCGATAATTTCACAATGTCAAGTTGATGTATCATGGAAGGATTTCCGGAAGTTGTGTCGAATCATAAACTATAAAGCAACAAAAATAGCGAACAAAAAAAGCATTGAATAAACTGGATCGTAATTAGAATATAATGTTAAGCGATAACATGAGTACATTTAATTATATCGATATTTTCGCTGGTGCAGGAGGTTTGTCAGAAGGATTTCTGGCAAATGATTTCAAAGCAATTGCACATATTGAAATGAATGAAGATGCGTGCTTTACACTAAAAACACGTCTTTGCTATTATTATCTGAAAAATAACAGCAAAATAAATGAATATTATAAATATCTAAGGGGAGAGATAAGTCGAGCAGAGTTATATGATATGGTGCCCGGATCACTGTTGGATACAGTAGTCAATGAAACGCTGAGTGAAGAACGAATGCATCTGATTTTTGATAAAATAGATGAACTTATGAAACTGCAGGGTATAGATCATGTTGATCTGTTGGTGGGTGGCCCTCCATGTCAGGCTTATTCACTTGTCGGCAGAGCCAGAAAAGCAAGAGAGAATAAAATGATTGGTGATCCAAGAAACTTTCTGTACAAATTATATTGCCAGGTTCTTGTAAAGTATAAACCCAAAATGTTTGTTTTTGAAAATGTACCCGGAATCCTGACTGCCAACAATGGACTGTACTTTGCTGATATGCAGAAAGAATTCAGGCGTGCAGGATATAACCTTGATTACAGAATACTAAATGCTTCAGACTTTGGTGTTTTGCAAAACAGACACCGTGTAATATTGATTGGATGGCAAACGCAATTAAACTACAAATATCCCGAGTTTAAAACGGTCAAAAGAGATTTTACAGTAAGTGAAATCTTTTCAGACCTGCCCCCGCTGCAGGCAGGTGAATGCAAAAATAAATACAGAACCGTACCTACAAGATATCTTGAATGGTCTGGTATTCGTGATAAAGATGATGTTCTTACGTGGCATGTTGCAAGACCCAATATCGACAGGGACAGGGAAATATATAGAATTGTGATACAAACATGGAATTGTGATAAAAGGAGATTAAAGTATACAGACTTGCCGGAAGAGTTATGTACTCACCGGAACCGGACTTCGTTCCTGGACAGATTTAAAGTGGTTGCTGCAGATTTGCCGGTATCGCATACTTTGGTTGCACATATTTCTAAAGATGGACATTACTTCATTCATCCTGATTATGAACAGGCCCGGTCAATATCTGTAAGGGAGGCAGCCAGAATACAGTCTTTCCCGGACAATTACTATTTCGAAGGTTCGAGAACTTCTGCTTTTGTGCAGATCGGAAATGCTGTGCCACCTCTGATGGCATCAGGTATAGCGAAGGCATTGAAAGAAGAACTGATAATGCCGTATTAGAATATAGTAGAAGACTTCGTATTTATGAAGTAATAAGCAAGGGCTGAAAAATTTAAAAATACTGTTGTGAGGGTATTTATGAACTGGGATGACTATGTCAGAAAAATACTAAAAGAGCCTTCTTGCTTAGATAATATCACTCTGTCTTTTGGAAATGATACTTATACATCTGTTCCTCCGATTATTAAAGCGAGTTTATTCATTCTTGATCAAATCTACAGCGATAACGATATTTATAATGTTTTAGTTTTTCCTGAAAGAATTCAAACGTCAGTTATTTTTGCAATAGGTGAGGTCATCAATAAAATAGCTACGGGGAAAATTCAATATAACTATGACCCTTATAAATTTAAGAAAGGCCAGAAGTTAAAATTTGGAAATTATATAGTCAGATTTCTTTCCATAGATAAATGCGAAGATGGGAAAGAAAGGATTTTTGTGAGATTTGCGGAGAGTCTTACATACGGTTTACCAATTGAAGTTGCTCCATATTTTCAGAGCACAGATACAGAACGTCCATTATCAAGGTTCCGGGGTTTTAGAACCAAAGATTCAATTTTCAATTACATAAATGCTAGTTCTGACATAATAGAGCTTCTAAAAAATCATAAAACTCATCTCAAAAGCACAGTTTTTTATGTAACAACTGTAACTGGTGCTAAGGAATTTTTCAGATCGGTTAAAATAAATAATCGAAAAATTAATGATATACTGCTGTTAGGCCAAGTTAATTACAAAGGAGAAATAAAGAATATAGGAACTGAACAGTTGTCCGGAATACCGGCCATAACACTTTCACCTGATTTATATTCAGTTTTAGAAGCAGTGAGCAAAGGGATTGAAACTCAATCTATAATTCTGGATGTATCCAATAACGTAATTATGTCACAATTGGATGCACTTGATCAATTATGCCGATTAACATGTCCAATAGTCTTAATTACTGATATGGAAAGCTCTTTCGATCTTGATGAACTTGTAAATCGTGATTTCAACATATGGCGATGGAATGAGGAAAGCATTACTAAAGATATGTTAGGTTCTTCAAATACAATTATAGATAAAAAACTTAGAAATTGTACTAACACCATAATTGAATACTGTACGGCGAGATGCCCGGAAATTTGCGATTCTCTGGAATTACTATATAAACACCGTGAAGATGTTAGAATACAATCACCAGCTATTATCAATGTTTATGATAAATTGTACAGATACACGATTACTGCTCTCAGGAATATAATGGTTGTGAGTTCAGAAAAGATAGCTTCTATAACTTATGATCTGGAACGATGTCTGGATTTGTTGGCTCTGGAGAAAAGATATATATCAGTTGAACTATATAAAAACCTTCGTTTTGTTATTGATAATTTATTAAGAGTGTATTCGGCATGTTTTACTTTTCCCAAAATAGATTTATTACTCAACAAAATAATAAGTGGACTATATAAGAAAATAATACTCATCACACCTGATAAAGAAGACAAAAACAGTATATATCAATTCTGGAAAAATAAACTTGAAGAAAACGGATATGATGCGGAGATTGAAGTTTTATATCCAAACGAATATGTAAACTTTGGAGCGCTTGAATCCGATATAACAGTTCTAACGGGTTGGTTCGGCAGGAAGACAATGCAGAGAATACTTTATAGCTACAATACTTGTAGTTACCTTGTTTTATTATATGAATACGAAAACAGATGGAAAAAAGTTCATACAAAAGAATGGAATATAGCATGCAGCAGAGCAGGTAATAAAAACATTGTGGAAAAATCACTCGGTAAGGATGTACTTTATATTGCTAAAACTGATTATAGTGAAATTGATTCTGACATTATTCTGCAGGAATCTATTACAGATGAACTGGAAGAAATTGATTTGGTTCTGAGAGAGAATAAGTACAGGCAGTATACGTCAAACCCTGGAACAGAATCAACTGAAGCAATACCAGTTAACTTTGCCGGTGGGTATTTTGCTTTTTTTACACCAACCCGCAAGCTTATTGTAGTGACTGATATTATAATCAGTGGAGCTAGAAGAATTGCAATAAAAACAGCGGATAAGCTTTGTGCAGGAGACTTTATAGTAATTCGCGAAACACAGAGAGACCTGATACGCGAAATTGCAGATATTATACTTGATGCAAACGGGAAAAAGGAATGCAGACAGAAAGCGTTCAAATGGATAGAAGCATTGAGAATAGAAGAGACTTTCTGTGACTTTGATGATATATACAACAGATTGCAAATTCACGGTTGCACAAAAGACAGGTTTACAGTAAGGAGATGGATAACAGATGAAGACGCTATTATTCCCCAGGATAAAAGCGATATAGTAGCTATTGCAAAGGCTGTTGACGATCAGGCTCTGCTTGATGAAGTCGATGAAATTTATGAAGCTGGCAGGACTGTTATGAGTGCACATATAAAAGCAGGACGTGTCATATCAGAGAAGCTTCGCCGGCGTATTGCTGATGAACTGCATTCCAGGCAGAAAATAGATCCATACAATATACTGGATCCTATTACATTCAACATTGATGATATCGGAAAAGTCCATGTTCTTAAAATTGACGATATTATTAAGGAACCGGTTATTATAGAAACTGGTGCTGCAAACAGACTGTTCAGTTTTTAGTGAGGTTTGTTATATGGCACGGATAATACCATCAGTGATTTCACCTGATATCAAAAGTAATGCCGAAAGGAAAGTTTTTGAGTGGTTCAGGGATGATCCAACTACAGATGACTGGGTTGTTTTGCATTCCCTGGGCATATCTAATCATAACAGGGTTATTCATGGAGAAATTGATTTTCTTGTAATTGCACCGTATATGGGAATTTTTGCAGTTGAAGTCAAAGGAGGGCGTGTGCAGAGAACTAACGGGATATGGTCGTTTACTGACAGGTATGGCAAAGTCAGTACAAAAGTACGCGGTCCGTTTGATCAGGCATGGGATGGAATTTTCAGCATCGTTGGAGCACTAAAAAAGAGAATTGATGCCAGTCACAGCTACCTTTCAGATATATTTTTCGGAATCGGTGTTATGTTTCCTGATATAAGTTATGAAGCTATCGGATGTGATGAAGAGCAGTGGCAGGTTTTTGACTGTAATGATCAGAATCGTGTTGGTGATTTTATCAGAAGAGTTTTTGAAGGATCGAAAAGAAAATGGGAAGAAGTTAATAAAAAAGCACTGCCACACAGCAAACTGCCGAATCCTGACGATGTAGAATATATAGCCTCTCTTTTACGCGGAGATTTTGATAAAGCAGTTTCTATAAATGTACTTATGAGATACGCTGAAGAGGAACTTGTGGAACTCACCAAAGAACAATACAGGTGCCTTGATCAGCTTGATGATAACCCTCGCTGTCTGATTAAAGGGCCGGCTGGCACCGGAAAAACACTTCTTGCTATTGAAGAAGCAAAAAGGTCTGTTGCACGAGGGATGAAAGTTGCTTTGTTCTGCTATAATGCAAACCTCGGTGACTGGATAAAAAGGTACTTCAGAAGCATACCTGAAAATCTGCGACCCTCTTATACAGGAACATTTCATGGCTTTATGTTTCAGATAATCAGCAACAAAGACAGCCAGATACTAATACCGGAAAATGAAAGTGAATCAGACTTGTTTTACCGTGAAACTGTACCTTTGTTAACCCGGTCAATACTGGCAGAATGTAATAGTTATGATAAATTTGATAAAATTATAATTGACGAGGCACAGGATCTGATAAATCTTAAATATCTTGATGTAATGGATGCTTGTCTGAAAAAGGGAATTGAACGTGGCAGATGGACTATGTTCGGTGATTTTTCAATGCAGGCTATATATGCAGAAGGGATTACCGAACAGGAAATGATGGATATGCTTGAGGGAAAAACTTCATTTATACGCTTCAGGCTTACAATTAATTGCAGAAATACAAAACCAATATGTGAAGAAATTGAGACCGTAACAGGATTTCAGCATTTATCAGGCCTGTTGACTAAAACGGATGGTCCACCTGTAAATTATATTACTTTTTCCAACATGGACGATCAGAAGGAAAAACTGATATCAGTACTGGATTCTTTAGTAAAGGAAGGAGTTCCTGAAAAAAACATAACAATATTGTCTCCGGTCAGAAGAGAAAACTCAGTGGTTTCTCTGGTCGAGAAATATGTAATAAGAGACTTTGGTGATTTTTCTGACAGATACATTACGTTCAGTACAATTCAGGGCTTCAAAGGTCTTGAGAATTCTGCAATTGTATTAACTGATATAAATACTTTTGAAGATAAAAAGCTTATGTATGTGGCTCTCAGCAGACCAAGAACCTGTTTGTACGTTCTGGAAAGCAAAAATGCAGCAGGCGAATATGCTAACCTGCAGATGAGGAGGTTATTGGCATGTACAAGGACCGAAGGGAGCAGATAATTGACATCATCAGGAGAGAATTTATTGGCCCTGATCCAATTGACTATCCCGGACTGCGTCAGGAAAACGGGGAAGAGATCTTAACTTCTGATCCGCCACTTATAAGATATGCTGCAGGCATATTATATCCAAGACAAGCTTCTTTTTCAGATTTGGAACATTCTGGGGAAAATGTTGGAGAACCTGTTGAAGAAGGTATTGATGATGCTGCTGATAATTCTGAAGTCATGTCTGAAACAGAAGAAGAACTTGCCGGGTCTGGTAACGAATATCTGGAAGACGCAGAAGAGTTGCTCAATCTGTCGAATGCATACAGACAGTCTGCCATGAGCATAACTGTAGCACTCAGAGAACCGATGCCTGTTGACGTGGAAGTTCGCGCCGGTATTTACAATGAAGTAAAAGTTAAGGATCCGGAGACAGATTATACACGTATTCATTATTACAGAAAACAACTTAAATGGAGCGATATGAATATATATTTGCCGGATGCAAATCAAGGCATAGTAAGAATTCCGGTAATTATTGACGGTAAGGAGACAGGGCTGCAGTTTGACGTAACATACAGAGACCACAGAGAAGGGTGCTTTATATATACATTTACTCTTGAAAACACAAAATCAGCAGGTAACCATTCGATAAATAATGAAGACTGCTTTTTCCAGGTTGAATTCACAGTCAAATCAATTAGAGGTTTTTGCCCATTGCCGGAAAATCTGAAAATTTTCTCGGATGATGAAGATTACCTTTCAAACCAGTTGTTATACCGAAATGTTAAGAATTATGCCATAGGACATGGATGTGCGGCAATGTGGGAAGAAACAGAAAAAGGAGTATTTAAAATCACTACATCAGTGTTTCCGCAATATGAAATTAAACCAATAGTTCCTAGCAGAATTGATGGTGTATCGCTTGAAATGTATAAAATGAGTGACTATGGAAACATAGAAGAGGCCATAAATGAACTCATAATTTTGTGTGACAAATATCAGGAATGGATAGCGGGATTAAAGAAAGAAGCTGCAACTCTAGAAGATCCATATAAAAGTACCGCAGAAAGGCATATCCATAGTTGTGAAGAATGCCTTCGCAGAATGAAGGAAGGAGTTGCACTATTATCTAAAGATTCCCGGATGCAGAAGGCTTTTTGCTATATGAACAGAGCAATGCTTCTGCAACAGTTGCATTATAATTTACCATTGCAAAAATGGGTTGATGACGGAAATGGCTATATAAAACTCGAAAATCCTGTGGAAAGATTGCCTGATATACGAGATCAGAATACATGGTATGGTGACAGAGCACGTTATGGGAAATGGCGTCCTTTTCAGCTGGCATTTATACTCATCAATCTTAAATCAATGGCAGACCCTTTATGCTCTGAAAGAAAATTTGCTGATCTGATATGGTTTCCTACCGGTGGTGGAAAGACTGAAGCTTATTTGGGTCTGTCAGCATTCACGATATTCCTGCGCAGACTGAAAAATAGAAATGATGAAGGGACCGCAATACTCATGAGATACACATTGAGGCTACTTACGGCTCAGCAGTATGAGCGTGCTGCCTCAATGATCTGTGCATGTGAAACAATACGGAAAGAAAAGGCATCTGAGCTTGGCGAATCACGGATATCAATCGGATTATGGGTCGGAAGTGCAACGACGCCGAATCATATGAATGACGCTGTGAAAGCTTTTGACAGAATTAAAAGGGAAAACGGGGAATATCCGTTTGTCGTAAGAAAGTGTCCCTGGTGTGGTGCGCAGATTGGTGTAGTTCCTAGGAATACCAGAAACGGAACAGTTTATGAAGTACCTGGATTGGAAAAATTAAGAGATGGCAGAGGATACTATATTGTATTTAAGTGTGCAAATTCGGCTTACGGCTGTGAATTCAGCAAAGATGATCCGCTGCCTTTATATATTATCGACGATGATATATACGAAAAAACGCCGACTCTTATTCTGGGCACTGTAGATAAATTTGCCATGCTTCCTTACATACCAAAGGCTCAGAGTATTTTTGGGTTTGATAACGGGAAGAAAGTTACGGCTCCCGATCTGATTATTCAGGATGAGTTACATTTGATTTCCGGTCCGCTTGGCTCCATGGTAGGACATTACGAAACTATGATTAATGAACTGTGCTCAATTGATATAAATGGTAGAAAAATTTCACCTAAAATTATTACATCTACGGCAACAATTAGCCGTGCAAAAGAGCAATGCCATGCATTATATAACTGTGGACGAGAAAATGTGAAGCAGTTTCCGCCGCCTGGCCTTAATGCAGGGGATTCATTTTTTGCAGTTGAAGACAGAAGCAGAAATGGTCGCATGTATGTGGGAATTTTGGCAGCAGGAGCGTCATCAGTAGCAACAGCAATGATCCGTCTGTATGCTGCATTGCTTTACGCAGCAAGTGCATTGGAAGTTAACGATGAAACAGAGAGAGATCCTTACTGGACTCATATAGGATATTTTAACAGTATCCGGGAACTGGGCCAGGTAAGAACGTGGATACGCGCTGACATAGATGAATATCTTCATGTTATATACAAACGCAGACGTGAAGACAAGCTTCCTAGCTATAAGGGAAGAAGGTATATAAAACGGGATGAAGAACTTACAAGCAGGGTAAAAAGTGAAAGAATAACGGCAATTTTAGGCGACCTTAATATCAAATATACCGGAAGCATAAATGAGCAGACGGGAGATCTACCAATTGATATTTGTCTTGCTACAAATATGATATCGGTAGGTCTTGATGTCCCCAGGCTGGGGTTGATGTCTGTTGCAGGCCAGCCCAAAACGACTTCTGAATATATTCAGGCGACCAGCCGCGTAGGAAGAGACAGCGATAATGCTCCGGGGATCATTTTTACAATGTATAACCCGGGGAGACCGCGTGACAAATCGCACTATGAGCAATTTATAAATTACCATTCACGTATATACTGCAACGTCGAACCAGTAACTGTAACACCTTTTTCGCCACCATTAAGAGAACGTGCGTTGCATGCTATTGTTATAGGAATAATCAGACTGGAGGCAGACGAGTTGTTCAACTCTGATCCGCCCAAATACCCATCTGAGGATACAATAAAAAAAATCAAGGAAATTGTAAGGGAACGTGTCAGTTCAATTGATCCTGATGAGACTGAGCATTGTCTCAGACATGTTGATGATATACTGGCAGACTGGGAACTCTGGCGTCCGGAACTTGCCAGATATCATGATTATTTCGGAGAGGATCCGATTCCGCTGATTCACCCGGCGGGATCATACAAGAATCCGAACTGGAGAGGACGTTCATTTCCGACACCTATGTCAATGAGAAATGTTGATGCTTCATGTGAAGTAGACGTGATGGCGAACCGTTATTCTGAGGAGGGATAACATGGCATACCAGAAGAACCCAATACGACGTTCCCAATTGATCAGCCCTTGGGGAATCGGTGCAATAGTTCCGTTTCCGAATGACCAGTCTCTAATGATTGCCGGGTTGGATGCCTGGCGATATCATAATGAGAAGGAATATCTGGTCAAAGACGAAAGACTTATCACCAGACTAGGAGTCAAGGAGCTAAGATTACCCCCTGATTTTAAAGATAAAAATTCCGGATCGGAAAACTACCATCTGAAGATACCTGCAGTCAAGTTTCCGCTATGGCACTATTGTCCTTTTTGCGGTTCGATGAAAAAACTTAATTACTATACAGACAAGGTCTGGTGCGACGGGATAGATTACTGGAATAAAGGACATAGCAGAAGCTGTGCAAATATTCCGAGAAGGAAGCGAAGAAGGCTTATTCCGGAAAGATTTGTTGTTGTCTGTCCTGAGGGACATATCGAGGACTTTCCGATAGCCGAATGGGTGCATTTTGACACGGGAAAAGTTTACGATCCTGAGAAGTGTCACATCCGCAGAAGCACTGGTGGAATTTCAGCTTCTCTGACAAGCGTTAAATATGAATGCTCCTGCGGTGCATCAAAATCCATTGCCGGGGCTTTGATGCCCGGAGCATTGCAAAAAATAGGGTTCAGATGCAGTGGGTCAAGACCTTGGCTGGGCATTGAGAAAGATAGTATACCATGCAGCAATACACAATACCGGGTAGTGCAACGGGGTGCAACCAATGTCTGGTTTCCGGATGTAAGGAGTTCAATATATATTCCTACAGACGATGATAACGCTGGCCGTCGCATAATTCAGATTCTGGACAGAGTTTTTGATGGTATAAAATCCAGCAGAACAGATGGATCAATAAACCGTGCAGTTATAGATTCACTGGCAGCAATGGAAAGAGTAAATGCTGATGACCTTTATAACGCGGCTGTCAGAAGACTTAATGGCCAGAGGAATTTACCGGAAGTAAATGAAAATACAGATGAAGACTCATATCGTTTTTGTGAGTATAAAATGCTCGTTAAAAGCAGTGGTGGTGATAACCTTAACTTTCATTCCATAAATTATACTATTTCTCATTATCATCCACAGATACATGATTTTTTCAGAAGCATATCACTAGTTCCTAAGCTAAAAGAAACAAGAGCTTTTGTAGGTTTTTCCAGACTTGAACCTGATTCTTCGAAGAGCATTGAAGATAAAAAAAAGATGCTCAGTTTAAAGAAAGTTGACTGGTTGCCAGCAATAGAAGTATATGGTGAAGGCATCTTTTTTGAGTTTAATGCAGAGAGGCTGAAGGCATGGTCTCAAAGAGATTCTGTCAGGAACCGGATTGATAAACTGGAGCGTGCATACAGGCATTCTACTTTCTGGTGGTCATCATCCGGGGAATTGCGTCCTGAGTTTGTGCTTATCCATACATTTTCACATTTGTTGATTAATCAGTTAAGCTATGAGTGTGGATATGGTAGTTCATCTATACGGGAAAGGATATATTGTGAGAAAAGTTCAAATAATCTTGATATGTATGGTGTGCTGATTTACACAGCTTCCGGAGATTCAGAGGGATCGCTTGGCGGTCTGGTAAGGCAAGGTCAGAAAGGCAGAATAGAAGAGACCATTGTAAACGCTTTGGAAAATGCACGTTGGTGTTCATCTGATCCAATTTGCATTTCTTCCCGTGGCCAGGGACCGGAGTCATGTAACCTTGCTGCCTGTTATAACTGTGCTTTGCTGCCAGAGACTTGCTGTGAGTTTGGCAACAGGTTGCTCGACAGAGGATTGGTTATTGGGACTTTGGAAGATAAAAGTACAGGTTATTTTAGTATGTGAGGTGAGTTATATGTACGTAGTATTATCGCAAAAAATCGATACTGAATCACCGTACTATTATCCCGCAAAGTATAGAAATCAACTGCATCCTGGAGATATTTTTGTATACTATCAAGGTAACCGCCATAATAAAAAACATCGATATTATTTTGGAACTGGTGTAATAGGTAAGATTATAAAAACTGATGATAATAATTATTTTGCAAGTTTAATTCAATGTAAAAAATTTGAGAAAAATGTTCCTATATATTTACCTGGTGGCGGATATATTGAGCAATTGGGTTATGAATCAATAAGAAAAAAAGAAAATCCACCTTGGCAAAGCTCAATAAGGCCATTATCGGAAGAAGCATATAAGTATATTATTTCTCAAGCCGGAGACCTAATAATTCAAGGGAACGCAGAGAGTATTATATAACTATAGGATAAGGTGTGAAAATGCATTTGCATTGTCGATAATTCAACTTATGTTACGATAAAACTGAACCGGAGGTTAATATAATTATTCAGTAATCTAAGGGTAGTGATGAAATGTCAGACGTTCATTCAAAAGAAATCAGGAGTTATAATATGTCTTGTATTCGAAACAAGAATACAGAGCCAGAGCAAATAGTCAGAGGATATCTTTTCAGTCGAGGCTTTCGTTACAGAAAAAATTACAAATCACTTCCAGGGCATCCCGATATTGTTTTGCCTAAATATAAGACATGTATATTTATAAACGGATGCTTTTGGCATAAACATGAGGGATGTAAGTATTTTGTATGGCCGAAAAGCAATTCTGAATTCTGGTATAAAAAAATTGAGGAAAATGTTAAGCGTGACGAAGCTAATTATCAGCGACTTAAAGCGTTAGGTTGGAAAGTGATTGTAATATGGGAGTGTGAATTAAAAAAAGATGTTCGCGATAATACATTAAAAAATGTTGAAAAGATAATTGTGGAATAGATTAGAACTTTTCAAATACTATGAAGAATGGTACTAAATAGTAGGTAGTACAATGGATGGAACTGCTCTCGTTAGAACTCATATTATCAAATGATATTCAGATTCTTTCTTCATTATACCATGTGAGGAGATAGATACCGGCATCCATGATGCAGAAGGCAAATAAGGCTATTGTTTAATTAGAACTAATTTTTGCAAAGAGGTTATATGAGTGAATTATTACAGATGCTACAAACATTATCGGAGAAAACATGATATTGATATTTTAGCGGATGCAGTTTTTAAGCCGCTCGTCAATGCTGTAAAGCCTCAGATTAAAGGCTTTATGGGTGAATTCTCCATTAACTTGCTGCTAAATTTTCTGGACAGCAGAAAATACAAAGTGTTAAGCAATATTATTATTCAGTCTGGAAACAGCACAACTCAAATAGACCATATACTGGTATCGAACTATGGAATATTTGTTATTGAAACAAAGAATTACAAAGGTTTGATTCTCGGTGATGAGCATAGTCAGTATTGGACACAGGTTTTGTATAACCGTAGGGAAAAACTGTATAATCCCGTAAATCAGAATAATGGGCATGTCAGAGCTTTAAGAAATCATTTGGAAGACACTAAGTTTCCTATATACTCATTTGTTGTTTTCAATTCCGGTGGTTGATTGTAAAATCAAATTGAACAACTAAATAAAAGAGATCCATGTCGGATTTCTTTTGGTAGAATTAAGTCACCACAACAAAACCTGCCAAAGGAGAGCACGACCATGGATCAGACCTATTCTACCACATTTACACCCGATCGCGAAAGGGGCCAGCACTTAAATTTTGAAGACCGTTGCAGCATCAAAATTTTTATCAAACTCGGCTACTCCCTTCGAAAAACCGCAGAAGCAATCAATTGTTCTGCTTCTACCGTAATGTATGAGCTTCGGCGTGGAACAGGCAAGCGGAATGGAAACAGAGGACGAAACCCTGAGTATTCGCCAAAACGTGGCCAGTTGAACTACGAAATCAAGAGGTCAAGATGCCATAAGCCACATACTCTAAAACAACATTCAAAGTTCCTACAATGGGTTGTTAAACAGGTTAAGGAGTATCATTGGTCTTTTGATGCCTGCGTAGGTTATGCCAGACTCCATAAGCTGTTCTCTGATGAGGAGATTGTCTGTACTAAGACGCTTTATAACGAACTGTGGGCCGGAAATTTGCCGTTGGTACCGCACGATTTACCAGAAGCCTTGTCAAGGAA
>ENA-OWPA01001328-OWPA01001328.1-bioreactor-metagenome-genome-assembly--contig:-NODE-1328-length-17070-cov-13.192491_pt1 | contig 17070 bp, 21 predicted proteins | sample MGYA00238139_ERZ651803 | MGnify/ENA primary metagenome ERZ651803 (study PRJEB26909, sample SAMN07631231) | bioreactor metagenome | isolation source: Switchgrass digestor | place: USA: Dartmouth...
CGAGACCAGAAATGATAATTATTATAAAAAGCGGCCTTGCGCAGAACTTGTTGAGCAAGCTGCAAGGATACTTGATGGATATATTATAAGTAAAAGAATGGAGGAGAAAACCATGATGAAAATTGCAGTAGCGAGTGAGAATGATATGGTAACGGAGCACTTTGGACATTGCGCCAACTTTAATATTTTTGAAGTTAAAGACAATCAAATAGTTAAATTTGAGTCTATACCTAATCCAGGGCATAGGCCCGGCTTCCTTCCTAACTTCCTAAATGATATGGGAGTTAATGTAATTATATCAGGAGGCATGGGCAGTGGTGCCATTGATATCTTTAATGAAAAAGGCATAGAGGTAATTGTCGGGGCAAGCGGTAATGCCAAAGCAGCGGTAGAAGCGTACCTGCAAGGTACTCTAAAATCTACTGGTTCTGTTTGCCATGAACATCAGCATCATGATGAATGTGGAGAATAAAACCGGACTTTGAATTGTTATTTTTCTTACTCGAAATGTTCCGGCACAGTTTCTGTCGGAACATTTCATTATAGGAGGGTTGCCTGTGGGATTAGTTGATGTAAAAAATTTAAACAAATCTTATGGTGATATCAAAGCTGTTAATGATTTATCTTTCCAAATAGATCAGGGAGAGATTTTTGGATTTTTAGGTCCAAATGGTGCTGGAAAGACATCTACAATCAATATGATGATTGGTTTATCCAGGCCTACTAGCGGACATATTATGATTGATGGAATTGATGCGATAAAAGACATAAAAAAAGTGCAGAAAATTATTGGAATTATTCCTGATGAAAATAATTTATATGATGAAATGAATGGCTTCGATAATCTCTGCTTTTGTGCTTCGTTATATGGGATACGTAGAAAAGAACGTGAAAAAAGGGCAATGGAATTGCTGAACTATTTGATTTAACTAAAGCAGCGAAACGCCCTTTGAAAACTTATTCAAAAGGAATGAAACGAAAACTTACAATAGCAGCCGGAATTATACATAATCCTAAAATATTATTTTTGGATGAACCAACAACAGGCATAGATGTTGAAAGTGCAAGGCAAATTAGAGAGCTTATACTGAACTTAAAAAAACAAGGCAAAACAATTTTTATTACCACCCATTATATCGAAGAGGCTGAACGAATCTGTGACAGGATTGCTTTTATTGTGAATGGTAAGATTGTAAAGGTTGGTACGGTAACTGAACTGATGGAAAACGTAGAACATGAGCATAAAATTAAGATGCAGCTTGACAGTAGCATAAAATACGTGAAAGAAGAACTGGAAAATAAATTTGTAAATTGCACAGTAGAGATTCCAGATGAAAATTCTTGTTTAATTATTTCTAAAGAACGAATAGCTTTATCCCCTATCCTTCAACTGCTGGATAACAAGGGAATTTCCGTTTACGAAGCAAAAGAAATAAAGCCGTCATTAGAAGATGTTTTTGTTAAACTAACAGGAATTGAAGCTTCAAAACTAAAAAAGGAAAAAGAGAAGGTGGGAAAATAGAATGGATACTTTAGTTGCGTTTTGGAATATCTTAAGAAAAGACATTGAAAATTACTATTTAAAACCACCAAACATAAGTTGGGGGATTATATTTCCGCTTTCTTGGGCTCTTATGCTTTTCATGCGTTCACAACAGGCTGTAGAGATCATAGAAATCCTTCCGGGTCTTATGGCAATGAGTGTTTTATTTGGTACAACATCAATGCTGGCGGTGACCATTACTTTTGAAAGAAAGGGACGCTCTTTTGATAGGCTGCTGCTTGCTCCTATAAGTTTGAAAGTAATGGTACTTGCAAAAATTATCGGATCTGTGTTGTTTGGAATGTTTAATGCATTTGTTCCGATAATTTTTGGTGCATTTCTCTCGGATTTATCAGGTGTTAACTGGGGATTTGTTTTTATTGGAGTATTATTCATTGCATTTAGCTCAACATTGGTAGGTCTTGTTATTGCGGTTTCTGCAAAGGAAATATTTGAAGCACAAACTTACTCAAACTTTTTTCGCTTTCCAATGATATTTTTATGTGGGCTTTTTTTTCCTGTTTCAACCTTGCCAATATTTTTGCGTCCACTTTCATATGCACTACCGTTGACTTATGGAGTAGATATTTTACATATTGCTTTGGTAAAAAGTGGGATGATGAGTGTTTGGTTAGATATCTTGATCCTTAGTGTTTTTTCTGTGCTACTGTTTTACATAAGCATGAGAAATATACAACGAAAATGGATATTATAATATTTTCCCTTTAACGGTTATTTATACTTATTATTGAGGCACTTCTCGGATTTATACTTTCCAAAAGCATCTGCCGTCTTACAAGAGACGGCAGATGCTTAAGGTACAGAGTAAATGACAATACTAAAGTGATAGTGGAAGTGTATCTGCAAGGTTCCCTAAAACCCACAGGTCCGTTTGTTGTGAACACTAGCATAGTGATGAAAGTGGAAAATTGTCTCTTTCACTTAGCTTTTCAAAGACATTGTAGACGAAATTCTGGTCTATAATAAGCTAAACGGTTATATAGTATTATGATGCAACCGTTCAATTAGTAAATGGTTAATTTTACGATATATAGGAATAGCTGATAAACATTATATGAAATTTTTACTTTCATATTTAGAAGATAAATAAATCAAGTAAATCGCAAATTATATGTAACTATAGCAGTAAAAAGGCAAAAAGATTTTCAAACAAAAATCATGTCATCTTCATGCATCATATATTCTATGAGTACATAGATTCCTGCCCATAACGTAACTTCGTATTGTCCGATATATTCAAGATATTTTGGTTTAAAAGTAAAAAATGGAGTTACTTTACCTAATTGAACACCATCCTGAGAAATTGTCACGCCATTATTCTTCTGCCTTTCAACAACCAAAAGGCCGTAAATAGTTTCGACATCCATTCTATCTACGAGAGGCGGACGTAAGGTTAACCTTTGTAGCATTGTCCGGTCTGGGTTAATTGCAAAATGTAAATTTGCAGTTGCTATAGCTTTCTCATCTTTATAAATTACATATTTTCTTGATTCCTCATAGTTCCAAGTTCCCTTTTTTGCTGGTAGATTCACGATATCTGTTGTGTAAATGAGATTTCCTTTTCCATCATAGATTTTTTTAGATGCACCAATAAATTTCTTCTTGCTTATTTTTGCTACAGCTGTACCACTTTTATCTATTAATTGCCAAAAAACAACCCTTTTCGTATTCGTAGTTTCATTTTGACCCTCCTATATCATCAAATAAATTGCTCCACCGACAATGCCTGATCCGAGCATGACATAAATAGGATTCGGTTTCCATTTCCGCAAAATAAATATAGCCATAGTAAATAATAAAACAGAAACCAAATTTATTGTTAGAGGATTTGTTGAAAACCCGTCTTCTCCCCAAACAGTCAACGTAAATATTGACAACCCTGCTGATGCAATCAGCGCTACAATGGTGGGCCTTAAACCAGACAAAACTCCTTGCACTAAGGTCAATTCTTTGAATTTAAAATAAATCCATGCCAGGAGTGAAACGATAATACAGGATGGAAAGATACATCCAACGGTAGCAATAATCGCCCCTGGTATACCTGCAATTCTAATTCCCACAAAAGTGGCTGAATTGATGGCGATAGGTCCGGGTGTCATTTCTGCAATGGTAATGAGATCGGTAAATTCCGTTAATGTCAGCCAGTGGTGTAAATTAACTACTTGATTTTGAATCAGCGGTATTGCAGCCATTCCACCTCCAATGCTAAACATACCGATTTGAAAAAAGCTCCAAAAAAGTTTTAAGAGTATCATTGAGAGTCACCGCCCTTTTGGACTTTTTTCATTTGAATCAGAATCTTTGCCGCTCCCATACACCCACACACTAAAACAATATATATAACGTTAATCCTAAAGAAAAATGTGGCAATAAATGCACCCACCATAATAATCATAGATACTATGTCCTTCTGCTTCAAGACATTACTTCCAAGATTCAAAACCACATCCGCAATTACAGCAGCAACGCCAGCTTGCATCCCTTTCAGAACCGCATTTACAACAATGTTATCGCGAAATGCAGTGTAAAAAATGGAGATAACAGAAAGAGTTATAAACGGCGGTAAAACTGTGCCTAAAATTGTTACCAGGGCACCCAATATTCCAGCAACACGATACCCCAGCAGTATCGCTGCGTTAACTGCAACTGCTCCTGGTGAGGATTGTGCAATTGCTGTTAAATTTAGCATTTCATCATCCTCAATCCATTGTAAATCATCTACAAATTTCTTTTTCATCAATGGTATAATGACATATCCTCCTCCAAAGGTAAAAGCGCTTAAATAAAAGGTAGAAATAAACAATTTTATATAAATGTTTTTTTTATTCTTCAAATCATTAGCCCCCTTTATTTTATTTTATAACTTGAAAAAGTATATATAAAATAGTATTATTTTATAAAGTTTATAAGATTTTTATTATAATAAGGTGATTCCAATGACATTAAGGCATCTGAAAATATTTGTCACTGTATGTGAAACCGGCAGTGCAACTGCAGCCGGAGAGAAGTTACATATTGCGCAACCTTCTATTAGTCTTGCGATATCAGAGCTTGAAGATTATTATGGGATAAAACTATTTGATCGCATTGCAAAAAGACTCCATATCACAGAAGTTGGAAAGAGCTTTCTTCAATATGCAGCACATATTGTGGGACTTTTTGAGGATATGGAAAAGGAAATCAAAAACTTTGATGTAACGGGAATTATCCGTATTGGAGCAAGCATTACCATCGGAAATTATTTATTACCGGGCTATATAACTCAGTTTAAGCAAATACATCCTCAGATGTATGTTAAGGTAATCATAGATAATTCAGAAAAAATCCAACAATATATTTTGTCCAATCAGATTGATATTGGGTTGATAGAAGGTGTTGTCCATAGCTCTTATATTATAGAGCATAAATTCCGCGATGATGAATTGGTAATGGTCTGTGGGAACGATCACCCCTTTGCTAATCAAAAAAATATTGAGATTTCAAAGCTTCAAGGTGAAAGTTTTATTTTAAGAGAAGCAGGAAGCGCTGGGCGCGAAATCTTTGACAGTACAATGACCTCCCATGGAATAGAAATTTTACCAGCTTGGGAGAGTACAAGTACTCAAGCAATTGTAAGGGCGGTGCAGGCAAATTTAGGTATTTCCGTGCTGCCTTATTTACTGGTAAAGGACTCTCTTGATCGCAAAGATATCAGTCAGTTTCAGATAAACGGGATACGTTTTCAGAGAAGTTTTTCTGTCATTTACCATCAGAATAAATATCTAACAGAGAGTGCAAAAGACTTTATTGCACTATGCAAATAAAAGGATACCTCCTTATAATAACTTTTAATTTCTCGCATTTTCTCGTTTAATCTTAGAATTTCATATCAATTCAAAAAATTAGTTTGGACAAAAATTGAATGTTAGTATAATAGTGGATTATACTAGGTAGCCTTCGGCTTGACTGTGCTTTTTTCACTATCACGCCAATGGCTTCCACATGTCTCTAGCGACAAACCTCCTATTTCTCACTGGGTCATGCCCTAAATTCCTTCGTACTGTCTTGTCCAGAGGTGGAATGTCAGTCTTGCTCCTTAACTGGGTCGTGCCCTAATGGAAAATATTCAACCTGACTATCCCGGCTCTCAATTGTTAATACTCTTCTATAATCAAACGTTATACTTCTAAATCCCTTATTTTAACCTCTAATTCTGATATCTACAGTCATTGATTTCAGAATATTTAATTGCTATTAGAACTAATATTCATGTCCTAGGCTACTCTTTTTATATCTTTCATCATTTTTTCACCATTGTAATTACTTCCTGTTTTCAATATTGCATAAAATACTCTTATCAACTTGCCACATAATGCTACTATTGATTGCATTTTCTTTAGTGGTCTATTTTCCCTATTGATATAGTACAAGTGCAATTGCCTAAATTCAGCGTTTCTTGCTACCAATTGTAATACTGCTTGAAATATCGCATATCTACCGTCAGAGCGTCCCCTTCGAGTTATTGTTGTTTTTCCTTTATGCTTGCCAGAACTGTTTTCTCTTAGGTTTAGTCCCATTAATTTAACTATTTGTTCTGGTGCATCAAATCTGCCAATATCCCCAACAGCACCTAGAAAACCTGCTATTGCAACTATTCCTATACCTTTAATTCCTAAAAGTTTGTTTGCATTTGGTACTTTATTTACTTGCTCTTCTACTTTCTGCATTATAACTTGAAGTTTTCGTGCATAAATCTCATATTCATCCAGAAGAGTACTAATTTCAAGCACTGCTGATTCTAAACCATGCTTTAAACCAATTGATTCTTCTGCTGCTTTTATGAGCTTTCTGGCATGTTTATTACCAATTGCTCTCTTAATTGTTTGTTTCCAAATGGCTACTATTTTCTCTTCTCCCATTTCAATTACTGCCTGGGGAGTGGGAAAATACTTCAACGTAAGTAGCGCAGCCTTCCCATTCCATTTCTTAAAAACAGTATTAAACTCAGGAAAGTATATTGCCAGCCATCTCTTTACCCTATTTTGTATACTTATCAACTGTACAACATTTTGCCTGCGCAGTTCCATAAGATTTCTTATTTCTCGGTATACACCTTCTGGCATATACGGAATCAGATATCTTCCGTCTTTGACCAGCATTGCTATTGTTTTTGGATCCTTTCGGTCATGCTTACTTGGTGTGTTATCATCTAGCTCTTTAGAACGCTTTACGTGATATGGATTAACCATACCAAATTCTACGCGCATGTTCTGCAAATGACATCCAAAACCATACCAGTAATGACCCGTAGGTTCCATTCCAACAAATGCTTTTGTCTTGTTATTTTTCTTCATCAACTCTGTAGCCCAGTTGTCAAAAGCATTGAAGCCTTCTCTGTTGTTCTCAAACCTGAATGCTTTATTAGAAAATTCAAATCCTCTAAAATCGAAAGCTCTAGCGTAATGAATCTCGCTACCGATATCTACTCCTATCACCATCGTTTCAGATGTAATTTGCATTAACTTCTTATTTTGTGTACAATTCATATTAGTTACCCTCCGTATATTTGATTTGTGCCTTCACTTGCCGTGCTTCAGCACACTTCATATTGTACGGTAGGGTATCTATTTTTTCAAAGATCATTTTTCTTACTTACAGGAATGCTCCTTCAGTGCTAAAACTGGGAGCGGTATCTTTTTATTTAATCATATATTTACCTGTATACACTGATGATTCTTTTAAGAGCTTTTTCTGGAGCACAATCATAATAATTCCCGTAATAATCAGAACCAATGATACTGCTTGCGATATTCTAAGCCCCGGAAATAGATAAAGGCTATCTGTACGCAACCCCTCAATCCAAAAACGGCCTAAGCCATATCCGATAAAATAAGTTGCTAAAAGCTGACCACTAAACTTTGTTCTTTTGCGAAAATAAACCAGTATGGCAAAAACGCATAAGTTCCACATGCTTTCATAGAAAAATGTGGCTTGGTGCCATTCTCCCAACTGCTCTATAAATACAGCGTAGGGGAAGAATTGAAGATCCGGGTTTGTAACGATATTGCCGAAGGCCTCCTGGTTCACAAAATTACCCCATCGACCAATTGCCTGTCCAAGAATTAAGCTAGGCACAACCATATCAACAAACCGGAAAAAAGGGAAGTGGCTGCGTTTTGAAAAAATAATCGCAGCTATGATTCCACCGATAACTCCTCCATATATAGCAAGACCACCTTCCCAAATAGCAATCACCTTTGTAAAGTTGCCGCTATACTGTTTCCATTCAAATGCAACATAATAAATTCTTGCGCAGATGATTGCGATAGGGAGTGCTAAAAAGAGAAAATCAAAGATAATATCACTTTTTAGGTTCTGTCGTTTTGCTTCACGGCAGGCAATCAAAAGACCAAGTAGAATCCCGAACCCAATAATAACGCCGTACCATGCAATATTTAGTCCATTAATGCCAAATAGGTTTTCTATAAAATATTTATCTATCATAAATCCACCTTTCTAAAGTGTTTACAATGAATATAATTTTGAGTTAAATCAAGTTTTTTCTACTGCCACTACTACAGTGCATGAAGGTTATTTTATTGTATTATTTTATCACAGTGAGGTATTTACTTAAACCATAAAAATGTAGCATTAAATTATATTAACAAATATGAAAAGAATAAAACGAGAAAGACCTTTAGCAGGGATAAAATAGAAAAATCCTACAATGGAAACCACTATGAACAATATAACACGTTAAATGATGCATTGTAATGTTTTGAGTATATCTGTAATCAGTCATTATATTATAGGATTACTAAGCCAAATGAATTTTGAAAAATTACTATCGGGATTATACCGTAAGAATTTTTGCTGTAATAATAATGTCTTTATTAAATATTAAAAATATTTTCAACGTGAAATCTCATTAATATTCTCAGTTCCTATAAAAGGTATTTTACTTTTGGGAAATACAACCGATTCAAACAACAATTCATACGAGTTAAGACGTTATTTCAACAGGTTGCGCAATTACCCTAGGAAATATATGGAATAGGTGATACTATGGAGCCAGAGGTGACATAGATGAATGAAATTTCAATTCATAAAATTGGACAAGCATTAGGAACATATGTGGCAAAAAAAGTTTCCAGAGCAGATCAGACAGAAGTTCTGTCTTTCGGCGCAGAAATTTTGGTAGGCAGTATTATTAAATTGTGTATTCTTTTTTCCTTTGCTTTCATCATGGATATTACTGTTGAAATTGCGATATTGCTTATCGTAACTGGCATCATTCGCACCTTATCAGGTGGAGCACATTGTTCAGCATACTATAGGTGTTTAGCAACAAGTGTTTTCATATTTACAGTATTGGGATATTCCATCAAAGTAAATTACACATTCATCCGGCAGTTACATCCTGCTATTTTACTTGGCATTCTCGTATTATCATTTAGTTTATATTGGGTTTATTCTCCACAGGCTCCTTCCAATAAACCTTTTAAGGACAAAAAAATAGAATCAACCTTCCGCTGGTACACATTACTAGCAGTTGTGATTTTATCTATTACTGCAATTACCTTGGGGTTTAATAGCTTGCCTGCCTGGATTATATCAATTGCACTACTTTGGCAAGCCTTTACATTAACACCTGTGGGACATAGATTTATTGGCTTATTTGATATTCTGCTTACTTTTAAAAGAAGGGGGGCGAATTAGAATGTTAAAATTTATTAGCAAATCTTTATTTCAAGGATTGGCAGCAGTGTTTGCTGTAGTAGCTATGACGAATATTGGAACAACGAGCATGTTTCTAATGCACCAGCCGGAACCACCAAAGAGCTTGAAAAAGTAGAAAAAACTATTTTGACTCAAAGGCACCGGCTATGGTAGTAACATATAAAATATAACAGTACTAAATTGAAAAGAAATTGAAGCCTTTATGGGATAAATTAAATAATGAGCGTTAATAGCAAACTTGTCGAAAGGCAAGGACGCAAAGCCAAAGGGTCTAAGGTGATTAGTAACACTATGATAGCCTGGTTCCCGCATTTACTGTGTGTACTAAACCTGCCCACTTTTCGTCTGGCAGGTTTTTTCCTTTTATTTTACTTGATACGTATTGATTTTTTAGATTTGATATCGTGTATTTGAATGTAGATAAGTGGGGCGGTGCAAAGGATGTCGAGCTACCAATGTCTTCAAAATTGCAGTTACGGATAACAAAAAAGGGTATCAGGCATCATTTAGTTTCTAATAAAGCTTTAACTGTTGCTGACAGAACCTTGAGATCTCGTTCATCACACTGGTAAAGCAAGCGAGTAATTTGATCTATTTCATTATTGGTATGTTTACCTTCAGGATAGAAAATTGCGTCAGCTGATATGCCTAATTCGCGGATGAGACGAAAAAGAACACTATAGCTTGGCTTTTTATTCTCGTTTTCTATGGACATCAAATATCGGGGTGATATGTTTATTCTTTCTGCTAATTGTTCACGGGTAAGGTTATTGCTTTTTCTTGCAGCTTTTAGAATTTCACCTAAACTATCTAAATTGTTGTGCATCATTGGTTCACCTCCGATAACAGTTTACAGTTCCTGTTTAGGAGGTTAAACGATACATGAGAGCTATAAAAATAGGAACTAATAGAGCGTATCATCATTAAACTCCATATTAGATATGGTTTGTATTAAGTTATTAAGATAGGCGATACCCGCCAAATAAAAAAAAGCGTGAGTTTGGCGGGGTTTTCGCATGGTTAAAGAATTCCCCTTCAGGCTTACGGGTTTGGAGGGTTTTTAATGTTAATCCAGCATAATATGAAGGATCATCATCCGCTATTAGATAGCGGTCGGGCTTGATGAAGCTGACATCATTTTTTGTCTCACAACTAATCTCCAACTGTTAAAAAAAGCTCATTTTTATCACAGGGCAAATGTGAGCATCAGGTAGAACTGACAGAGCGTAATATTAGGAAATACGATAGCGCAGTTTTAGAAAAAGCTTATTTGGATTGTATCCAAGTAGGCTTTTTTTGTCGAAAAAATGAGAATTGTATCGGGTGCCGTTCTCCTCCGCCTCTGTTTTAGTTTTTCAACACAAAAAAATCAAAACGGAGGTTCATATATGAAGAAGATCAATTTACGGGATTTATACCCGTTTTATAAATCTGACTTTCTTATTGAAATTGCAGATGAAGTTGCAGAACTGATCAAACAGATTGAGCGAAAAGAACATGCAGACTGCGAGCGCATCCGCGTGAACAAGGCCTACTATTCTCTTGACGCTGATGATGGAATAGAAAGAGATATTGTACTGCTTGTATTATCACCGGAAGAAATCTATGAACGAAAACTGAGCAAACGGGAATTGTATGCTGCTATCAACAGCCTGCCGGAAAAACAGGCAAAACGTATCTATGCACATTTTTTTCTTGGCATGAGCAAAGCAGAAATAGCCAGGATTGAAGGTGTTAATAAATGCCAGGTATCCCGCTCAATTGATAAAGCATTAAAGAATATTGAAAAGTTTTTAAAAAAATTTCTGTAAGGGGTGCAACTTTTGGCCAAAAAATCTGCTGATTAGTAGAGGGACATATACTACCCCCTCAAGTGTTCTTTGATAATTGAATAAGTGTTTATCCGGTACTTTCCCCGTATGTCCTGAGAAGGAAAGCCAGATTGCAGGTACGCCAGGACCATCTGCCGGTATAACGCCGGTTCCAACCGGATCAATTCCATTTATGGACTGGATGAAGGTAAGGTGTGAGCGAAGAATACTTATGCAATAAAAAGTGTTGGTTACGCTTTTGGCGATAACGCATACGGAGGGATAATGATACTTGCGCATAGTCGAGGTTAAGTCCCAGAGTGCGCCCCGGTCGCTGACGGGGAGGTGTGATTCCTATGAGGACGGTCAACCGCTGTCTGCCGGATATAACATAAGTATATAAAAACCAAAACAGAAAAATGATTGGGGGTTCGTCTATCTATGCAAGTATATGTGTATTCAATCAAAGGCGTAACCCCTAATACTGCTATAGCAAGAGATAAAATGGAAAGGGGGCTTAAATATGGCTAATGAAAAATTATCACAGGAAAAAGCTTATCGAATTATGTTAAAGAAATATCCTGATGTTCTTGACATGAAGCAAATGTGTGAAATTCTTGGCATTAGCCTAAAGACAGGATATGGTTTAATACAAGAAAATAAAATTGAGTGCCTAAAGGTTGGGCGAGCATATAGAATTCCCAAACCTTTTTTATTAAGCTATCTAAGAATAGGTGTGAGTAATGAATAAAAATTTTATTCGCACATTTTACGAACCTTTTTTATTATGTTACACTCATCATGTCAACGGCAGGTGAGTGAATAATTTGAAAGGAGGAAACGCATGGAACTCACCAAAATGTTAGAAATGGTAAGGTTGACCGAGGATGAATTGATAGGAGGATTCGTAACATCTAAGAAGGGATATTATTATACCGTTCTCAACCGAAAGGATAAGAATGGGAAGCGTAAACCGCTTTGGATTTCAACAGGACTTCCTGCAACTGATGAAAATAAAGCAGAAGCTGAAAGCAAATGTCTATCGACCAGAATTCAATATTCACTTGATTTGAAGAATGGTGTTGCCGATAAGACTTCCGCCCATGAAACATCTGAAAAAAACGTTGCTCAGGATAATGCTGATGATGACCTTTCAGAAAATCCCCTGTTTGCAGATTTATTAAAAGAGTGGCTTGAATTCAGACATCCGGATAATATCGTTGTTGGTGAAGACTTTAATTTTGATAAGACGATTAAACTAAACACTTGGGCAGGATATGCAGAGAACATTGAGCATAATTTGTATCCAACATTCAAAGCTTATGGATGCACTGTCAAAGAAGTTACACCTGACCTGCTGAAAGGGCATTATGCATATAGACTTAAGAATGGCAAGAAGAAGTCAACAGTTGCAAAAGATTACACAGTTATCAATCAAGTATTGAACTATGCCATCAGCAAGAAAATAATTAGTGTAAACCCAAACAGCGCAATTACTTTACACAAAATTGAGAAATATAACGCAGCTACGTTAAATGCCGAACAGATGCAATATTATATTGAATTCATTGTAGGCGATATCATTGAAATTCCCATATTACTTGGCGGATTTTATGGGATGAGGCGCAGTGAATGTCTCGGTGTTAGAGAATCTCAGTTTGATTTTAAGCATAAATTCTTCCGCGCCAATCACACGGTAACAAAAGTTACTATCGGTAACAAGAAGATATATATCCCTTCAGATAAACTTAAGACTGACTTGAGTAATCGCACTTACCCTTTAATTCCTTATGTGGAGGAAAGAATAAAGGCTAAAATAGCTGAAAATAAGGAACTAAGGGAGCTTTGCGGCAACTCATACAGCAATGAATGGCTTGGATACATTTGCGTTAACCAATTGGGAGAAATCATTGATCCGGATTATATAACCAACAGGCACCGTGATCTGCTAAAAAAAGCCGGATTACCCCCTATTAGATTTCACGATCTGAGGCATTCCTGTGTAGGTTTGATGATGGCAAATGAAGTACCTATGGAGCGTATCAGAGATTGGGTTGGTCATAGCGACATCCGGACAACGGTTAACATCTATGGGCATCTGGAATACCAATCAAAGAAAAAGACAGCAAAGATTATCGAAGAGTCTTTGCCTCTTAAAAAGGTAGGAGCTGCTAACGTTTAGTATTAACAGCTCCATGATGGCGGAGGGTTAGGGATTTGAACCCTAGATACCTTGCGGTACACTGGTTTTCGAGACCAGCTCCTTCAGCCTCTCGGACAACCCTCCAAGTTAAATTATTTAAATGACCCGGATAGAACTCGGATAGAACAGCTCAAAAATTTATATCTATTCGAACTCCAAGGTCAGTAGAAACTGCATAAAATCAAGGTTCTCAGCCACATAGCTTCCACATTGCCCAACACATTTCGAGTCAGCCCCGTTATGACCACTTCGATACCTCTCCATAAATATTTATAATTTTGAATATCTACTTTTTTCTATCCCGCAGTTCTCTGAAAAAGTCTTTCAAAATCTGCGAGCACTCCTGCTGCAGCAGCCCATAGCTCACATCGACCTTATGGTTGAATTTTTCAACCGAAAATATGTCAATTACCGAGCCGGCGGCTCCGGCTTTCGGATCGGCTGTTCCTATGAAAAGCCGTCCTATCCTTGCCTGAATAATGGCTCCTGCACACATGGCGCAAGGTTCTAACGTAACATACATGTCACACTCATTCAGACGCCATGTACCAAGCTTTTTGCAAGCTTTTTTTATTGCTGATATCTCAGCATGGCCTGTAGGATCATTTGTTAATTCTTTGAGGTTATACCCTCTTGAAATTATTTTTCCTTCTGATACGATTACTGCCCCAATCGGGGTTTCATCTTTGATATAGGCCTTCTGAGCTTCTTTTAAAGCTTCCCTCATGAACCATTCATGAGTACACCGCGATATACGTTTGTTAAATATTGAATTTGAATTCAATACAGCAGCCTCCGGCTATTTATGTTTTGCCAGTTACAGCTTTAAAAGCCGTTAAAATATTGCTAATACATTATAATAGATACCTTTGTTATTGTCAAACATTTAAATTTACTATCTGTATTAATATTTGTCTTTTAAATTGCAATATTAAATGCAACACCTATAGTAAAAATCATCTATGATTATAGGTGCAAATAGTATAAACTCTAAGCTCTTCTTAACTGTTTATTTGAGCGAATGTAAGAGGGTAGTCAAGGGTTGCCGATAGGCAAGACAAAGTCTTTACCCTTGACTACCCTCAAATGAGCTCTATAATTTTCAAGGATGAAGAGCTTAAGCTGTTTTATATGTTTCTTCATTATCTATTTTTAATAGCTCTTCATTAAAACATTCTTCAGGTGTTTTATACCCTAATATCTTTCGCGGAAAGCTATTTAGCCATTGTTGTATCCGCTCTATAGTCTCTTCAGAAAAATCTTTAATAGCCTTTCCTTTTGGGATAAAACGCCTAATAAGACCGTTATGACGCTCATTGGTTCCACGCTCCCATGATGAATAAGGATGAGTGAAGTAAACTTCAATTCCTAATTGTTGTAATGCTTCGGATAATCCACTAAATTCTGAACCGTTGTCTGCTGTAATAGTGCGAAATATCTTGGAAACATGCTCGCCATAACATTTCTTAAGTTCTAAAAGTGCTATGTTAACAGCATTACTATCTTTTGTATCAAGAAGATATAATAGCTCATAGCGTGTTTTCCGTTCAGTTAAGGTTAATATAACTGAATCGTTAGATCTTTTGCCTGTTACCGTATCAATTTCCCAATGTCCAAAGGTTTGGCGTGTTTGTACGTCTTCTGGCCTTTGATCAATACTTTTTCCTATAATCCGTTTGTTTTGACGAATCCTTTTTCTTTTAGGCTTTAATCGTAGTTTAAGATTTAAATCTATATTTCGTACTTTTAGCAGTCCTTGATCTATATAATTATACAGGGTTTTGGTACAGACAATAGCAGAATTCTTCCACTTTGGATCTCGTCTGCAAAAACCAACTACTGCATCTGGTGACCATTTTTCGTGTAGTATCTTATTTTCTGCAATCTTTAGAAAATCTTCAACTTGAGCTAATTTACACTTTGCTCCGCAATTCATGCGATTTTTCTCATAAACCGCCTGCCCTGTTTCAGGGAAATATTCTTTGTATGTTGATAAATCAGTTCGCATCTGTATTGTTGTCCCTCTTTTAATTTCACGACTAATTGTACTTGGTGAGCGACCTAGTTTTTTAGCAATATAACATAGAGTTTTATCTTCCTTTACAAAAGCTGCAATCTGTCCTCTTTCATAAACACTTAGATGTTTAAATTTACGTGTAGCTGTGGTAAACTTAGATTGTACAACCATAGTTGAGAACCTCCTGTATGTTTGGATTCGTCACCTAAATCATACATGATTTCTCACTATGGTTGTCAATTTTTATTTCATTCTAAATGTTGCATTTAATTTTACAATGAATCATTAATATTTGTCTGTAAAAAACAATTGGAACCGGTCACTATCATACCCGGTTCCTTTATACAATTAAGGAGGTAGCCTTATTGTCTTTGATTTTAGAATAAAAATTTTAATATTCTATTAACTTTCTGAAAAGATAGTATGAATAATGTTAAATATTAAGATATAAGCGCTTATATAATGTATAAATATTATAATTTTGCAATATAATATATTTACATGATAGTATTATTATTCCATCATCGCTATATAGATTATGCAGGAACCTCGCCGCTTATTTTCGCAAAAGCAGAAGCATAAATGTGCTGCATGTGCTTTGGGAATAAACTGCTTCTGATATGCGAAAGGGAGTGGTTGATGATTGCCTATATTAGTAAGCATAAAATAAAATCAGAGGGTTCTATGTATAATTTATATTAACCGCGATGTGCTTAATATACTATAATACACAAATATTGTACAAAGGAGACGGTCGCATGAAAGCTACTGGAGTAGTAAGAAAAATGGATGAATTGGGAAGAATAGTCCTTCCTATTGAGCTTAGGCGCACCCTGGATATTGAAGAGAAAGATGCTTTAGAGATATATGTTGATGGTGAAAATATTATTTTGAAAAAATATGAGCCATCATGCATATTCTGCGGGAATGCAAAAGATGTTATAAGCTATAAGGGTAAGAACATATGTCAGAATTGCATGAATGAATTAAAGAACGGTAAATAAATGATGCAAAAGCCAGCCGTTTAATTCCGGCTGGCTGTATTTTACAATCAGTTGCTCTTATTTAACTTTAGAAGGTATTGCTTCTTTTGATTCTTTTATAGTGGATTTTCTTGAAGGAAATCTTTCCTTCAACGCACAATATATCGCTATAACTCCGCATAACAAAAACGGAAGTGGGTACAAAGCTATTGCATTGCTGTTTGATTGTGAAGGGGAACTTAATTTAATAAAATATATAATGGTTATTATAGAATTTATAATAAGTAGAGTTCCACCTATAATTTCAAAAAACCAGGTAATAAAATATAGTAATACTGATGCACATAAAAGTATAACCATTACTTTGATTTCTTGAAAAATAACATCTTCCGTATTTAATAAAAGAAAGAAAAATAAATTGTATAAGATGATGATTATAGGTAATGCACCCAAAACACGCCCCAGACGTCTCCATGCTTTAATACTTTTAAGTGAGTTTATTTGTTGCTGCATAAAATGCCTCCCTTCTTTTTACCAAAAAGCCAATGGGGTAACGGATTATATAGATTGATTAGACCGGCTGCAATTTACGTTATAATTTAACATTGTACATTATATGTTTTCTGACTGACGAAAATGTATAAATAACGGTGTAAAAAATCCATAATTTAAACAGCAATCGATTATTTTGTTCTTTATTTATATTTTACACCCTTCGATAGATTTAGTAAACATTATTTATTTCTATTTTTTAATGAGATTGCCTTATTCTT
>ENA-OWPA01001329-OWPA01001329.1-bioreactor-metagenome-genome-assembly--contig:-NODE-1329-length-17054-cov-3.874242_pt1 | contig 17054 bp, 12 predicted proteins | sample MGYA00238139_ERZ651803 | MGnify/ENA primary metagenome ERZ651803 (study PRJEB26909, sample SAMN07631231) | bioreactor metagenome | isolation source: Switchgrass digestor | place: USA: Dartmouth...
AATATCTATATATTGGTCAATGTCGTGCTGCCCATGTCCCTGCCGGTTTTGGCAACAGTTACACTTTTTTATGGAGTGGCTTTCTGGAATAATTACATGTCGGGTGTCCTTTACATCACCGATGCTTCTTTAAAACCCTTGCAGCAATACCTTTATGATCTGATTAACGAAGCTCTCAACACTTATGACGAGACCGGAAATATCAGAGATATCAATGCTGCAATGAACCTCACCGGCGAAAGCGTGCGAGCAGCCACCATAGTTGTGTCAACAGTGCCAATTCTAATGGTGTATCCATTCCTGCAGAGGTATTTCGTAAAAGGAATCACCATAGGTTCGGTAAAAGGTTGATTAGTCTACTCAACTTTACAATGATTTGTAAAGTTATAGTATAATTAAGATAAGGAGGATATTTCAATGAAGAGATTTCTAAGTAGTTTGACTGCATTAATCCTGGTTCTGGCTATGGTACTAACCATGGCAGCTTGTTCCGGAACAAAAAAGGAAAGCACCTCCGGGACAGACAGCGCAAAGACAAATAGTACCGGTACTAATAATCAGTCCGGCGATACAAAAGGCCCAGAGGAAGATCCCTTTTTGACCGGGGAAAAGCCGGAGCTTAATATTCTGACATACTATACTGCTTTTAACATGAAAGAACAGCCCAGTCAAAAAGTGGTGGAGGAAATGACTGGATACAAGGTAAACTGGTTTAATCTTCCCATGGATAACCCTGATGAAAAGCTTTTGCTTGAGATTGCAGGAGGCACTTCCTATGACCTGCTTATGAGGATGACACCCAATCAGGCTAATCAGCTTTATGTTCAGAACGCATTGTATGACTTGAAGCCATACCTCGATAAATACGGACAAAATATATATGCAGCTGTATCTGATATGGCAATGGCTTCTGTAACCGACGAAAAGGGCATGATTTATGGTATACCCCATGAGTCTTTTGACGGACCGCAGCCCGGAGGAAATCCTTACGGCGTCCTCAAGGGAGGTATTGGATTTAATACTGCCTATCTGGAAGACTTAGGCATGGACATACCTACCAATATAGACCAGTTGTATGAGATACTAAAAAAATACACTGAAAAAACAGGAAAGGCTGCCTTTACTCAAGCAGCAGGCGGATGGAATACCACTATTCTGGCTGCCTTTGGAATGGGAGATGCAGGCTGGTACGAAGTAGATGGAAAATATCTTCCCCGTATAAAGCACCCTAAAGCTGCTGAATATTTGGCTTTTATGCAAAAGCTGTATAAAGAAGGCTTGTTGGACAATGATTTTCCGATTAATACCGTCCAGTCGGCTAAGGAAAAGTTTACCAATGGGACGACCATCGCATATCCTGTAATGTTCTGGGACATTGATGGTATATACAGTGCTTTTGAGGCGGCTGGTGTTAACGCAAAAGTTAAAGTGGCAACCTATCTTGCTCCGGATGCCAATACGGCTCCTCATGTGTATGTAAATCATGGTATAAGCCATCTTACCTGCATACCCAAGACCGCTAAGAATCCTGAGCATGCCATGATATGGTTTAACACCATCTCCGATGTTAAGAATTTTGAAAAGATATATATCGGAGAAGAGGGTGTAACCTATGAAATAAAGAACGGAAGCTATTATCCGATATTCCCGGCCTTTGCGGATTACACCAATTCGGATAAATTTACCGGCGTAGTACCTACCGACAGGGTATTCGAGATGTGGCAGGCAAGAGTAAGAAAAACGGATGCCATGTCGGAAATGTATGACCAGATGAACTCAAGGATAAACGAGTATACCATCTATAATTACTATGAATCCTATGCATCCTCCATTGAAGCAGTGCAAAAGAATAAGTCTGCTCTGGATAAAATGGTGGACGACTCCCTGATACAAGCTATTGTCAGCGGAGAAGATCCTCAGACCGCTATAAATAAGATTATCGCAAACTGGGATAAAAATGGCGGAGCCGAATATGAAAATGCAATGGAAACCTGGTATGCGGAAAATAAATCAAAATTTAACTAAAGCCCAGTCAGCTTGACGGCTGATAAGCTGTATGCTGCTGATATGCTGTATACTGTGAAGGAAACCTGGTGGGCCGGACAAGTTAAAAGGCCTATCAGGTTTCTGTATAAAAGAGCTTTACAAAGAACTTTAAAAAGGGTTTTGCTCCTGCAGGACGGACATGAAGTTTTAGGCGGCAAGCCTGGTTATTTATTACGATTTTAGTACAAAAATAAATTGTTGCTTTCATTATTGATTGAGCTTTGCAAGCATGGGTGTGGGACAAAATAATAGATTTTAACAGGCAAGTGTATTACGATATAGGTTAGTATTGCAGCACGGTGCGAATTCATGATGTTTTTTGCTTTGTTTTGCTTATTAATGGAAAACGGTTTCCGGACTTCCTTGGAGATAACAAAGCGTTACATATTAATACATACCATGAGGAGGTACTTATGTATGGGTTCCAGATATCAATTTTTATACGATGCGGATGTTGTCGTATGCGGCGCGGGAACAGCCGGCTCCATAGCGGCAATTGCGGCAGCAAATGAAGGGAAAAAGGTCGCGATGATCGAGCAATTCGGTACTGCCGGGGGAAGTGCAACTCTATCTTTAGTAACACCACTAATGCATACAGGTATAGAGGGAAATCCCATGTGCTCCTATGTCAGTCAAAAGGTCAATGAAAAGCTTGTGGAATACGGAGGTGCCACAGGAGACGGATCGGTATTTGATCCCCAAATGCTGGCTCTGGTGCTGGAGGAATTTTTGCTGCATGAAAATATCAAAATTTTCTACCATACTTTTGTATGTGAAGTGTTAACAAACGGCAGCTCCATCAGGGGAATTGAGGTGCATAATAAATCAGGCCGGGGACTGATAACAGGGAGCATTTATATAGATGCCACAGGAGATGGGGATGTATCCTATCTGGCAAAGGCATCCTTCCGGTCAGGGGACGAAGAAACGGGTAAAAACCAACCGGTATCCCTCCGCTATATGATAGGTGGAATTGATATCGAGAAATTTTGGGAATACCTGAACTCATTGAAAAAGCCGGAGCAAAGGCAAGCCTATGACCCTGAAAGCAATTTTCATGCTGCAGTTACAGTACCTAATAGGGACTGGCCGCTTTATCCTGTATTTATGGATGCGATTGCCAAAGGTGATTTGATAGAAGATGATGCGGTCTACTGGCAGGTTTTTGGGGTTCCGGGAAGGAAGGATACATTGGCTTTTAATTGCCCTGAATTCTTTGAGAGGACCAACGGAGTGGATTACGAAGACCTCACCTTCGTTCAGATGCAAGGTAAAAAGGCTATACTGAGGCAGCTGAGATTTTATAAAAAATATTTTCCTGGCTTTGAAAACGCATATATTTCCGCTATTGCACCTATGGTAGGGATACGGGAATCCCGCAGGATCGACACTGATTATGTGCTTACAGCCGAAGATGTGCTGTCCCACAGAAAGTTTGATGATGGTATCGTTCAGTCCAATTACCCTGTAGACATCCACGGAAGGAAGCTGAAGCTGATAGAAAGCAAATCCAGGCAGGGCAGTGATGAAAAACCATACTATGAAGTACCATATCGCAGCCTGCTGGTTAAGGGCATCGACAACCTGCTGGTGGCCGGAAGGTGTATAGGTGCTGATTTTGTAGCTCAAAGCTCTTTGCGGGTTATGCCTACATGCCGGGCTATTGGTGAGGCATGTGGAATTGCGGCAGCTATGGCTGTTGAAAAAGGTGTAAGCCCACACCAGATTGACGGGGCTCTTGTTCGTAAGCGCATGATTCAACTGGGAGCCAAATTTGCTTAAATTTAGATTCGCTGAAAATATAATAATTTTCTAAGGAAAAGAGTTTCTAAGTTTTAGAAAACTCTTTTCTTTTGCATAGAAAATACCAGTACAATCAGTTGATTTTACATACGGAATAATTTGCCTCAAAATCAACCTGAAAAGCTGTGTAGTTTAATTTCGCTGCATTTGCTTATAATAAATCAAAAACACGATCATAATAAAACCAAGGTAGTCACGAATACTGCGATTTGAAATAAATAATTTCGAAAGGGTTCTATGATATGGGGTTATTTAGGTTGCTATCAAGAAAAAACAGAAAGAAAATCCAGAAAGTTAATACAGACACCAATGTTTCAAAGGTATTTGGAGATTACCAAGGTATTCACTTGGACAAAAGTCTTGACAATAACATTAAAAGCATTAAAACCATCTTCAGGGATTGCGATGATATTGTATACCGTCCTTTCAAAATAGCAAAACGGTTTAAGGCCGAGTTGGTATATATGGATGGTATGGTAAAAATAGATGCTGTGGATAATTTTGTAATGAAACCCCTCATGCTGGAATATGGTATGGCGGGAATAGAAGTGGAAGATGAAAAAAAGGCTTTCCTGTATGCAAAAGAAGCCATAATATCCACGGCTAATATAAAAGAAAGCAAGGAGCTTGAGAAAGTTCTACATGCCATAATGATAGGTGCTGTAGTTATATTTATAGAAAGAAATGAGTCTGCATTAATTGTAGAAGCCAAGGGCTGGGAACAACGCCAGGTGGAAGCACCACAGGACGAAGTCACTGTACGTGGCCCCAGGGATGCTTTTACCGAAAATATACGAACAAATTCGGCTCTTATCAGGAGGAGAATTTGCGATCCTAAACTCAAGCTTAAAGGCTACTTAATAGGAAGGCGGAGCAAGACCCGGGTCGAAGTAATGTATATTGAGGATATCGCAAATCCCCGATTGGTGGAAGAAGTATTTAATAGGATAGAAAACATAGATGTTGACAGTGTGGTGGGCAATGGCTTACTCGAGCAGCTTATGGAAGATAATTGGATTTCTCCGTTTCCTCAGTTTATGACAACAGAACGGCCGGACAGGGTGACTGCGGCACTTTTGGAAGGCAAAGTATGCATCCTGATAGATAATTCATCCATGGTGTCGGTACTGCCTGCTACAATGAATGACCTTTTAACGGCACCGGATGACTATTACGAGCGCTGGATGGTGGCAACGCTTATACGCATTGTGCGCCTTACCGGCGCTGTTGCATCAACCGTACTACCAGCCCTTTATATAGCCATGGTATCATTTCATCCGGAAATGATTCCATCAGCTTTTGCCTTATCAATTGCATCCGGTAGGGAAGGGGTGCCTTTTCCGGCTTTTGTAGAAGCCTTTCTTATGGAAGGCAGCTTTGAATTGATGAGAGAAGCGGGTATAAGGCTGCCGGGAAGTTTAGGGCAAACCATGGGAGTGGTAGGAGCGGTGGTCATAGGTCAGGCTGCAGTTTCCGCAGGAATTGTCAGTCCTGTTATGGTAGTGGTGGTGGCGTTAACAGGTATTGCCAATTTTACTGTTCCCAGCTTTGATGTGGCTTTAAGTTACAGGCTGCTGCGCTTTGGACTGATGATCCTCTCAGCCGTTTTAGGACTATACGGGCTTATCCTTGGCCTCTTGTTGATACTGAGCCATATATGCATTTTAAAAAGCTTTGGAACACCATATCTGGCTCCATGGATTCCACTAAATCTGAAGGACCTGAAAGACACGGTATTAAGGGCACCGTGGCAGTATATGAGCTATCGTCCTTCCTACATGCACACACAGGATAAAAAGCGGTCGGATCTGGATAAGGTTGGAGAACACCTTAAGAGAAGGAAAGGAGAATAGTGGTGAAGCGGATCCGGATTATTATCTTGATTTTAGTGGTATTTCTTTCCGGATGCTGGGACAGAATAGAACTGGACAGGCGTTCTTTTGTTTTGGGTGCAGCTCTGGATATGGCACCTGAAGACAATGAGCTTACCATTGAGAAGTTCGCTGATACCAAAAAATCTCCTCTGTTTATGCTGACTTTGGAGACTGCTCTTATACATAAAGATGCAGAAAGTGAGAGTGGAAATGGTGGAGGTAATACACAGCAAAAGAGGAATTCATTGCTGCATACCGGCGTGGGAAACAGCTTCTTTGAGATTTTGCGTGAAGAAGCCAAGGAATCAGATCGAATATTGTTTTTTGGACATCAGCAGGTTATTATCATCGGAGAAGAGCTAGCCCGAAAGCATAATATTTTGGAGGTGCTTGACTTCTGGATCCGAGACCCTGAAGTGGACCGAAGTATGAAAATATTGCTTGCCCGCGGTAATGCCAGGGAGTTATTTAATGCTGATCCAAAAAACAGCAAGTATGTCAGCATATTTATATTTAATCAGTCGGAGCAAAATCGGAAAAGTGCTGAGTTTATTAATAAGGATTTTACTTCAATCATAAGTGAATTGACGGAGTGTGGCAATGGGTTGCTGGGAAGCATAGAATTTTCTGAAAATAATTCCCTTAGAGTATCAGGAAGTGGAGTAATAAAGGATTGCAGGCTTGTAGGCTGGCTGGATGGGCATGAGACCCAGGCCGCTCAATATGTTTTAAATGAAGCAAAGGGTGGGGAAATCACCGTTGAGGATCCGGAGAGAGAAGGTAAATTTATTACGGTTGAGATTTCCGGCATGAGTACAAAGCTGAAAGTTGATACGAAAAATGATATTCCCCGTTTTACTATAGATACGAAGATAGAATGCAATATCACAGAGATAGATGACGAACCGGTAAAAATTGGTAAGCAAGCCATTGCCAGTGTGGAGAAAGCTGTATCAGCTTATGTAAAGAAGCAAATTAAGAATACGGTAGAGAAACTGCAGAAACAATATAAAGCTGATGCTTTAGGTTTTGGAGAGACGCTTAAAAAGCGTCACAATAAGCTGTGGAAGGTATTGGAAAAGGACTGGGATGCGATCTATCCCGAAGTGCCGGTATCAGTACAGGTTTCGACGAAGGTACGTCACTTAGGTCGGGCATATTAGTGGTGGTTATATGTTCAGAGATAATGACAAGATCAATACAGAGGAAACTACATTTTTTATAATAGCGAGCACGATTGAAGTAGGGACTCTGACCGTAAGCGGAAATCTGGCAAAGGAAGTAGGACCGGATGCATGGTTGGCCTTCCTGATAGGAAACTTATTTACTTTAATTGCTATATTTATCATAGTTAAATTGGCACAGCGCTTTTACAAGCACGGGTTTGCAGAGTTCAGCCGTATAATAGCAGGCCCGGTCATAGGATGGATACTATCAGCGGTCCTGGTGGTCTACTGGATTGCTGTTTCCGCCAGGGTAATGCGTGCTTCTACAGATTTGGTCAGGACGACTTTGCTCGATAGGACTCCCATTTGGGTGATTGCCTTCTCCATTATGCTGATAGCCGTTTATCTGTGCTGGAATGGTTTAGAGCCTTTGTGCCGTGTGTCTCTAACTACCGTCGTCGTTATTTTGCCTTTAATAACTCTAATAACCTTATCGTTATTGAGCGAGGTAAAAATAGACAACTTTCTGCCTTTTCTTGCAGAAGGCCCTCAAAAGGTGTTGAAGTCTGCTATAATGCAATTGGGCGATATAGAGGAAATGACCTTCATGCTTTTTCTAGTACCCTTTATGAAAAAACCTGAAAAGGCTATGAAAGCTGCTCTGTTTGGGCTGTATATACCGGTGTTCCTTGCCTTTTTTTCAATAGTTACTCAAATAGGAATTCTGGGAGTTGAACTTACGAAGATTTACTTGTCCCCCGGGGTTGCTGTCCTGGAAGAACTGCAACTTCCGGGTGCATTCGTAGAAAGATTAGGTGTGGCATACTCCGGGTTGTGGATTATTTTGGTTTTTCCTACAATATGCGGCCTTTTATATGCTATAGTTCTGACATTATCGCAGATGTTTGGCACTAAAAGCCATAGACCGTTCATCATACCTGTGGTTATACTGACATATATCATCTCTATTATACCTGGGAATACATTAGAGTTTGAAAAATTCTTCATGTTTTTGGAGCCTTATGGCCTTATAGTATCATTTGTCATACCCCTCCTTCTGTATATTACGGCTGTTATAAGGGGAGTGAAGGATGAGTGACGGATGCTGTTATGTATTAAAAGCTTATTTGCCTTGCTCCTGTAAAATTGTGACATCATCTGTAATTTGCATTTTCAACTCTTTAATACTTTTTTCTTTTCTACCCTAATATGCATGTTGACAAGATTAACTCCTTGTGGTATTGTGCATTATATAAATTATAATATTAGCGCATACTTATTATGATTTAGGGGCCTTGGAAAACTAGTTTTTCTAAAAGGGCTTTTTTTCGTGATTATGATGCGATTGCTTATTTGGTTGAAAGGGAAGGTGAATCATGAATAAGACAGAGCTTTTGGGTAGGTGGACTAAAGAAAAGTCCGAAGAATTGTATGGGATAAAAAATTGGGGCGCTGGCTATTTTTCCATCTCCGACAAGGGAGAGGTGATAGTGAGCCCATATAAAAATAATAATACAACTGCAATCAGCCTTATGGACATTATATCCGGTGTACGTGAACGTGGCCTTGACATGCCGGTTTTGCTGCGCTTTGAAAATTTGCTGGATTCTCAGATTTCGTATCTGAACAATTCCTTCAATGAAGCGATGAAAAATCTGAACTACAAAGGGGTATACAGGGGCGTTTACCCCATCAAGGTAAATCAGCAGCAGCAGGTTGTTGAAGAAGTGACTAGATTCGGACAAAATTACCATCATGGATTGGAAGTAGGCAGCAAGGCAGAACTGGTGGCAGCCCTTTCCCTGATGAAAGATAAAGAAGCCTGCCTTATTTGCAACGGATATAAGGATGAGGAATTTATAGATTTGGGATTGTATGCAGTGAAAATGGGGTTTAAGTGCTTTTTTGTCATTGAGTTTCCCGGGGAGCTGGACATAATATTGGAACGTTCAAAAGTTCTGGGGGTTCAGCCGTATATGGGCATACGTATTAAACTTTCAGCCAAAGCCGGAGGACATTGGACTGAATCCGGCGGGGATCGCAGCATATTTGGCCTCAACATGTCCCAGCTGATAGAGATGGTGGATATCCTGAAAGAGCACAACATGTTGGATTGCCTGAAGCTCCTCCATTATCATCTGGGATCTCAGATACCCAATATTCAGGATATACGTTCCGCCGTATTGGAAGCAGCCAGGGTATATGCTGAACTGGTAAATGAAGGCGCCCCTATGGGCTATCTGGACTTGGGCGGCGGCCTGGCCGTCGATTATGACGGTTCAAACACCAACTATGCCTACAGCCGCAACTATACAGTTGAAGAATACTGCACCGACGTTGTGGAGGCAGTAATGTCAATAATGGATTCGAGCAATATACCTCATCCGGTGATCATTACCGAATCCGGAAGGACTACGGTTGCTTATCATTCCGTGCTGGTTTTCAATGTGCTGGATGTGGAGAAGTTTGAAGAGTATGAAATTCCTGACAAGCTTGATGAGAAGGCTCCGGAGCAAATTAAGAATTTGTTTGAAGTAAGCAAGAATATTAGTCTGAAAAATATTCAGGAATGCTATAACGATGCTCTTTACTATAGAGACGAAATACGGGACATGTTCAAGCATGGAAGAATAAGCTTGAGAGATCGGGCTTTTTCTGAGAGAATCTTCTGGAATATCATCAACCATATAGCAAAGGAAAAGCAGAAGCTGAAACATGCACCGCCAGAGCTGGAAGATATAGAGAGTGCGATCGCAGACACCTATTACTGCAATTTCTCAGTATTTCAGTCCATCCCGGACAGCTGGGCGATTGATCAGTTGTTTCCAATCATGCCTTTGCACAGGCTTTTGGAGTTGCCCAAGCGCAACGCGGTCATTGCAGACATCACCTGCGATTGTGACGGTAAAATTGACCGTTTCATAGACCTGCATGATGTAAGAAAATCATTGCCTTTACATGAGATGAAAAACGGTGACGACTACTACCTGGGTGTTTTTCTTGTGGGGGCTTATCAGGAAACACTGGGCGATTTGCACAACCTCTTTGGGGATACAAATGTGGTCAGTGTGAGAATTAATCCTGACGGAACTTACGAACTGGTTAAGGAAATTCACGGAGACAGCGTGTCGGATGTCCTTTCCTATGTTGAGTTCGATCCAAAAGCTATGCTGGTGAGCTTCCGTGAAAAGGCGGAAGAAGCGGTAAGGGCAGGATTAATCACCGCCAGCGAACGCAAGGAAATAATGCGGGCATATGACAACGGAATGCGTGGATATACCTATTACGAGAGATAAGCAGGTTGTGTGCCGGCGGCTTAGGTATGGAATCCGGCGTCAAGCTTGCTTTGCGCAGAGGTTCGGTGAGAGACTTTTACCTCTTCATCGGGCAAGATCATCACTATAATAAAACTTATAATATATGCCAAATCGGATCCTGTGAAAAACAGAGATTTGATGTTCTTTGCAAAGGGAACAGGTGAAACTTTTCATGCAGCAGGCAGCTATCAAAGCTGTCTGCTGTTTGTTTTTCAGAAAAGAAAAATGCTTGCGCAACCACATATGTTTGCGTATCGCAACCAATAATGAAAAACATTGCTATTTTAATATTAACCAATTAACTTATTAGATAATAACTATTTTGATCAAAAACTTAACTTCAATTTTGAAAAACTACACTTTTATTTAGTAATAATGCTGCAGTTTTGCCTGCAGCTGATAACATATTGGTTTTATTTGGAATATTATAAAGTGTGATGCTTTTGTATGGAGTGGGTCTGCAAAATCGCCGGCTATTACAAAATTGCCCGGAACGTTTTATTGCAGCTATTTAGAAAGATTTAAAAAAACCTCGCTCTCAAAATTAATCCTCACTCTCCGGAGGGGAATTTTCCCTTTGCTTCAATACATGGAGCCGTGAAAATTCCTCCCGTTCTTTTTCCTCCAGTGAATTCTGTATATGGCTCACCAGCTCCTTGTATTGGGGAATCACAATGCTCTTTAAGGCATTGGCTCTTTTCTGGGTTTTTCTTATATGCTCCGCCAGCCTGTATATGGTATTTTCCACTTCAGCTATTTCCAGGCAAAGGAATTTAACCTTGTTGAAATTCTCATATGCCATATCCAGAAAGTAATTCGTCCTGAAAATACTGTAGTTTATCTGAAGGTTTTCAGGGTCCTTATTGATATTGACAATTGGTATTTCAACACCCATAATGCTTTTGAACTTCAGATCAATGTTCTCTTCCACAGGAATTGCATAACCTACCTGCTGGAGTGTGTCAATGCCCAGGGATATGTTGGCACGCTGCAGGGCTTTGTAGGCAGCACTGAAAACGCTGTCGATTTTGGCTTGGATTTTCTGAGCCCTATCTATAAGCGACAGCATTTCAGTTATAAGGATATTTCTTTTCCTGTCCAGCAGCTCATAACCTTTGACGGACAAGCTGAGGTTAGTACGGGCCTTTATGAGATTACCTTTTGTAGGAAAAGTAGAAACATCCATAAAATCACACTCCTGTATTCTTCATTGCAGGTTTATAATACTTATCCAGGATTTTATCATCGACCCTGTCCAGTTCCTGCCTTGGCAGCAGGCCCAAAAGCTTCCATCCTAAATCCAAGGTCTGGTTTATGGTTCTGTCTTCATTCTTATCCTGATTCAAAAACTCATTTTCAAAAGCTTTGCCAAACTCTATATACATTTTGTCGGTTTCGCTCAGTTCATCTTCTCCTATGACAGAAGCCAGGGACCTGATTTCCTGTACTTTTGCATAGGAAGCAAACAGCTGCGCTGAACATGGAGCGTGATCCTCCCTGGTGAAGCCTTCACCGATGCTGTCCTTCATCAATCGGGACAGGGAGGGGAGGATTGATACAGGGGGATAAATCCCTTTTTGATACAGTCCCCGATCCAAAACAATTTGCCCTTCGGTTATGAAACCGGTAAGGTCGGGGATAGGATGGGTTATATCATCATTGGGCAACGTCAGTATTGGTATTTGCGTGATGGAACCCTCCTTGCCTTCTATCATGCCTGCCCTTTCATATATTGAGGCAAGATCGCTGTACATATATCCTGGAAAGCCTTTTCTGCTCGGGATTTCACCCTTGGAAGAGGAAATCTCCCGGAGGGATTCGCAGTATGCACTCATGTCTGTGAGTATCACCAGGATATGCATACCCAGTTCAAAAGCGAGGTACTCAGCAGCGGTAAGAGCACATCGCGGTGTTACTATACGCTCCACCGGGGGGTCGTTTGCCAGGTTTAAAAACATGACAACCCTTTGAAGAACACCGCTTTTGCTGAAACTCTCCTTGAAGTACTCGGCAACGTCATATTTAACACCCATGGCAGCAAAAACCACGGCAAATTTTGTGCTTTCGTTCCTCGGAAGCTTTGCCTGGCGGACGATTTGTGCCGCCAGTTCATTGTGGGGAAGTCCGCTGCCGGTGAATATAGGAAGCTTCTGACCTCTGATGAGGGTAGTCAGGCCATCTATGGAAGATATGCCTGTTTCGATGTAATCCTTGGGATATTTTCTGGACACAGGGTTAATGGGATCACCATTTACATCCCGTTTGACCTGTGGATACACACTACCCAGGCCGTCTATCGGCCTGCCAAGGCCATCAAAAACCCTTCCTAAGATTTCTGACGACAGTGAAAGCTCCAGGGGATGTCCCAGAAACTTTACTTTTGTATTCTTAACAGATATTTCCGAAGTGCCTTCGAATACCTGTATAATTGCTACGTCATCGGAAATATCCATAACTCTTCCCAGACGGACTCCATGACCGTCAACCGCAATTTCCACAAGTTCTTCATAGGATGCGCCCTTTACACCTTGCACAGCTATAAGAGGACCATCTATACTTCTTAGTCCCATGTATTCTATTGACATTGGAAGCATCCTCCTTTTTCATAGATTTTATAGACCATTAAGACTATCGGCAATTCTTTTCTTTAACTCTTCAAAACGTTCGGGTTCATCATTTTTAATATTGTATTTCATTTTAATTATTTCATCAAACAATCCGGTATTTTTAATTTGGGCTATGGGAACTCCTCTCCGGATGATTTCATAAGCTCTTTCATAAAGCATAAGTATTACTTCCATCATCATAAATTGCTTTTGCAGGGGAACATAGGTATCCACAGGATGAAAAGCACCCTGCTGCAGAAAACCAAGGCGTATGGCCTTTCCGGTTTCGAGGACGAGCTTTTGGTCATCAGGAAGCATGTCACTGCCGATGAGCTTTACTATTTCAGTAAGCTTGCTTTCCTCCTGCAAAATTTTCAGCAAACGGCTTCTGTAGTCCATGAAGCGTGGATCAACATTTTCATCATACCACTTTTCCAGGGTGTCAACATATTCGCTGTAGCTTGACAGCCAATTGATGGCAGGATAGTGCCTTGCGTAAGCCAGTTGTCTGTCAAGTTCCCAGAAACACCGTATATACCGTCTTGTGTTCTGGGTGACGGGTTCTGAAAAATCGCCACCCTGGGGGGATACCGCACCGATTATCGTTATTGATCCGGTGGTGTTATTGAGGTTCCTAACCTTTCCTGCCCTCTCATAGAATTCTGAAAGCCTGGAAGACAAATAGGCAGGAAAACCTTCCTCAGCCGGCATTTCTTCAAGTCTTCCGGATATTTCACGCAGAGCTTCCGCCCAACGGGAAGTGGAATCCGCCATGATGGCCACGTTGTATCCCATATCCCTGTAAAACTCAGCCAGTGTTACTCCGGTGTATATGGATGCTTCCCTGGCTGCAACAGGCATGTTGGAGGTGTTGGCGATCAAAACCGTGCGTTCCATGAGGGGACGTCCCGATTTGGGGTCGATGAGCTTTGGAAAGTCCTCCAGAACTTCCGTCATTTCGTTTCCCCGTTCACCGCAGCCGATATACACGATTATGTCCGCGTCCGACCATTTGGCCAGCTGGTGCTGGGTCATCGTTTTTCCCGTGCCGAAACTTCCGGGTATCGCTGCTGCTCCGCCTTTACCGATGGGGAAGAAGGTATCAACAACCCTCTGTCCGGTTACCAGTGGTTCGGTAACCACCATCCTCTCCAAGCACGGCCTTGGTTTTCTTACCGGCCATTCCTGCAGCATGGTGAGGCAGTATACATCACCTCCGGGAGTTGAAATCTCCATAAGGGTATCATTGACAGTATAATCCCCATCCGGTTTAACACTGACAATTTTGCCATTTATCCCGGGAGGCACCATTATTTTAAATTTTATGAGGGGCGTTTCCTGTGTCTCTGCTACAATCATACCCTCTGTTACATTATCGCCGGGTTTTGCCAGCATATGCACGGGCCATTTTTCATCAGCATTGGGGAACTCCACCTCAACACCGCGGGGTATGAAGGCTCCGGATTTTTCCCCGATATTACGCAGGGGTCTTTCTATGCCGTCGAATATGTTGCCGATAATTCCAGGCGCCAACCTGACGGAAAGAGGTTTTCCCGTGGGTTTGACAGGTTCGCCTACGGTTAATCCTGTGGTAACCTCATATACCTGAATGGTAGCAATATCTTTGTCCAGGGATATGACTTCACCGATGAGGTTTTTATCGCCCACAAGAACGGTCTCATGCATTTTCATGCCGGAAGTACCCCTGGCTTTGACAACCGGACCGTTTATCCTGCTAATCTGGCTTTTGCCTGCTCCTATACTGTCCATATTGTTCAAGTAATTTCACCTACTTTAAATACACGAATCTAAATCTTTAAATCACAGATTTCAAGGACCTTATCCCTGCTGCCTTCTAACTTGCCTGCCAAAGTTTCGTCTACTACAGTATTGGTAGTCTTGTTAAAAACTTTGCATCCGCCTATGATATCATCATTGGTTTGCTCAAAGACGGTATTCGGGGGAAGGTCTTTTTTCACTTCATCCATTAGAGGTGCAAGCCTTTGTGCATCCTCCGGTCTTAAATATACTACCAGATCTCCATCGCCTGCAGAGTTGCATGCCTGACGGATAATCCGGGCAAGATAGGGGAGATAGGCTTCGTCCTTTTTAATGAAGTCTTCCAATAAGCTTCTGGTGTCCTTCAATATTGTGTTGACTATTTCTTCTCTTTTCTTTACCAAAAGGTGCCTGCTGTCAATTATTGCTTTAGAAATCCTGTTGTTTTTATCATTTTCAGCCTGAACAGTTTCTTTATATAGCATCTGTCTGGCCTGCTCTTCAAATTTACTTTTTTCAAGATCGATGCGCTTCTGTGTGCTTTCTTCAAGCTGACGGAGTATTTCATCCCGTTCAGAGGCTGCATCTTTTAAAATTACTTCATTAAAGTGCCTTAGCTTTTCGTATATGCTTAACAAACAATCACCTCAAATCTTCAAGCCTATGGATTCCCTGACACGTCTGGTTATCAGATCGGAAGGCCTGCTGGTGCCATGCCTGTCGGGGATTTCCACGATGAGAGGCTGTTTTAATGTCAGCTTGATTTGCTTGATATAATCGGGAATAAGGTCGACCAGCTTTTCTGTAATCAGTATCGCGGCAACATCCTTTTTTTCAATCGCTTCAGCAAGCGCATCCCGCACCTCATGCTCCTCATGGACAACAACCCCTTCAACTCCAGCCAGACGCATTCCGGTAAGGGTGTCAATATTATCGCTTATAAGGTACATTTTCACTTAAATTACCTCCAGCCTTACGGCATTTTACAGTCTGCCCAATATGAGTATTGAAACTATAAGGCCATATATAGCTATACCTTCTGCCAAACCAACGAAAATCAAGGATTTACCCAGAAGGCCGGAATCTTCGCTTATAGCTCCAAGAGCAGCAGAACTGGATATTGCCACTGCTATTCCTGCGCCTATGGTTGCCAGACCGGTAGACAAAGCAGCGGCTATAAGGCCTAAACCATTAACTGAATCTGCTGCCTGCACTTCGGTTCCCTGGGCATATACATTTCCGGAGAACATTAATACCGTAGCGATAATCAACAGGCTGAAAATACTGAAGATATTGATGCTGAGTATTTTTTTTGCACCTTTGCCGGAGATTCCCTTCTTAATGCAGTATAGCCCTAGTGCGATGATTGATAATACCAGAAATACAGTTATTACTAAAATAAACTCCATAATGATCCTCCTAATCATGAAAAATACTGTTTTTTTAGTGGTTTATAAGGTTTACCGTTGCCGGTAAAAAATCTGCTGAACAATTCGTAATATTCGAGCCTTAAGCCCTGTATGCCGACAATGAGCCCTTCCAGCCCGATGATGAGGATATTGCCGATTATGATCGCCACAACGCTGCCAAAGCCACTGGCCATTTCCGCCAGAATGAATACAGCCATGAACAGGCCGACGTGGTTCAGGGCAAAAGCGCTCAGCCTTATGAAAGATATCGTGTTGCTCAAAAAGGAAAGAACAACATCAAAAAGCTCAAAAAAGGTTTGAACAAAGAATACACCTTTGCTCTGGGCTATGGCTTTTCTTTTATGTATGAAATTTTCGATGGGCTCTTTAAAAAACATCAGCAATATAGGAATCAAGAGTATGGCTGCAGTTATTCCGGCGGATACCATGAGTTTGTTATTCAGATAAAAGTATACCACTGAGACAATACCCCCCAGATAAAACACAAACCCGGGTATTCCGTTCTTATCGAGGAAAATCCTCGCAAGATCATGGGCTTTGATGCCGTTTACTATATTCAATACCATGGCTACGATTATCAATGCCATGCCCATACCGATTCCTGCTATCAGCATGGTGTTTATATCGTGCATGGGATTCATCCAAAGAGGCGGTAGCCAATCTTCAAAGCCGAACACGCTTCCGTATACAAATCCGAATAGCGTGGAAGATATTCCAGCCCCAAGGATGACTCCTCCAAAAGCTATTTTAAGCTTAAAAAGCATAAAAATGCCTCCGGCCAAAATAACCAGCCCCTGGCCCACATCTCCGAACATGAAGCCAAACATGAGGAAGTAGGTTAACGCAACAAAGGGTGTCGGGTCCACTTCATTGTAGGAAGGCAACCCGTACATGCGGACAAGGGTTTCAAAGGGGCGGAAGATTCGGTTGTTTTTGAGTTCGGTAGGCGGATGAGATAGTTTTTCGGTGTCCGGCTCCTTATGGATATATATTATCTTTTCATCCTTATCCAGTATCGGAATAAGCCTGTTCA
>ENA-OWPA01001331-OWPA01001331.1-bioreactor-metagenome-genome-assembly--contig:-NODE-1331-length-17035-cov-3.834414_pt1 | contig 17035 bp, 15 predicted proteins | sample MGYA00238139_ERZ651803 | MGnify/ENA primary metagenome ERZ651803 (study PRJEB26909, sample SAMN07631231) | bioreactor metagenome | isolation source: Switchgrass digestor | place: USA: Dartmouth...
GGCAGAAGAAATGAGGATAAAAAATGCTGAACTGGAACAGAAAGTCAGCCTGCTGACAGGGGAATTGAGGAAAACCGTTACCCAGTTGAGCCAGGAAACGGAACAGCGCCGCCTTTTGGCTGAACAGCTGAAGACGCAAACCACTACTGATTCCGCGACAGGATTGCCTAATCGAGGTACAGGCATGGTTTTGCTGGCCAACTACATGGAAATGTCCGAACGTTTCCAGTGGCCGCTTACCATCTGGTCTATTAATATAGATAACTTGAAACAGGTGAAGGAAAGGCATGGACATGAATGCGGTGACCAGATGGTAAAAGAAGTGGGCCGGGTAATCCGGACCAATATCCGGGAATCGGAAACTTTGTTTCGCCTGGGGGAGGACGAATTAATGGTTATTTTGCCCCGGTGCTCAAAAGAAGCAGCCACTGTGATAAAGGAGAGAATAAACAAAGCCTGCCAGCTTGATGAGCAGCTGAACCGCTGTAAATGGCAGCCGGTTATGAGCCACGGCCTGGCCGAATACCAGCCGGGCCGCAAGATAAGTGTGACTGACTTTGTAAAGCAGGCCAGCCTGGATGCCCGTAAGGGGGACAGAGCCCCGGAAAACAAATGATATGAGCTGATTGATAATACTTTTCCATCCTAGATAATTAAAAATGGGGACTTCCCAAATATATCCTGGTATATGAAAATATAAATATACATGTATCTAGGATGAGAGGCCATGGATAACGCGACATTGTTGATTCATAAACGGAATCTGCTGGTGTGCAAATTATCCTGGGGTTTTATTGCAGCGGCGGTAATAACCGGACTGTATATAAGGAGAGATCTGGCTGATGTGCTGGATCATCCTGTTAATTTTGCATTGGTCCTTGGCGTAATTCTTACCATATTTGTAATTAAACGGGTATTAGTGGTCCCGGTTATGTATGGATATATCTGCTTGATATATCTGTATTTTTTTCTGCTCCTTGTCGAATCACCAGAGTTGGTAAACTTTCTTTTTATGTGGCTGGGATTGGTTTTCAGTGCCATGTACCAGTCCTATATCATTATTATTCTATCCAGTGTTTTTTCCCTGCTGATCAGCATCTATGCTTTTTTCTTAAAACATGACATCATTTTTGCCCATATACCCTACAGCGACTTTAACTACATACTAATGTTTAACCTTTTTCTGACCCTTATGCTGCTGGCTTTCACTCACTTTACCCGTACTCTGTGGCTGAGAGCAGAAAAAAGCCAAAGGCAGCTCAATACTATTTTGGAAAATGTAGATATCGCCACCTGGACATTCAATGTTAAAACCCGTGAATTTGAACTGTCTTCCGGTTTGCAGAGAATTACCGGAATACCGGCCGAAGAGGTCAGGAAGAATAAAGAATCTTGGCGAGAATATGCTCATCCCGATGACATCAAATTAATGGAAGAAGCTCTCAACCAATCTTATCACGGAATTGCGGCCACCGCAGAATTTCGCGTTAAGTCCCGGGATGGGAGCATTCGCTGGCTGCAGGGAAGGGTATTTCCCCTGTTGGATGAAAAAGGCAAGATCGAACAGGCTGCCGGTGTGATGATTGATATCACCGATCGCAAGCAGATGGAAGTCCAGATAGAACACCTGGCCTACCATGACAGCTTAACCGGACTTCCTAACCGGGCTTATCTTGAGAAAAGCGCCGCTTACATGCTGCAGCAGGCCCGGCAGGAGAACAGCAAAGTGGCGGTATTGTTTATAGATTTGAACGGGTTTAAATTTGTCAATGACAATATGGGACACCAGGCGGGGGACAAACTCCTCAGAATGATTGCCGCACGGCTGAAAGAATCCGTACGGGACCAGGATTTACTGGCCCGGGTAGGCGGGGATGAGTTTGTTATAGTCCTACAGGGCAGCAATCTCCAGGAGTACTTGGCTATAGCTGAGAGACTGGTGAGTCGTTTTGACGATCCCTTCTCATTGGAGGGCCAGCTGGTAATGATAACCCTAAGTCTGGGCATAAGCATCTTTCCCGACCACGGAACGACTTTAGAGGAGCTTCTGGCTAAAGCTGATCAGGCCATGTATGCTGCCAAAGACCGGGGGGATAACAAAACTCAATTATTTGATGACGGATTATCCAGATGAGCCGGCAGCGCTGCGCAATACGGCATTTAATTCTCCCCCGACCAGAATTACCACCGAGCTTAAGTACAGCCAAATCAGCAGTATTATAATCCCGCCCAGACTGCCGTAGATAAGGGTATAATCGGCGAAGTGCTCCACATACCAGGCAAACACCGAGGAGGTTATTATCCAGCCCAGGCTGGCCAGTATGGAGCCAGGCAGAACTTCCCGGGAGCTCAGCCTGAGGTTGGGGCTGAAACGGTAGAGCAGGTTAAAGACCAGCAGCATGGTTACCAGGGGAATCAAGTAGCGAAGATATCTCCAGATGCGGGTAAAGTAATGATCAGCTCCCAGCGTGGCAAACAATGACTCACCCATTATCCTGCCCAGGACCAGCATAACCAGAGCAAATAGAATTATTAAGGCCAATCCCAGGGTAAAAAGCAGGGACAATCCCCGTACCTTCCAGAAGGAGCGGGTTTCCTTGTCGCAATGGGCCTTATTTATGCCGGAGATGAGGGCACTTACCCCGGTAGAAGCCGCCCAGATGGTAATAATCATACCAATGGACAGCAGGGTATTGGAACGGGCCTGCAGAGTTTCCTCAATAATTTTTCTCACCTGCACATAGGCATCCCATGGCATTATACTGGCCAACTGGTCTAAAGGCATATCATTGGCTACCGGAAAATAGCTGAGCAGGGTTATCAAGAAAATAAGAAATGGAAAAAAGGCCAGCACCAGGTAAAAGGTGAGCTGGGCCGCCAGGGCAGTTAGCTGGTGTTCTTTAAATCGCTGGTATAATTGGACTGTAACTTCAAGCCATGAGGCCAATGACTGTCCTCCTCCAAGCAGCAGGATTAACCTGTTTAACACAGTGTAGGACAACAGAGGCCTTTTTATAACTCAATGACCAAATAAAATGCCCCCGAACCTAGAAAAGTGTCCGGGGGCATTATCATTGCCATTTTAAGCTGCCATGGGGCCGGCTTTGCCGGCATTAGCGTTAGCCCTTAGCTTGTGGATAATGAACCCAACTGCCAAAAGACCAAGCCCAATAATATCGGTGGTAACTCCGGGCTCTATCATCAACAGGCCGCCGGCAAAGAACAGGATACGCTCCAGCCAGTGGGCGAGGGTGAGCAGGTAACCGGCAACGGCTGCGGCCAATGCCAGCATTCCCAGAGTAGAGGTTAGTATTATCAGCAGCACCTTGGGCAGGGTAACATCCACCATTAACATAACCGGCGACATTACAAATATATAAGGTACTATAAAAGCGGCTATGGCCAGCTTGGAGGCCTGAACTCCCGTTAGGAGCGGGTCGCTTTTGGCTATACCGGAACCGGCAAAGGCGGCCAGGGCAACCGGGGGAGTAATGTCCGCGATAATTCCAAAGTAGAACACAAACATATGAGCTGCCAGTACCGGCACTCCCAACTGGATGAGAGCGGGGGCACAGATGGTGGAGGTAATAACATAGTTAGCCGTGGTGGGGACTCCCATACCCAGTAAGATGGATGTAAGCATGGTAAAGAACATGGTGGGGAGCAGGTAGCCATGGGCCAGATCCACCAGAGAAGAAGCCAGTTTTAATCCCAAACCGGTTTTGGTCACTACCCCAATGATAATACCGGCGCAGGCGCAGGCAATAATAACACCCAGAGCAGAGCGGGCTCCATCTTCCAAGCCCTTTATAATATCGCGCCAGGATATCCGGGTAGACTTGCGCAGCATGGCGCATACAATGGAAAGACCAATTGCCCATAAAGCAGCGCGCATGGGAGTGTAGCCAGCTACCAGCAGGTAGATAATAGCCACCAAGGGTATGGCCAGATGACCGCGCTCAATTAGCAGCCGGGTAACATTGGGCAATTGATCCTTGGACATACCCTTCAACCCGTGTTTTTTTGCTTCCAGGTGAACACCCAGCATAACCCCGGTATAGTAGAGCAAAGCCGGAATTACTGCAGCCTTAACAATTTCTATATAAGGGATACCTACGAAATCAGCCATCAAAAAGGCTGCTGCTCCCATGATGGGAGGCATCAGCTGACCGCCGGTAGATGCGGCCGCTTCAACAGCACCGGCAAATTCGGGCCGGTATCCCAGTTTTTTCATCATGGGAATGGTAAAGCTTCCGGTACCGACTACGTTGGCTACTGAACTTCCGGAAACGGTGCCCATCAGACCGCTGGAAATAACCGCTACTTTGGCCGGACCACCGCTGGCCCAGCCGGCTATAGCATTGGACAGATCAATAAAGAATTTGCCCAGTCCGGTTTTATCCAGGTAAGCACCGAAAAGAATGAACAAAAAGATAAAAGTAGATGAAACTCCCAGAGGAATACCGAAAATACCTTCCGTTGTGAAATAAAGGTGGTCTACCAGTAGTTCCAACTGTACACCCCGGTGACCGAAGGTTCCGGGTATATAAGGGCCGGCGAAGGCATAAGCCACAAAGATCAGGGCAACAGTTACCAATGGCCAGCCTACCACACGGCGGGCGGCTTCCAAAACCATTAGAATACCCAAGGCCCCTACTACAATATCAACGGGAGTCGCCATTCCAGCACGCAGCACCAGGTCTTTATAAAAGACCACAATATATAGGGGCAGAGCCGTGGCAACTACAGCCAAAACAGCATCTATCGGGTGCAGGTGTTCCCGGGACCAGCTTTTGCGGCTGGGATACAGCAGAAATACCAGGCTCATGGCAAAAGCCAGGTGAACTGCCCGCTGCAGGTGAGCATCCAACACCCCGAAAGCTGCGGTATACAACTGGAACAGGGAAAAGCTGATGGCTATGAAGGCAACCACCCATTTACCAATACCGCCAAAGCGGCGATAATCGGATTCTCGATCATAGCGGGCCAGCAATTCATCTATATTTACGTCATTTTCTGGTGGTTCATGTCCTGGTGTAGCTACTGGTTTGTTCACAATATTCCTCCCTTAAAGAAAACTACAGTTTTATGCCAGATCAGGTAACCTGGGGAATACGACTGTATACTGATTTCTACCAGACTTCCTGGCGAAAAATAATCCTTTAACAAGTAGCGGTGATTATTATACACCAGACCTTGGTAGGACACTGGCATAACCGCCAGCCGTATTTCCCGGAATACCCGGTTCATACCGGTTAATTCAAATTCACCCTGGTTGTTGACCAGCTGACCTTCAGATGGCAGAAAAGGCAGGCCTACTCCCAGCGATTGGTAGGTGGTAGAAGTAAGTTGTATCTGGTTGTCCTCCCCTACTACAAAATGTTCCCGTACCGGGGACTTTTGTACCGAGTGGACGTATTCTAAAGAGAAGCTTTTTCCTTTTAACAAGGGAATCAGCAAGGCCTGGTTGTGGTTATCCTTAACCTGCAAAACCGGCAGCGGGCATAGTATTACCCCCGCTGCCAGGACTATAACTAAAAGTACTAATAGCGCTTTGTGCCAGGCCCTGCTTTTCACTTTTCCCTAGTTCCTATTCGTTAAAATACTTTTCTGCTCCCGGATGCATGGGAATAGAAATACCTTCTTTGGCTGTTTCCTTGGTTATAAGGGCACCCACGGAGTGAGCAGCCTTTAACTTATCCAGGTTGGAATAGATAGCCTTGACGATATCATAGGCCAATTGTTCATCCATATCCGCAGTGGTTACCAGCATAGCTTTTACTGCTACTGACTGTACATCAGCTTCCTGCTTGGGATAAGTACCCGCGGGGATGGTGACTTTGGTATAGAAGGGATACTGGGCCATTAATTTGTCAGCGGTGGCATCATCTACTGGAACCAATACCACATCATGCTGGGCAGCGATATCCTGGATAGCTGCAGTGGGGAATCCAGCGGTAATGAACCCGGCATCAATGTTGCCGTCCTTCAAGCCATTGGCAGCTTCGGCAAAGGAAAGATACTGTACTTTAATATCATCATAAGTAATGTCATTGGCTAACAGGATCTGACGGGCATTGGCTTCCACGCCGCTGCCGGCAGCACCAACTGCAACGCGTTTGCCTTTCAGGTCGGACACCGACTTAATTCCTGAGCCCTCCAGGGTAATAATCTGTACGGTTTCGGGGTAGAGGGTAGCCAGTGCCTGCAGGCCGCTGACCTGATTGTCTTTAAATAATTCTTCCCCTTTATCGGCATAATAACTGACATCGTTCTGAATAAAAGCTAGTTGAACACTGCCGCCTTTCAGCAGGTTAACATTGGCTACTGATGCATTGGTAGCCTCGGCGGTAGCATTGACACCAGGAATACTGTTATTTAATATTTCTGCCATCGCACCGCCCAGAGGGAAGTAGGTACCTGCAGTTCCACCGGTAGCGATGTTTATGTACTGGGTCTGTGCTTTAGGAGTCTGCTCGCCGGAATCTGAAGAGCTGCAGCCTATTGCTAAAGTGGCCAGCATAGCCAGAACTAACAATAAAACAATACTACGCTTAACAGGTTTGATCAAACCAATCATCCTCCTCATTATTATAGATAACATTATAAATTATTTAGGCACCACCCTCCTCTTGAAAATACTAGCAGATATGTTTTAACTAATTAAACAAAAAAAACATATCTCCTGCTGTGTTTTTTGGGGAAAAAGACAGCTAAACCCGGCGATTAAACAATTTTACGCAGATATGAACGAAATCCGGCAGGAAATATGGTCTATATTCCTTGGGCAGGGTGTCAGGGGAAATTAGTCCAGGGTTATATTCAGCGGAGCTAATAGAAAACGGCTCAGTTGGGTAATGACTTCCTCAAAGGTAAGGCCGTTCTCCAAAATAAATGTGGGATTGACCACGGCCTGAATGGAAGCAGTTATTACAGCGGCAAAAACGCGCGGATCAATATCGGGAGCTGGTGAATCACAATTAGTTCTTAGAATATAGGTTATGATGGTACGCATCTTTTCCATACGAAAAGTATCTATTCTTTCCCACAGGTGGGGATAAATAAGGCGCAAATCTTCCAGGCTCCGGGAGGCAGTTATGAATTTGCCCTGCTCCAGCAGCCGGGTTAGAAGGGCGCGGAATATTTCCTGGGGAGATGCCCCGGAAGCTATCAGTTGGTCGGCCTGGGAACCCATGCCGGCTAGAAAATCATCGATCACCGCCGCAATAAGCTCTTCTTTGCTGGCATAGTACCGGTATAGAGTTCGTTTGCTGATATGAGCCTGGGAGGACAGATCATCCATGGTCCAGCCTTTAAAGCCTCTTTCAGCTATTAGCTGGCGAACTGCGGTTATAATGCGCTGGTTTATATCCACTTCGACTCCCTCCTTAAGAAACTACCTTCTTCTTAAATCTTGCCGTACTCACTCCCAGGAAGAGCAGGGAAAACATGAATAAGGCTATTACCTGGCCATAGAGATACTGGAAACCGATACCTTTCAACATAATCCCCCGGATAATATCCAGGTAATAGGTTATGGGAACCAGGCAGCTGATATAGTAAATTATCCTGGGCATAGCTTCCCTCGGAAACATAAACCCGGACAACAGTATGCTGGGCAGCATCACGAAGAAAGCCATCTGAAAAGCCTGCATCTGGTTTTGAGCTATATTGGAGATCATCAATCCCAGGCCCAAAGATGCGGTTATGAAAAACAGGGTCAGCAGGTAAAGCTGCAGCAGGCTTCCCCGTATGGGAACCTGAAAGAATATGGCTCCTACCAGCAGGGCTACCGTTATCTGTATATACCCCATGGCGATATAGGGTACGATTTTGCCAATCATCAGCTCATAAGGCTTGATAGGAGTAACGATGAGCTGTTCCAGGGTACCCCGTTCCCGTTCCCGTACTATCGCCAGGGCTGTCAGGATAACCATGGTCATGGTCACGATAATGCCCAGTATGCCCGGGACCATGTAATAAGCAGTGATCCCGTCCGGATTATACCAGGGGCGAACCCGGATGTCATAAGGCAGGCTGGCTGACGGTACTTTTTCAATCAATACCTGCTGCGATTTCAGCAGACCAATGGAGTTGGCGATGGCTATAGCCTGATTGGATACCATGCTGTCACTGGCATCCACAATTACTTGTACCTGGGCCGAATCGCCCCGTTTCAAACTGGCAGCGAAATCAGGAGGGCAGATAATTCCTGCTTTGGCCTGACCGCTGTCAATCATACGGCTGACTTCTTCATAACTGTCCACAGAGGCTACTATATCAAAGTAGTTGGAACCGGTGAAAGCTTCCGTTAGATCCCGGCTTTCTGCAGAAAGAGATTGATCAAAAACTACGGTGGGAATATGTCTAACTTCGGTTTGAATGGCATAGCCGAACAACAGCAATTGTACCAGGGGTATCATAAACATGATACCCAGAGTCGTGCGGTCACGGCGCATCTGAATAAATTCCTTGCGTATAACAGCTGCAATGCGATTCATACGGGTACCTCCCTTTCCTGGCCCTTGGCCAGAGCAACAAATACATCCTCCAGAGTAGGAGTGATTACTTTAGGCTCCACACCTATATGGGCGGCCAGCGGCTGGAGGCAGGATTCGTCTTTTACCAGAACATGCAGGCTGGAACCGTGAACACTGCAGCTTTTCACAAAGGGCATTTTCAGCAGATCGTCTATAAAACGCAAGGGATCAGGTATGATTAATTCCAGCAGTGTTCCGTCCAGACTGTTTTTCTTAAGCTCATCGGGAGAGGCTGAAGCCAGCAGTTTCCCCCGGAAGAAAAAGGCGATCTGGTGACAGCGTTCAGCTTCTTCCATAAAGTGTGTTGTTACAATCACCGTAGTACCACTTGCCGCCAGATCTTGAATGATATTAAAGAAAGCCCGGCGGCTGGCAGGACTGACCCCGCTGGTGGGCTCATCCAGGAATACCAGTTTCGGGTGAGAGACCAGGGCACAACCCAGAGCCAGGCGCTGTTTGAAACCCAGGCTGAGAGTGCTGACCAGTTGATCTTTGCGATCTTTTAGTTGAGCCAATTCTATCATCTCTTCAATTCGCCTGCGCTTGGCAGCACCGGACAGGCTGTACACACCGGCATAAAAGTCCAGATTTTCATAGACGGTGAGATCATCATACAGGCTGAATTTTTGTGACATGTAACCAATATGCTGCTTTAGAAGTTCACTCTGGGCAGCAATATCGTATCCCAGTACCTGGCCTGAACCGCTGGTAGGTTCCAGTATACCGCACAGCATGCGCATGGCTGTAGTTTTACCGGCGCCATTGGGGCCTAAAAAGCCGCATACCTGCCCGGTGGGAATAGCAAGATTGATGCGGTCTACAGCGGTAAAATCTCCGAAACGGCGGGTAAGATCCTGGGTAATCACCGCATAATCCATATCAATCACCCTTTCCCGTCAAAATTACAAACAGATCCTCCATGGCTGGGACAGCCGGCTCGATAACGCCATCCAGGCCCTGGGCAGCCAGATAAGACTGTACTGCCTGTTTCCCCCGGGGCCCATCCTTAACTACCAGCCTGTATTTATAACCATAAAAAGAGGCATCTTCCACTGCTTCAAGCTTGTCGAACAGGCGGGGATCCTGAGAGGAAGTACGCACCTCCAGCACCCGCTGGCTGAAAGGTGCTTTCAGGTTCTGGGGGGTATCGCAGGCCAGAACACTTCCCTGATTAATAAAAGCCACCCGGGTACACAATTCGGCCTCATCCATATAGGGAGTGGAAACCATGATAGTCATACCCTGGTGATTTAATTGATAGAGGATACGCCAGAAATCCTGCCGCGATTGAGGATCCACGCCATAGGTGGGTTCATCCAAAACCAGTATAGCCGGCCTGGTAATCAAAGCACAGGTAAGAGCCAGCTTCTGCTTCATGCCTCCTGACAGGCTGCCCGCGAAACGATCAGTGAAGGCGGATAAATTGGTAATCTCCAGAATTTCCCCGGCGCGGCGGCGTATTACCTGTTTGGACAACCCATAAAGCGAGCCAAAGAATTCTATGTTTTCCTGGATTGTCAAATCCGGATACAGGCTGAAACGCTGGGGCATATAACCCAGGTTTTGCGGGTCCATATGCTCAGGAGCCTGATTCATAAGCCAGACTTTGCCTTCATCTGGGGACATAAGACCACAGGTGATGCGCATCAGAGTAGTTTTGCCGGCACCATCGGGCCCGATAAGCCCGAAAATGTCCTGCTTGTTAACCTGCAGGCTGACCCGGTCCAAAGCTTTTATAGGAGGGAATGTTTTCGAGATATTTTCCAATCTGATCATGGCTTACTCCTGCAGGAAGGTCACATCCGCCGGCATACCTGGTTTGAGAATATGGTCCGGCTCTTCCAGGGTTATTTTAACAGCATATACCACATTGGCCCGTTCTTTTTCTGTTTGTATGGTTTTGGGAGTATATTCTCCCTGGGAAGCTATGTGAGAAACGATACCGGAGAAGGTCCGGTCACTGCCGCTGACGGTAACAGCTGCCTGCTGTCCCAGGTAAATGCGGGGCAGGTCAACAGTGGGGACATAAACCTTGATCCACATGGAACTGAGGTCAGCTATAGTAACCACAGACGCTCCGGCTGTGACATATTCACCTGGCTGGTAATTACGGCTTACTACTGTCCCGTTAAGAGGAGAAACCAGCTTTAAATCTTCCAGCATAGCCTGGCTGGCTTTCGATACCGCACGGCTGCGTTCCACCTCCGCCTGGGCTGCTTCAATAGCAGCAGGGCGATTGCCTGATTCCAAGAGGCTAAGCTGGCTTTGTGATACCTTGAGCTCGGTCTCAATTTGCTGCACAGCTAACCGGGACTGTTCCAGTTTTTCCTGGGAAATAGCCCCCGCCTCAAAAAGAGATTCTGCCCGGCCCAGATCCTGCTGAGCCTGTTTTAGAGCCGCTTCTTTATATGCCACCTGAGCCGCGGCTGCTTCTATTTCCTGCCGGCGGGCACCATCCAGCAGGTCGTTAAGTTTGGCCTCGGCGGCAGTGACACCTAGAGCATCCCGCTCTGCTTGGGCCACCAGATCGCTGCGGGACAGCTGGGCGATAAGCTGTCCGGCGCTGACTTGCTCGCCTTCCTGAACTGCTATAGTTTCAATAGTACCGTTTAACCGGGCGGTAACATCCACGGTGGTGGCTTCAATAGTACCTGCAGCCTTGATAATATCTGATTTGGCCAGCACGAAATGCTGGTATCCCCAGTAACCCAACCCGGCTATAATTAGCACGGCGATTCCAGCCAGAGCTTTTCTTTGCATAAGCGCTCTCCTCTCCCAGGTAAACTAAGTATATAAAATCAGTTTACTCAGTATACCTTAATAATAAGCTCGGGGATAGTTTCGAGCAATACTTTTTTATTCTCCACCAGGGCAAATGAAGTATAATGGAGCAGAAAGGCTTACATAGATGGAGGAATAGTATTGCAGGTACATGTTTTGGCCAGCGGCAGTACCGGTAATGCGGTATTGCTGCAGTTCGGATCCACCCGCCTGCTGGTAGATGCCGGCATCAGTGCCCGGCGAATTGAACAGGGACTGGCAGAGTTGGGTTTGAGGGCAGCGGATTTGGACGGTATTTTAATAACCCACGAGCACCAGGATCATATTAAAGGCTTGGATGTGCTGGTAAGGCGGCACCATATTCCGGTCTTTGCCCGGGAAAAAACCTGGGAACAAATAGCCTGCCGCCCGCGCCTGCCGCTGCAGTGCTGTCAATCCTTCCAGGGAGCCTTTGATCTGAAAGATGTGCGCATTGAACCTTTCTCTACTTCACATGATGCGGCTGATCCGGTAGGGTTTGCTTTTTGTTATGGCAAAATGCGCTGTGTGCTGGCCACTGACCTGGGGGTGGTTACCCCGGAGGTGGAAAGCGCCCTGCACCATGCCCAGGTGCTGATTTTGGAATCCAATCATGATCTGGATATGCTGCACCGGGGACCCTACCCGCCTTATTTGAAACAGCGTATCCGCAGCAATAAAGGGCATTTGTCCAACCATGATGCCGGCAAGGTGTTAAGCCGGTTAAAACGCACAGAAACCATGCATGTGTTCCTGGCTCATCTGAGCCAGCAAAACAATGATCCTGTCCTGGCCAGGCAAACGGTAACCTACTTCCTTTCCAAGGCCGGATGCCAGCTGGGAGATGAAGTGGTACTCCATCTCACTTTCCCTGATCGCACCGCCAGTTTTGTGGCTGGTTAAAAAGCCGTTCCGATTACAGGAAAAAATAGATAAATAAAAAAGAGAACCCGGATTCCTCCGGGTTCTCAGACTGTCAAAAAACCCTGTTAAGTCAGATGATTTAACGGGGTTTTAGTGTTGAGTATGGTACAATACAACAGGGTGATGAAATTGCTAGAACGTGCGCCAAATCTAAGAAATAACTTACAGATAGTAGACCTAGAAGGAATGGTTCCCCAGGATCATCTTTTAAGAAAAATAGATAGAGTAGTAGATTTTGACCGCATTTATGATATGGTAGAGCATCTGTACTGTCAGGACAATGGCAGACCTGCAGTAGATCCTGTTGTTTTGGTAAAAATGGTATTGATACAGCACCTGTATGGCATTAAATCACTTAGACAAACCGTAAAAGAAATTGATATGAACATAGCCTATCGCTGGTTTTTAGGATTTGACCTAAGTGTTAAGATACCCCATTTCGCCACCATTAGTTATGCCTTTACCCATCGATTTCCCAGCGAATTATTTGAAGAGATATTTGCCTGGATACTAGAAGAGGCAGTAGCTAAAGGTTATGTAGATGCCAGTACGGTATTCATCGAAGCTACCCACATAAAAGCCAATGCCAACCGTAAAAAGAAGCGCAAAGAACTGGCGCGCCAAACAGCCCGTATTTATGATAAGCAGCTTCGTGAGGAAATTAACCAAGACAGGCTAGATAACGGTAAAAAGCCCTTAAAAGATAAGGACGATGATGAGGATAAAGGCAACAAGCAGGTAACCGTATCTACCACCGATCCTGAATGCGGGTTATTCCATAAGGGAGAGCACAAAATAGAGTTTGCCTATACAGCTCATGTAGCCTGTGACAAAAGAAATTTCATACTGGGCTGTGAAGTTACCCCTGGCAATGTTCACGACAGCATAGTATTTGACAGCGTTTACGACCAAGTAATGGAAAGGTTTCCCGAGGCAAGAACCATAGCAGTAGATGCCGGCTACAAGACCCCTTGGATATGCAAGAAGATAATCGATGATGGTCGCAACCCCTCCACCCCATACAAACGGCCCATGAATAAAAAAGGGTTCTTCCATCCCTATGAATATGTATACGACGAATACTACAATTGTGTAATTTGCCCTAATAATCAGGTACTAGCTTACACAACCACCAATAAAGAAGGCTACCGTGAATTCAAAAGTGACCCAGCCGTATGCAAAAACTGCCCTTATCTTAGTAAATGCACCAACAGTAAGAACCATCAAAAGATAGTAACCAAGCACATCTGGGAGAATTACATAGAGCAAGCAGAAGATTACCGGCACTCACCTGAAGGCAGAGAGAGTTACCGATTGCGAAGTCAAACCATCGAAAGAGTATTTGCTGATGCCAAAGAAAAGCATGCCATGCGATACACCTTGTTGAGGGGCTTAACTAGGGTAAGTAACTGGGTTAAGCTTAAATTTGCTGCCATGAATCTCAAAAAGATGGCAATGTGGGCATACTAAGCCCTATTGCTTCTTCCCATTTACGCCTAATTAACCCCACCTACAGATAATAATTGGATATTATTGGGTGGATTAATGAGAAAGCCATGTTCCTCATTGAAGAAACATGGCCTTTTTCGACAGTCTGAGGGCAGTATCCATGGGGATACTGCCCTTTCTATTTGCTGATGAACTGCTGCTATTGATCCCGCCGGGCCAAAGCATGTTCGATGAAACCGAGAAACAGAGGATGAGGCCGGTTGGGGCGCGATACCAGCTCGGGGTGGAATTGACAGCCTACAAACCAAGGGTGATCCGGCAGTTCAATCATTTCCACCAGCCGTCCGTCCGGAGACAAACCGCTTATCACCAAGCCATGCTGGGTTAAAATATCCCGGTATTCATTGTTTATTTCATAACGATGACGGTGTCGTTCTTCTATGCTGTCCTGTTCATAGAGGCCATGGGCTTTGGTACCAGGTACCAGCTGGCAGGGATAGACTCCCAGGCGCATGGTTCCTCCTTTTTGTTCGATACTCTTTTGATCCGGCATCAGATCTACCACCGGATGAGGGCTCTTCTCATTAAATTCTGAACTGTTGGCATCTTTTAGCTGGCATACATGCCGGGCAAATTCAATCACCGCACACTGCATGCCCAGGCAGATTCCCAGATAAGGAACCTTGTTTTCCCGGGCAAAACGGGCTGTAGCTATCTTACCTTCAATACCTCGTTCCCCAAATCCGCCGGGAACCAGAATGCCATCCACGCCCGACAGGAGTGCCTCCGGTCCTTCCTTTTCCACATGCTCCGCATTAATCCAGCGTATGTCAATATGGCTGTTGTATTGAAATCCCGCATGCTTGAGAGCTTCCACTATACTAAGATAAGCATCAGGCAGATCTACATATTTGCCGACAATGCCAATGGTTGTCTGACGGTTCAAATTTTTTACTCTCTGCACCAGCTCTTTCCATTCCGTTAGATCCGCAGGCCGGCAGGTCAGGGACAGCCTCTTGATCACCTGCAGGTCCATGCCTTGTTCGGCCAGCATCAAGGGCACTTCGTAAATGGACTCCGCATCTTTCAACTGGATAACTGCTTCCCGGTCCACATCGCAGAATAGAGCCAGCTTGGCTTTCAGGTCCTCGGAGAGTTCCTTTTCCGTGCGGCATACTAAAATATCAGGCTGGATACCTATGCTGCGCAGTTCCTTTACACTGTGCTGGGTGGGCTTGGTTTTTAACTCTTGGGCGGCGCGAATATACGGGATCAGTGTGACATGAATATATAAAACCCGGTCCTTGCCCAGATCAAACTTTAACTGGCGAATGGCTTCCAGAAACGGCAGGGATTCAATATCGCCCACAGTTCCTCCAATTTCACTGATAATAACATCCGGGTTAACCTTCTTTTCCATAAAAGTAACCCGTTCTTTTATTTCATTGGTAATATGAGGAATAACCTGGACAGTCTGGCCTAAATAATCGCCGCGGCGTTCCTTGTCCAGAACTGCCTGATAAATTCGTCCCGTGGTGTAGTTGGCATAGCGGGTCAGGTTAACATCAACGAACCTTTCATAATGACCTACGTCCAGGTCGGTTTCTGCTCCATCCTCGGTAACAAATACCTCTCCGTGCTGGTAGGGGCTCATGGTGCCGGGATCAACATTGATATAGGGATCAAATTTCTGCAGCAAAACCTTTAGTCCCCGGCTTTTCAAAATTCGTCCCAAAGAAGCTGCGGTGATGCCTTTCCCCAGAGAAGAAACTACTCCCCCGGTGATGAATATATACTTGGTCAACTCTAGCCCCTCTCTTTCCCTTGTATATACAGATATAAATCCTTTACCAAAACAAAATCCTTTGCAATTTTACCTTCTTCCCGGACCGCGGTCAATGGTCGGTAAGCTCTAAAACTATTACTTGCAGGGCTTCAGGAAGATCCGAGCAGGTCACTGTCAAATCCGGGCGTTTTACTGCTTGCTCATATTGAGAAATGAATTTTTCCACGGGGGCAACGTCTACAGTACCCTGGGGAGTCTTATAATGCATGGGAATAGCTATGCGCGGCTGCAGCTGGGCGATAAGCTCCTTCGCTTCGGCAGCATCTATCGTATAGCGGCCTCCTACCGGTACCATCACGATATCCACCTGTCCGATTTGTTCTAATAATCCCTGATCCAAAAGGATTCCCTGGTCACCCATATGTAAGATGTTTATATTCTCAGCGGTAATTTTGTAAATATAATTTACTCCCCGCTGCTGGCCCTGCTTCTTGTCATGATAGGAGCGAAACCCTTGAACAGCAAAACCGCCAGCCTCTACCGGGGTTACCTGTTCCTTGATGACAAGAGGATTGCCCTGCAAATGCTCCACGGCGTTATGATCATAGTGATCATGGCTGACGGTAACAATATCTACAGGCCCCATCCAAGGGCGGTAGCCACTGCGTTCATCGCAGGGATCAGTAAGAAGATACTTCCCCTGACTCTCAATTAAAAATGAGGCATGCCCCAAATAAATGATCTTCATCATATCACTCCCTAGGACTTACCCGGTTGGTATCGTAAAACCAGTAGCCATCCCCCTGATGAACCAGGCGGTTGTCCAGGTTGAGCCGGGTATAAATGGAAGTCAGGGTATGCTCATCCTGGCCTCTTCCCATCCGCTGGCCGATTTCCTTGATCAAATCCAGGTAATAAACCGGTTCCTGTTTTTCCAGTAATATCTCCACTGCCCAATCCGCTTCACTGCGTTTTCTCTGGTGCATTACCACAACCTCCTACATTTGCTCGGGCGCATTTACGCCTAGTATTTGCAAAGCATTTTTAATCGTAATGCGGGTAGCCTCCATCAATAGCAAGCGCGCATCCTGCAGCTGCTGGTTTTCATTTAATACCCGGTGATGGTTGTAGAAACTATGAAATGCTCCGGCCAAATCCAGAACATACCGGGCAATGCGATGCGGTGCGAGGGTACGGGCGGCTATCATAATTTCTTCCGGGAAATCCGCCAGCTTGCGCAGCAGGTCCACTTCCTCTTCCTCTTTCAGCAGGCTGGCATCTATCTGATCGGCTGCACCCATCTGGACACCTGCAGCTTTCGCCTGGCGGAAGATGCTGCATATGCGGGCGTGAGCATACTGCACATAGTAAACCGGGTTCTCCTGGCTTTGCTGTTTGGCCAGTTCCAGATCGAAATCAAGATGGCTGTCCGGACTGCGCATTACAAAGAAAAACCGGGCAGCATCCCTACCCACTTCTTCGATCAGCTCATCCAGGGTGACAGTGGTTCCGGTACGCTTGGACATCCGCACTAGAT
>ENA-OWPA01001334-OWPA01001334.1-bioreactor-metagenome-genome-assembly--contig:-NODE-1334-length-16994-cov-8.051428_pt1 | contig 16994 bp, 37 predicted proteins | sample MGYA00238139_ERZ651803 | MGnify/ENA primary metagenome ERZ651803 (study PRJEB26909, sample SAMN07631231) | bioreactor metagenome | isolation source: Switchgrass digestor | place: USA: Dartmouth...
TAATATCATTGCAGTTATAATTACTCCAATGATAAAACCTTGTAATTGTTTTTTCATAATTAATCCCCCTTTCAATTTTATTATATCAAGGAGGAATAATTTAACAAGTATTCGTTGCATGAAAAAAGAGTCCTAACAAGGCTCTTATTCTTCTATAATCCTATACTCTCGCCACCCACCCACTTGGCATACATAGAGTATTCCTTCCCTACTGTCATTTGACAGTCAACCATATACATGAGGATGTCTTAACAACTATAAACTTAATGCTTTCATAATTAATTCGTTTACTACATTCTCTATTTATGGTTCGCCTTCCCAATAGGCCTAATTATTCCATCACACTTATAGCACCTTAAACCATCAAGCCCGTTCTCAATATACATTTCTCCATTGCAGTCAAGACACTTAAATACTAATATATCTGCGTTTTTATTTAACTTGAATGTTGGTTTTCCGTTCTCGTTATAAGTTACAATCATAATCACTCACTCCTTATCAAATCCCCATTCTCATCAAATCCAAATCCTTCTCTTAATGGACTATACTTCTCATTATGTTCTTTGCTATGACAAGTAGCACACAGTAATTCTAAATTCTCCCAATTCAAAGTAATGTAAGGATCATTTATATTTTCTGGAGTTAAATATATCTTATGATGTACTTCATCCCCTGGTACGTACTTCCCGGCTTTCAAACATCTTTCACACAACCCATTGACTGATTGCTTATATGCTTCTCTACACTTCTTCCATTCTTTAGAGTTATAGAACTTTATAGCAAAGTCCCTTGCCATCTACATCATTCCTTTTTACTGCAAGAAAAAAGAGCCTCTATAGCTCCTTTTCAAATTTCTATCCCCACCTTATCTGTCTAAGGGCTCCCCTCACTCGCTTATAAGCATCATGCTGCATTAATCTTTCCGGTTTATCGCCTAACATAATCTTTTTCTTCCGTTTACTTTTTATTCCCATCAATTTTCTATATGTATCTATATCTTTAGATCTGATTATCTCTCCTATCTTCATAACTATCACCCTTATCACAAACAATAATATAAGGACCTACTCTTATTGAGTAAGCCCTTCGCCCACGATACACGAGCCCCAGAATATTCCTTTCCTCCCAGGTGTGTAGATAAACTACCTTTTACACCCTGCCCCGAACTAGCGGAACGAATATTTACTTTTCTACTCAATACCATAATACTATATATAAAATTGCTTGTCAGTGGGTTAATAGTGGGTTTTTTTATTTCTTGCAGATATCTCTTTAATGTAATCATATGAATATCCTAACTCATCAGCTATTTCTACAAGTGATTTTCCTTCTATATCTCTCAAATATACTACTTTGTAATCTATCCCTTCCAGTTTTTTTAATCTTTCCTCAATTCTTTTCTTATGCTTTTCCATACTCTCTATGGCTTTCTTGTGCAAATATATATGACTTTCTATCTTTTGTAACATTTCTAACGCTTCTTCAAACCCAATTTGCTTTGTCCCATCTACATAAGGTTTTGAATAATCAATTGCTGTTATATCAGAAGGGCCATCTAACTTGGCCAATTTAATTATAGTTTTTAATTGTATCTCATACGTTTTCAAACGTTCTTTCCAAATTTCAATCTCTTCACATAGGTCCTTATATGATTTTATTATTTCCATCCTTGTTATCCCTCCTCAATAAAAAAGGACACCAAATCAACCTGTTAAGGTCAATCTAGTGTCCGCTGTCTAGGTACAGTAGGACTTATTTAGTTCTCATTTTTCTTGTAATGTTCACTAGTCCTCATATTTATGCAAATACTCCTGTAGCCTATTACCAAATTCCTCAAAATCCTGAAAATATAATCCATATAAATATGGCTCTGCCATTTGCTCTGTTCCATTTTTATAAGTTGCCATTATTTTGGCTAGTTCTTCTAAGTCTTTATCACTCATAAGATGTATTTTGTCACTATGAAAATCTTCAACTGCATGTATTGCTTTCCATATAACAAGGTTTGTTTTAATGATTTGTCTTGCTATTTTTCTTAATTCTGTTTTAGACATATATATAATCACCCTTTCTTAATGAACATTAATAACATAATATGCCTTATCAATACACCTTTTTTCTATTTTTCAACTTATATTCAACATTAAGCTTTCCTTCATGATTTGATATCTCTATATTAAAGTAGTCCAGGCTATTCATCTTTTCAGCTGTATCTACTATTTCATCTATGTATTGTCTAATTTCATTTTTGAGACTTTGCTTTTTCGTTTTTGCATTAAGTTTTTCTTCAATTACCGTAGCCTTCTTGTCTATATCTTTCATACTTTCTATCCTCCTCTTCAAGTATTTTTAAAGCTGCCTTGATACACTCATTAACTGTCATATTAGTTGTAGTTGCTACTATAGTAATGGCTTGAATCAATTCCTCTCTAAAGCTATTAGATTTTTCCATTTTTATCCTTCCTTTCAGAATATATTACTTTCTGCTTGTCCCATATTTCAACATGTCTGCCTTTAGAAAGCTCTTCTTTTACAATCTTAATCTTCTCCCAAAAATCTCTATATGGAATTGCTTCCGCAACATTCTCGCTGATTTCATAAAGAATCATACTATCAGCTCCTTTACAATGTGTACACTATATAACTCATATTGTGCATGAATTCTTTAGAATCGTGCACTTAATACTTGGAATGTGCATTAAAGTAATAATTAAAATAACACTATTTTGCAATGTTCTTTTAAAACCCAACCATAATTATAACCATTCATTAAGTGTCTATCTTCTTTAATAAGTCTTACAACATATTTATTTCTGCCACCTTTTCTGCTTTCTGAATGAAATGTAAATCTTTTTCCAATGCAATCTTTATACCATTCATAGCCATTACTTTTTATGATTTCAATTTCCATATTATCACCTACCCATTTCACATAAATAACATATTGTGTATTAATCCTTTTTCTCCATCTCTTTTGCAGTAAACATTATCTTTTCAAATAACTTAGGTCCAACTCCTTTAGTATTCTTTAATACTTCCGCCAATTTAACTTGGAAATCTACTAAACTACCAGCTTTTGCACCATCCTGGAAGCCTTGATGATATATTTTAGTTATGAACTCTTCCATTTCTTGTCGGTCCATCTTTTTAACTTCTTTGTAAGTTTTGCGATTTAATAATTGCTTTTGTTTCATAAACTCCACTCCCTTAAATCAATTCCAAAGTAACCTCAACTCTAGGATTTTCATCAAAGTACTTGTCCACTTGTAAAGCAACAACTGCAGAATCATCTTTGTAAGCTATGCCATTCAAGCTATCAAGTACAGATTTAGCTATATTGTCTGCGTCTGGCTTTTTAGTAGGTCTTACTTTACCATCTATCATTAACTTTTTTCTCTTTTGACTAATAGATTTTGGTATTCCAAAATAAGCTTTTATAGTAGCCTTAACTTCACCTTCTAGCATGGTTTGTCCATATTTTACTAAATAGCATTGTTTTACCCAGTTTTCATATTCTACTGTTGATTTAGGTGTATAAGTAATGCCTTTTGTTGTTACCCTGGGTCTAGCTTTGGCTTTAGGCTCTCCTGGAATTACAAAATGTATCATAGAACATTCCTCCAATCTGACCTATTCTAGTAATTTTCTCACTAGTTCCTCTTTATCTTTAGCGGTTTCTGCTCTCCTTGATATTCCCCTTACTTCTATTGGATAGCACATTTCCACTATCCTATCATATGTTCTTGCAACTCCATCATCACTAGTGAGCTTTTGCTTTAATCCCTCTCTAGTCAAATTTGTCGTAATAATACATGGCTTCTTATCTCTATATCGACTATCTATAATCTCATAAATTTTTTCTTTGGCCCAATTTGTATTGTTCTCAGACCCAAGATCATCGAGAATTAATAAACTAGCGTTTTTAAGATTGTTTATTATTTCTACTTCTCCTTCAGTTCCCAATTGATTGTAAGTTTCTTTAATTCGATTTAAAAGTCCAATACTTGATATAGCTATTACTGGTACCATATTCTTTATAAGTTCATTTGCTATACAGAATGCTAAAAAAGTTTTTCCTGTTCCTGGTGGACCATATAGAAGCAACCCCATATTTTTTTCTTTCATCTCAGGCCAATTCTTACAATAATTCCTGCCAAGCTTGTACATTCTTTCATTTTGCTTATTGACCTCAAAGTTCTCAAAGGTACAACTCTCAAAATGTTTTTCCATCAATGAATAGTTTCTTAATTTCTCTAATCGTAACATCATTTGTTTTTGTTCTTCTATTTCCTTTAATCTTTCATATTCTTCACTTTCGCAATGGCATAAACATCTTACTTTTTTCTTTATTCCACCAATATTTATAGTCAATTCTTTCTTACCGCCACATTTAGGACAAATTTTAATATCAGATTGTGATTCCAATATCTTCATATTGTCCAAAGTCGCTTCCATTATTTCCCCTATCCTTTCCACTGGTTCCACCTCCTAGTTTCATTCCTCCGCTAGTTTTCCAATTTTCTAATATACCTTCAACATACTTTTTATTCCGTTTTCCTCTCTTTTCAGCTTCTAACATTGCATTTTTAACCCATTCAAATCCATACTCTTCTAAAATGGTTTCTATCCACTGAGGAGTCAATCCATTAGGTTGTCCTATAACCTCTTGATATAATTTTGCTATTTCTCCAAATTCATTATCAGAATCTTTTTTAGAACCACTACTAGTTTTTTCTTCTTCTTTTTCTTTTTCTTTTTCTTCTTCTTCTTCTTTTTCTTCTTCTTTTTCTTCCCCCCAGTCTATTGATAGTCTATCTATAGGGTATTTATACTGTATACATAAGTCATAAAATTTCTTAAGAAATGGCTTAAACTTAACCTCTGCAAGTTCTTTTTCTACACACGCCATCACTTTAGGAGATTTTAATGAGTTGTATTTCAACCAATTGAGTAAAAATATCTCTCTCGTATCTTTTGAATACAATATTTTACCCCTATCTATAAACTTTTGTAACAGTATCAATACAGTATCGATAGGGTATCCTAACTCTATGGACATGATTTTGAGAGAGATTTCATATATTCCACATTGGGTAGTGTGAGGGTTAGTCATAAGGTATAAATAAAAATACTTTTCTTCAGGTTCATACTCTATTATTTCTGGATCTTGCCAAAATGAGGTATGAATTTGTCTATAAACAGCCATATCAATCACCACCTGCTATTATTAAATTGGCACTATATACTTTCTTGATTTCATCTTTTATGATGTGAATGTTGCTGTTATCATCACTTAGGTGTAATAAATATAACTCTTGAACTTTGCTTAAATCATTAGCTTTAAGAAACTCTATTAAGTTTTCAAGGCTCATATGACTTTTCATGGTCCTGGTTACTCTTTTGATATCTACTAATCCTTGCCTTAGCAAATATTCCATAACCGATCTGACATAGTTACATTCAATTGCTATATGAGTTAAACCATTGAATTTGTATCTCAAATAAAAAGTATCTGTTGCAAATAAAAATTTGTAATCTTTATATTTAATTAAAAATCCTAAAGGTTCTATAGCATCATGCTCTGTTTGAAATGGTAAAATTTCAAATTCACCTATTTTTTGGATCTTCTTTGAAGTCAAAGGTATAAATCTATGGCTAACACAATTTAATGCTTCTAATGTGCCTTTTGAAGCATAAACATCAATTCCTAATTTTGCTACGTCTTTTATTGCTTTTGCATGATCTTGATGTTCATGAGTTACTAGGCAACCTTGTATATTGCTAAAATCAAATTCCAAAGCTTTCTTAAGTTTATTGATAGGGAGACCTGCTTCAATTAGCAGGCTCCCTGTATCTGTCTCTAAAAGATAACAATTTCCCTTACTTCCACTTGCTATAGTTCTTAGCTTCATGATTGCCACCTCTAAAAATCTGGTTCCAACTTCATTTGTTTAGGTTCTACTTTTTCTTTGATTTCTCCTGTTTCTGGATTGAGTTCTTCTTCCGATACCTCTACAACTTCATATTCAGTCTCAACTGTGTTATCAAAATCTAACATTTCTTTGTTGGCGTTATCTTCTATTTCTTCTTCAACTTCCAAATAGGTCTTATTCAACATTTGAGCAAATATATCGCTGTCATCACTTGTATTGGCATACATTTTACAAGCTCTATTTATTACAGTTTTTTTTGCCATTTCTTCTGTGAAATTTATATGAGCTGGTGAATTACCTTTCATTTGACCTTGATTCCAAGCAGCTCTAATTTGCTCCATAGTCATAACTTCCACATGCAAAATATCATTTTCACCAATTATTAGAGCAAATGCTCCTATTAAGTTTTTGTTTGAAATATTTTCCATTTTAGGTTTATAGCTTTTAATCTTTAACTTCCCTGTTAATACATCAAACTCAGTTTCAAATTCATCCCCTTTGTAAAGTGGATATGCTTTGACATCTTTTACACCAGGAATTCGTTTAGTAATAGCTATAGTACCAAGGTAACTTCTTTGGAAATTTAATTTATTGCCATAAGGAATAAAATAGCATTGATTTTTCATGGGATTAAGCCCTTGGGTGACCATTTCAAGTAATGCATTTGCTATTGATTCTTGAGTGCAAGCTTGTAATACTGGTTTACCTTCTTTTGTTTTTTGTTCTGATAAAATTAGGTAAGCTGCTTTCAATGCATTTTGTGGACTATAATTTGGTGGTATATGAAGGCTTCCCTCTGCTTGCATTATGTTAATTCTATTTAACACCTGGTCAGTGATGTTCTTCTCTTTTATAACAAGTTGAGTATTCTTATCCATTTATACATTCCTCCTTAAATAGTTTTCATTGGTAAATTCTAAATTATTTTCTTGGCATAATTTTTCTATTTTGTCCTTTAAGTCTTGAAAATCAAAATCTAGCATTATTACCATACCTCCACTCTTAATTCTTTATCTTTGCTTACAATGAGGTTTATAACTTGGCTTTTAACATCTATAATTTCATTAACTGATTCTCTGTTGTCTATGAATATTGGAGCTATGCATCCATAGTAATCATTTAGGGTGTTTATAATGTCTAGACCAGCATTAATCTTTGCAGCATCGTTTAGGTCATTAAAAGGTACTCCATTTACTGTTGCTACAAATGTTTCATTCAAAGCTCCATTTATTTGAATATCAAAGAGCTTGAATTTCACTGTTCTAAATTTGCTATTAAGCCTTGATTCTAATAATTCTGCTTTTGTGATGATATATTGATTGCATAGATATTCGACCTTTTCAGTTTCAGCTACCATTTCAGCCAATTCTCTTTCTCTAGCTTTTAGCTCTTCAACCCTCTCTTCATTTTCTTTGGCCAATTCAGCTCTAGCTATTTTTTTATTTATTGTTGCAATTCTTGATTCTATATCCTGGATTTCTTTGCTATTGTCCTGAGCATTTTTAAGATTTTCTACTTCTTCTTTTTCTTTGTATAATTTCATTAGCTTTTCTTGAATTTCTTTATATTTGGGTAATCTAGTTATATCAATTGATTTAAGTTCTTCTTCAAGTGTTTTAATCTCATCTTCTTTGTTTTGTAAAAGTTCTTTTAACCAAGAAACTTCTTTTTCTGCTTCTGAATATTCTTTTTGTAATATATCTAACTGCGAAATCAATTCTTCTAAATCTCTTTTATGGGATTTACCTAATTCATTTATTTCATATAAACGTTGCTCTTTTTTGTTATCAAATTCTTTTTTCAGCTTGTCTACTTCATCAATGGGCAGTGGTTGTTTACAAGTAGGGCAAATAGTAGAATCATTACTAAATTCACTAGAGGCAACTTTATAAAATTCTTGTTTTAGCTCATTAATTAACTTTTCCTTACGTTCTTTTTCTCGCTTAGTGATATCAACAGCATGTTTGGCTTCATTCATTTTTATGATTGCATCAGAAAGAGATTTTTTAATATCTGCTAAAGATTCGTTAGCCAAATTTAATTGCTCTCTTATTTCTTTAGTTATGTTTAGTTCTAATTCTTTTACTTCACTTTCTAATGCTTTAATCCCTCCTGCTATCGCTCTAAGCCTAAAATCATAGTCTATTCCTTTTGTATTTTTTAGTTCAATTAGCTTATCCTCTAATGCCTTCTTTTCTGCAGTTAAAGCTTCAATATCAAATTCAAATTTTTCTCTAGTAAGTTCATCAATTCGATAAGGTATTGACTTTAATTCTTCGTTAAGTTTTCTTCTCCTAGCAATCATTTCTGCTTTAAGTTCATCTATAGACTTGTCCATTAGTAAAGGTTTTAGCTCTAATAGTTTTCTATTTCTATTAAAAACTTCCTCTGGATTTGCTTCTCCACAAATTTTTAATGCTAGGTCTCTTCTCTTTCTCCAATCAAGTTGCATATTAAAGTAAAGCGGATTGGTTAAAATCTTAAATGTTTCTTCATCTATAATGTGATTAAGATAATCATCATACTCTGACTTTTTCTTTGGCACTCCATTGATATAATAGTCTGTAGTGTGGCCAGTAAGAGTTCTTTCTGCTTCTCCTCTTTTTTTGGTCCACTTTTCTTTATATATTTTTTGAAGTTCTACTACTTTTCCATTAATATCAAGTTTTGCAGATACTTCATGTTCAAGGCCATGGATTACGTTTCCATCTTTATCTAAAGTTTTTATGTTAAAGTCGCTGCTGTTTTTACTGTCCTTATCAAATAATAGCCAAATGAACGCATCCATTAATGTCGTTTTCCCAGTAGCATTATCACCATATATATTTACGTTTCTGCCCTCAGGGGATAAAGTGAAGTCCTTTATCCCCTTAAAATTTCTTAATTTAAGTTCAAGGATTCTAATTTCCATTTACAACCCCCCGAAATACTGGTATAATGAAAGAAAGTGATATTTTCTTTAGGACCTAATTTAAGCTGGCGGGCTTCTTTAGGTCCTTTTTTAATCTAGCTATAGCAAAGTCTAGTGCTATTACATCCTTGTGATATATATCATTTGGATTATCTTTGTCGCCCATATCTTTACAGTAAGACTTTAAATTCTCTAATTGTTCAATTACTTCTTCAGTAGTAATATCTCTCATAATTAATCCTCCTTATCATTGGTAAACTCAAAGGCTATACTTTTTCCATCATTTACAATTACAGCCACTCCTTCTTCATATAATTTCATGGCATCTTCTAGTGTTATTTGATTTGCCAGTTTTTCTAAAATTTCCATCCTTCAACACCTCCTTGGCTTTTATTAAAGCTTCATTTTTCAAGCTTATTTTCACCTCCTAATCATCATGCTGTTTATATAAAACCTTGTCCACTATTTTCGCTGCCTCTTTTTCAAAATTCAGGGAACATAATGAATAAGTTATACATATCAATTTTGGTTTTGAGATCTTTTAGGGCTTGTACATATTCTTTTGGTAATCCTTTCATAAGCTGCCCCACCTTTTACACCTCCATAAGTTTCTTAAACTCTTTTCTGTAATAATCAAATAATCCTATTTTTTTAAGATAGTAAACCTTTGATAAACAAGTACTTTCAGTTCTTCCTAACCCTAAAGCAATATCTCTCTTCTTCATTGTTTCCCATAGTCCACAAAGTTCCATCAATTCTTCTTTTGTCCACTTTTGGCCATGCCTAAAATGCAACTCAGGATTATATCTTAATCGCCTATTTGATTTCGTATAAACTAATCCAGCATCATCAGTGTAAGTATCAGCCATTTTAATCCCCCTTTGGTACTTTTTAGATCCTCTGCAATTTTCTTAGCTTCTTCAACTACTGCTTGGATTTTAGCTCCATTTTTCATACTATCCCCTCTTTACTATGTTTTTCCTTAGCTTCTTTTAAAAGAGCATTGACTCTAGCTTGTGCTGCCTTCATTTCGTGATATGCAACTTCTTCAAACTCTTCTGTTGCGAGATTATACATGTCAATTTTAGCTTTGAGATTTTTTAGAGCTTGTCTGAGTTCTTCAGTCATTTAATCCCTCGCATCAATAATTAATAACTTTTGAACTTTCAGCCAAAATGTTGGCTAATATTCCTTTAAGCTCTTCATATTTTCTTTTATATTCCTCTAATTCATTCTCCAATTTTCTAACTCTTAATGGTGAAACTGGTTCTAACTTAACCCCTTCAAGTTCTCGTATATATGATTCCGAAAACCTAATTACTGGAACACCTTTACAAGGCTGCAATATACCTTCTTTTCTCCAATTGGTTATGGTAGAAACGTCTACTTGCCAACGTTCAGCAAGATCTTTTTGAGTTAATAACCTTTCTTCCATAAGCAACACCTCTTAGGAAACATCTATTTCTTTAAACTTATTAATAAAGTAAATTTGACCTTTACCTGTAACTTTAGGTGTCTTAGATATACTAATATGTCCATCAGAATGTGTTATTGTAGTTTCTTTGACTTCAAATAATCCTAGCTCCATACTGTATTGAGTTGGTATTGAGTTTCTTAACATCTATAAAAGTATCTAATGGAACTTCCAAAGCTTGACATATTAAGAAGTATTCTTCTGCTAGTATTTTTCTATTACCATTTAAAGCTGCATTTAGAGTAGAAATAGGTATTCCAGTTTTATTGGCTACAAAAGTTTGAGAAATTCCTTTACTATTCAAATATTCTTTTATCCTTTTCCCAGTATTTTTTTCATTTAATATCATTATTTCACCTCCCACTTCATATTTTATGAAGTTTATTTCATTATATTTCATGATTTATGGATTGTCAAGACATTTCTTCATAATTTATGAAAAATTTTCTTGAATTTAAGTTATGATTTTTATAAAATATGAAATAAGAAAGGAGGATTAAAAATGAATAATATAAATAAAATTGATGAAATAAGAATGACAGTTGCCCAAAATATTAAAAAATATAGGCAAAAGAAAGGGTTGACACAAAAACAACTTGCTGATGAAATTAATAAAAGGTTAGGCACAAATTTAAAACATAACACAATTTCTTCATGGGAAAATGGAACAAACTCTGTAGATACTACTCTTTTAAAAACTATCTGTGATATTCTCGAAATCGATTTAGATACAGTCTATGGTGTTAAAAAACCTGTCACTATAGCAGCCCACCTTCCTGAAGGTGTAGAACTTACAGAAGAAGAAAAAGAACAACTAGCTGATTATATCCAATTCTTACTATCTAGGAGGAAGAAATAACTGACATAAAGGGGGACACAGAATGAACTATGAAGAATTACTTATAGAAGCAGAAAAACAGGGAATAGAAATTTTAGAAAGTGATAGGATAGGGGAATTAAAGGGGTTATATATAGACAATATAATAGTTATAAACTCTAAAATAGAAACTTCAAGTGAAAAACTTTGTATATTAGCAGAAGAGATTGGACATCACTATAAAACTATTGGGAATATATTAGATCAATCTAATGTTTCAAATATAAAGCAAGAACGTATTGCTCGTGCATGGGGATATGAAAAACTGGTAAGTTTAGAAAGTATCATCAAAGCTTACAAAAATGGAATAAGAAATAAATATGAATTAGCAGAATTTTTAGAGGTAACTGAAGAATTTTTGGAAGATGCTATAAAGCATTATCAAAGAAAACATGGACTATATTGTAAAGTTCATAATTTTTATATTTATTTTAATCCATTACTTGTATTAGAAACACTAGATTACAACTTTAAATGTGATTAATACTCTTAAAAATGAAAGGAGTAATTTTTGTCTAAAAATAATAGACATCTCTAACACTAAAAAAGCTATTGAAACAATAAATTTAATGAACAAGGATAATTTATATAAAGAAATTAAAATTTATAAATATAAGGAGGAGATTATGGATTATAACATTACCTTTAGAAAAAAAGATAAAGGAATTCAATGTATCATAAGTTATAAAGACGAAAATGGTATTTGGCGTCAAAAATCAAAACAAGGCTTTAAGGCGCAAAAAGACGCCAAGCCTTGGATTGAAGCAACTTTGAAGGAATTAGAAGATAGAATTAAGTTTGCTGAGAAAACCGACCCAACTTTAGTTGGTATAACTTTTAAAGAACTAATACAAATGTATATCGAACATAAAAAACTTCATAGGGAGCAAATGACCATTATAAACATAGAGTCAGGATATAATAGATTCAAGTATCTTGATGATAAAGAAGTAGTAAAAATAACAAAAGCTGATATACAACATTGTGTTGATTTGATGGTTAAAGAGGGTCTGTCTATTAGTTCAATAAAAGAATATATTACAAGAATAAAAGGTGTTTTCAATTATGCGATTAAACATATGGAAATTATTGAAAAAAATCCAGCAAATAACGTAATACTTCCTGAAGATAAAAAGATAAAGAAAAAAATAAAAGCCTTAAGCAAGGCCCAATTAGATGATCTTCTTAATAGAATAGAAGATCCAACATATAAACTTATATCTGAGTTAGCAGGTACTTGTGGTTTAAGGATAGGAGAAATTATGGGGTTAACTTGGGATGATATTGACTTTGTAAATTCTAAATTGACTGTAAACAAACAATGGAAAGTAATTAAAAATCTGGAATATGGTTTTGGAGATGTAAAAAGAAAAAATTCTAATAGAACAGTACCTATTCCTCAAAAAACTTTAAATGGTTTAAAGTCCTATAAGAAACTTTACCCTATTCATACATCTAAAAGAATATTTTATCAAAAATGTAATACCTCTAGCGTTGGAATTTCACTTGCAAAATTATACAAGAAATTGGGCTATAACATTAGCATTCATGATTTAAGGCATACCTATGCAACTCATCTAATAGCAAATGGTTTGGATTTCAAAACAGTAGCTAGCTTATTAGGCCATAGTGTTCAAGAAACTATAAGAACATACAGTCATGTTAATGATGATATGATGAAAAAAGCAACAAATGTTATAGAAAAAATTTTTTGAGAAAATTTTTGACGATTTTATTGACGATTTTTTAAAAACTGGCATCTTTACACAAAAAGCCAGGATAATTAGTTTTTTTATTCATAATAGATATAGCTTTAAAATAAATATGAATAAATATGAAATGTTTGTACAAATAGGCATTTTAACAGCAATTTAGCTGTTTATATGATTGAAAAAGTATGAAAAAATGGGAATAAATTTTTGACGAATTTTTGACGCCAAAAAAATCAGCTATAGGAAATAACCCTATAGCTTTATTTTTAATAAACTCTATATACAATAATGATTCAAAAATCCCTATAGGGAATAAAAAAGCCTTGGAGTAATTCCAAGAGCTTTTTGTATGCACTGATCACATAGGTATAATAGGGAATCCAAATTTCTCAGCTATTATATTATAAAATGGTATCAATGTACTTATAACCTCAACAAAATTTTTTATAGAGTCAAGCTTATCTTTTATTTTCCTTTTTCTATTATCTTTTTCTTTTGAAGAAGATTTATAATATTCAGCTATAATAGTAGTCAATTCTAATATATCTTTTTTGATTTCATCTATATCATATAATTTTTCTAACGCTTTTGCCATTTCAAAGTCACATTGTTCTATATAATTTATTTCATTATTTATATTACCAAGCCCTATTCCACTTATTGAAGCACCTACTTGTAAATTATTCACAGTTCCGATATAATAATTAATTTGTAATTGTCTATCTTGCCTATTCAACTTAATTAAATTACCCAATTGAGCTATCGAAACATCATGTAAATATTCCTTTTCCTTCCTGAATACATAATTTCTGTTTTCGAAGTTTTTTTTTGACTCAAAATTTCTTTTTTGTAATCTGGATTAATGGAAAATAAAGGATATACCATATCCTCTGAGACTTCAATTTCTCCACATTCCAAACAATCAACAAATCTAGGAATAATATCTTTGTTTTCAATTATTTCTACTTGTCTAAAACAATTTGGGCAAACTATTCTCCAGCCAATTTTTAATTTTTCATCTCCTACAAGCTGTAATAACCTAATAAATATTTCTTCAATACCCATGTTAATATCTTTTTGTACTGCAGTCGGGGAAAATGCCGCTATAGGATTAAGTGCACATTCCTCTATCCATTTATCTATTTTCCATTTACTCATCATTTCCCCTCTCCTTATAAAGTGGTTGATCTCTAAGTTCTCCATTTGATGCCATTCCCAATTTACTCATACCTGCAAGAACTATAGCAGTAAAAAGAGGCCCCAGAGTTTTTACCCTAGGGCTTTTCCAGGGGGAATCTTCTCTTGAATTATATTTAATTCTTTTACCGCTGCTTCTATGAGTACTTCCAATTCCTCTTCATCTATCTTAAATTTGTCTAAGATGTACCTTTTTACGTATTCCTTTCTTTTACTGCCATCAGGATCTACTTCCTTTAATAATTGTTCTGCTGCCCATACTGCATTCTTAATGGTCTTCTCCAAATTGTACTTTTCCATGAGTTTATAGGCATAAGGGATAGCAACGATAACAATTAACCTAATCAAGAATTCCACAATTAATAAAATTATTTCTCTCATTACTTATCCTCCTTTGTAACCCTATCAATAATGGTCCAAAATAGCCATTGAGGAACTGGTTCTCCAAGTGTTTTCTTCCATTGTTCTGGACTATTAACTATAAGTTCACCTTTAATTTTTCTTTGTGATAAGTTTTCAATTGCTTTTTCGCCCATCTCTTTTTGCCATTGCTCTAGTACCATGTCAATCACTCCCTCCTTTAAACCTTCAATTAGTTTGTCCCATTGAAAAGCTTTACCAGGACAATTAGGTTTTCTGATTGGATCTATTTGATAGTGGCCTACTATATGTTCTCTATCTATAGGTATTTCAATTCCATATATCTTTTTGACTTCATCTATAATGTATCGGTGTAGCCATATAGTAGCTTCGAGCTGTTCTGGAGTTAATGCTCCATAACCATCTTTGTAGAAACCTTCATGTTCTATAGATATAGTGTAGTAGTTTGCATTGGTTTTTCTATCTCTAACTATTTTTAGGGAGGATTTACTGTAATGATTATTCTTTTTAGGATCTGTTGATGTTCCATTACACCATGCAGCCTCTCTGATGTCTACTAATTGAGTAATTTCGCCTTTTTTACTTACTACAAAATGAGCACTTGCTCCTGATTTAGGATTGCATAACCAGCTTACAGCTCCAGCATAGGATCCTTCTGTTATGTGTGATACTATCATGTCTGGTTTCCAACCTTTTCTACTCATCTTGTTAGGTGAACTCTTTTTAATAATCTTAAATTCTTTTTTCATAATCCTCATACACTTCCTTTTTAGAATCGTTCTCGCTGATTCCTTCTTTTTCTAATAACTCTTTATTTTTCTTTTTGCTAAATAACAAAAGCCAGTGCAAATCAGCACCAGCTTCAAGGAGATTCTCAATATTTGATTGAAATTCTCTCATGAACATAACGCTATAAACAAAAGATGCTATGAGAATTCCAGCCTCTTTAAGATATATAACCCTGTAGGATAGACCTGTTAGGATACTAATAATTAAGTAAGAGAATATTTTTACCTTAGTCCCTTCCCATAAACTCTTGGAAAAAAGTTTCTTTGTTTTTACCGCTTCTTTATATCCACCATATTTTTTAGTTATAGCTATAGACTTTGTGATAATGTCTAAAAAAGCTGCTCCTAAAACTGCCATCAGAGATAAAAAATAGACTCTTTCTGGAAACATAATATATCCTATCCAGCTAGCAATAAGCCCTAGGAAAGGTTTTGCTCCAGTGAAGGCTTTATTAATATATTCCCCAATACTTTTTAATTCTACTGCATCCATTTTGCACCTCCAAAATAGTATTAAAAAAGAGAAGGTTAAAACCCTCTCTAACTATAATTTATATATTGTTTTTATGTAAAGGGAACTATGTCTTTTATTAATTTCGCTGCGTTTATTATCTTCGCTATGTTAGAATTCTCAGCAAGGTATACTAATCCTTTAAATGTAATCGTTGGACTTACTATTTTATATTGAGGAAATCTCATTCCAAGGGTTTGTATTTCCATAAATCCATCTATAAATCCTTCATTCATCATTATTCCTATTATTCTATGCCATTTATACTCGCTTATGCCTATTGCTTCAGGTCTTATTTGATTGAAGTCGAAGTCTTCTTCATCAAGTGATTTTTCCAAGGTCTCTAATATCTTATATATGGCCTTCATGGTATCCATAAATCTCCCCCCTTCAACCATATTATACCATAAAAAGGGAGACAAGCAGGGCATAAAAAAACACCCTGCTTAGGTGTTTCTATTTGATATTATCATCTATAAAAATTATTTCTTTGGTTTCTAAATCAAGCTTGGGGATTTTTCCGTTATTCATTGTATTCATATATTGCGTATATTCTTCTTTGCTTAGTTGTTTTATATTGCTAAATTTTTTTTTATTAACTTCAGCAATACTATCACTACAACTTAAAAAAAATCTGTAATTCCCTTCGTCATCAAATACTATAAAAGTATTTACACTCATTTAGACACCTCCTATACGGCTTCATAGCCATCTATTCTCACAAGAGAATCTCCTGTTTCCTCATGAATAAGGCCACCTATGCAGACATAGTTATCTACCGATTGAAGTTTAGCCGTTCCACTACGTGTAAAGACAACAACATTTGGATTTTGCAAATGTTTTATACGTGTTGTCGCATTGTTTCCATCGGTATAAGGGCCTGCGGCTTTAATAATTGCAATTGAATTATCAGGTGTAATTGTATCATTACATGCCCAATTGCTAGTAGAATTGTATTTACCAGAAGAATCAATATTTACTGCTGAATATTTTACGAATAATCCTTTCGATACTCCTCTTTCTAAAGTGTTAACAATAGTGTTGCGTTTTTGTTGTAGATACTGCGAATTTGTAAGGGTAAAACGTGCTACTTCACTTTTTAGTACTGCGTTCATTGCTACCTCACTGTTTGCTACTGCGTTCATTGCTACCTCACTGTTTGCTACTGCGTTCATTGCTACCTCACTGTTTGCTACTGCGTTCATTGCTA
>ENA-OWPA01001336-OWPA01001336.1-bioreactor-metagenome-genome-assembly--contig:-NODE-1336-length-16961-cov-3.110519_pt1 | contig 16961 bp, 15 predicted proteins | sample MGYA00238139_ERZ651803 | MGnify/ENA primary metagenome ERZ651803 (study PRJEB26909, sample SAMN07631231) | bioreactor metagenome | isolation source: Switchgrass digestor | place: USA: Dartmouth...
CACTGTAACGGACAACTGGCCTACTCCCATGGAAACATCAACATTTATTTTGCTTTGAGCTATGTCATAATTTGGAGAAATATATACCCATCTTCCATTTCCCAGTTTAAATCTTCAAGTTCAGTATCAGTGAGAGCACCTTTGACTTTAAGTTTTACGCCCGCTTCTTCGGGAAAAACAAGTTCAACTTTGGAGGCTCCGGCGTTTATTTTGACATTGGTTATTTCATTAGCTGTACCGAAGTTAATGCTCAATTTGCCTGCTCCTATATCTGCATCAAGATTATCAACTTTTATATCTGACAAATCCATAGTGCCACTTACAGCTCCTACCTTGGCATTAATGTTCCATTTCACATTATCGTTGAGATTGAGTCTGTAGCTGTAATCGACCCGATTTCCCACATGACTTTCTATAATTCTTTCCTTTGCCTGCTTAATATCTATACGCGCAATTCTATTACCTTCATCGTAGTCAACCTGGTGCTTTATGACAGGTTTTGTTGATGTTCCTTCAAAAAGGTAATTGCTTCCCGATCTTATATCAAAGTTCAAACCTCCAAGGGTAATCTTCAAATCACCCTTTTCAGTTTCTGGTAGTTTCTCAGCGGTATACATATTGTTTTTATCCTGTACTATATCGTGTTTATATCTTTCACTGTTTATATAACCATAGGTAATGAGTACTGCCAGCAAAAGCACCCACGTTATTATTCTCACCACCTGTTTTTTTCCTGCTATTATATTTATTCCTATAACTACAAGAAAAAGAGGCCACAGGTCAAGGATAGCGTCAAATATTGACCAGTTTATAATTCCCATATTAATCAGCAGCAGAATAATCCCCATAAGCAAAAGGAAAATCCCAATACCAATACCTCTATTTTTCATTGCGGATTCCTCCTGCTATTAAATATCAGCAAAGCGCCAGCTCCGATAAATACTATAGGCAATACTACTTTTAAATCAATCCAGCTGAATAACTGTCTTGCCAAAAATATTACACCAACAGCAATCAGTATTATTCCAACCGTATTCCTGCTTTTTTCAGAATCGTATTTTGGTGGTTCCTGTCTCCAGTCATCAGGATTAAAACCCGATCCAAAGTCCTCACTTCTTGATTGTCCGCTCCATGTATTGGATGACGATTCAAAATTTCTATTAGGTATTATTATAGAAGCTAAAATATATGCCAATATCCCGGCACCATATGTCAGGCCTATTACAACCCATATAATTCTTACTATGGTGGGGTCTATATTAAAATATTCCGCAACTCCCCCACATACACCTGCAATAACTCTGTTATCTCTTGAACGGTAAAGACGTTTTTCCACAATAATGCTCCTTTCAGTATGTGATATTATAATATTCTGATTCCAATTTAAATATCTGTTTGCAATTAATAATACGAGCAACATTGGAAAAAGTCTTATAATTTTACGCATTTTTTGAATTTAATTTTTGTGACCAGCAGAACAAGTTAAATTATAAGATTTTAAGATGTCTTTAATTCCTCCTGCAGATATGCAACTGTATACTCTAGTACTTCATTCTCCCAGTCTACGCTGTTAAATGTATGGCCCGCATCCTTTACAATATGCAGAAGGCATCTTTCCCCAAAAACTTCAAGATACCTGTCAGATGTTTCTAACGGTACAGTTTCATCTTTATCCCCATGTAAAATAAGTAAATTTTTATCATATGCTGCGGATTTTCCTATTATATCAATAGTTTTTATGTCCTCTACAAAGTTTATCCCCATCTGTAGACCGCCAACGTCAACATATCCGTACTTTTCAAGCATTGTTTTGCTTTGTTCATTATACTGTGATAATATCTTTTCTTTCATGTTTCCCGCCGGTGCCCACAAGCAGACAGTACGTATATCCTCCCTGCGCTCACCTGCCAGCATTCCTCCAACAGCTCCGCCCATGCTCAACCCTACTATACCGATTTTTGAAACATCGACAAAATCGAGAGTTTTCGCGTAATCAAGAATATTTTTGGCATCCTGGAGTTCTCCGGACAAAGTCATATCTATAAAATCCCCATCACTCTCGCCGCTTCCACCGAAGTCAAATCTTAGGCTGGCAATACCGCTTTTCTCCAACAGTCTTGATAATTTTACAAAAATAAAATGTGGCTCCATTTTATTTCCGGTAAATCCATGGAACATGAGTACAATTGGAACTCTTTTATTGCAGTCTTCCGGCACATGAAGCATTCCCCTCAGCGTCAGACCGCGACTTAGTATCTCAACAGCCTTTTGCATTTATAAAACCTCCTTTTTAATGCCTTGCCATTTGTTGGCTATACAAACAAGCAATAATGAATGTCCCAATGAGCTTCAAAAGCAGTTAGCTTAATTAATGAGCTGTTTTAAGAATCTTTCCGAAAGATGTTAAAGAAACAACTCCTCCAACAATTATATTAGTATAAAATGTGATTGTTCTCCATATCAATATTACGGACAGCAGTATATCTTCTCTGAAAAAAACGGCAAAAAACAAATAGCTTATTCCTTCAGCACCCCCAATAGAGCCTGGAAGAGGAACAAATGCCAGGATCAATGTAATGAAGGACTGAGCTGCAATTATATCTACAATATTTATATTCCCTGGTTCCACTGCCAATCTGATAAAATACGGCACAGCAAAAAGAAATGTAAGTTGAATAAGTTGGAGTGCAAAAACTTTGATGAGCATATCAATTTTATTTCTCAATACAGCCACACCATCGCTAAACCGTTCCAATTCTATGTTCAGTTTTTTTCTCATCTCATCAGGTCTTTTGATAATCCTGGTCCTTGAAACAAGCTTGAAAAATACCGATATCAACTTTTCAACTGCCGACCTTTTAAGAATAAACAGCCCATAGAATAAAACCACCAGTAGATCTATAATTGATCCAACAAAAAATAATGCAGAAAAGTTATGTACTTTCTGCATAAATAAGTTGCCTTTAAAAATATATGATATAAGTGAGTAAATAAAAATAGTAAACTGATAAGATATAGACTTTATTATGAGGGCTGATGCTGCATGTCCACCGCTTACTCCTATTTTTTGCATAGCATAAACTTGTGCGGGAGGACCTCCTGCAGCAAATGGAGTTATTGCATTGAAAAACTGACCCACCATTGTCACTTTAAGGAACTTTATGAAAGCCTGACTTTCATATAACGAAGCCAACACCGTCTGAATTACTAAGGCATCAGTACACCAATATAAGAACATACAAAGGAACCCGGCTGAGATCCAGGAGTAATTCATATGTTTAAAAAAGTTTTGCATCTCAGCCAGACCGTTTGTAAAAATAGTAAATACGATCAAAATAACAGAAGATGCTATAACTATAATAATGTTCAATAACCTTCTTTTCATAATGACGTTTCCCCGCAGGCCAGGTTAATGGAACAGCTAAACTCCATCATTCAATCAGCATAACAAAAATATTTCTCATTAATAATTATTATTACGCAAGCTAATTCATTAAACTCATTGTAATATATGTAAATTACTCCTCGATAGCTTTTACAGTATCTTCCACGTCTTTCTTCAAGAATTTGCTAGTATTTACGCCAACTACATTAACATTTACCTGAACTACATCCATACCCGTCATTTCTTCTACAGCTTCTCTTACATTATTTTGTATCTGCTGTGCAACATGATGTATCCTGCAGCCGTACTCAACTATAACTGAAAGATCAATAGCGACTTCCTTTTCTCCGGCGTCTACCTTTACACCTTTACCAAAATTCTTCTTCCCAAGCATCCCGACAATACCATCAGCTATATTTCCGCTCATTGATGTAACATCTTTTACTTCGGAAGCCGCAATACCTGCAATAGTTGCAATTACTTCATCTGCTATTGTGATCTTATCTTCCCTTACAACATTTTTTGTATCCTCTGCCATAAAACATACCTCCATTTCTTACTATTTGTAATTAATTATACCACACTACATCTCTGTTAAAAACATAATTGTATTCGAAAAATACATAATTCTGCATTTTATATAGCTTGCACATCCTGAAGTTCTATTTTTCAAATCTTCTGACTATTCTGTTAATGAGTGCTAAGTTAAAGGAAGACACAACTTGAAGTCCAGTTGTCGAAATACCAGCACAAAAGTTAAATTAGGGGGCTAACTTATGAAACTGTTATTAATTATAATACTTGGCTTTTTCACTGGTACACTTTGTCTGAGCTTTGGAGTACGCCTTTTAAGCACCGGACTTGAAAGCATCAATAAAAACCGTATGAAAAGAGTCATAAGCAGGTTTACTTCCAATGTATTTACAGCATTCATTACAGGAACATTACTTACCGCATTGGTGCAAAGCAGTACTGCAATTACAATAATGACCGTTAGTTTTGTCAATTCCGGTCTGATGCAGCTTACCCAGGCTGTGGGAATAATATATGGAGCCAATATTGGAACTACTGTAACCGCCCAATTAATGTCCTTCAGACTTACTGACTACGCTTATCTGATTCTTGCGACAGGAATTATTATTAGCCTTATAGCAAAGAAACATTCCCTGAAGGGAATAGGAAAGGCAATAACCGGATTTGGACTCATGTTCCTGGGATTAAAAATATTAAATTGGGGGGTTCCCTTTATTAAAGAAAGCGAAAAGGTCTACAATCTTTTTTTAACTTATGGAAAAAACCAGTATGCCGGTTTTATTATAGGAATAATCATTACAATGTTAGTGCAAAGCAGCAGTGCAACAGTAGGCCTTACAATTGTACTCTTCAATGCTGGTTTAATCAGTTTTGAAGCAGCGCTGGGATTAACCTTCGGTGATAACATCGGGACATGTATAAGCGCACAAATTGCCAGTATAGGTACAAACCTGTCAGCACGCAGGACAGCATGGTCGCACACTTTATATAACATTATTGGTGCTGTCGCTGCCATGGTCATGCTCAAACCATTTGCAAATTTAATAATCACCGTCACCGCAGCGCTGGGGCAGGACAAAACAAGACTTATTGCAAATGCGCATACAATATTTAATGTACTGAGCGCACTTGTTTTCTTGCCTTTTACAAAATTTTATGTCAGATTTATTGAAACTGTTGTGCGCGACTAATAACTTATACTTCTACTTCTTATTTTTAACTATCTTCCTTCTTAATTTAAATATACTATATAGCTATCTTATTTTTAAGTGTTCATCCTCTGCAGAAATATTTCCTTTTAATGCTGCATCATCATTAATATCTGAGGTTACTTTAATATTTGATATTGTTTTTGCAATGGTTTTTGGCTTTGAGCCTGCTCTTTTGAAAATAATACTATTATTAAAATCCGGTTCCGGCTCTTTATTCCAGTCTCTTATCCTTCCTTTAAATCTATCCACTAAGTTTATCTTGCCTTTTAGATTCAGGTACCCAAGAACGGAAAACACCAGAGCACCCAACGCATCAACAATAAGATCTGTCATTGTATCTACAAGCCCTGACTTCTGCATGTTAAGACCGAAAAGTGTATCCATGGCAAACTCGTAAATTTCCCATAATGCTCCAATAGCCAGAGCAAAACAAAATGAAAATATGGACACAAATACAGGGCTTAATTTTATGGCAATTTTCTCATTCTTATTCAATATATCCACAAGTGAAAAACCTATTGCCCCTATTATCAACGCCGAAAAGGTATGGAGAAACAAGTCCCACCACCAGTACTTAATATAATATGCCCGCATTTCTCCAAGGTACAGCGCTGCAAAAATAAAAATAACAACAGCAATTTCAAATTCACTTGGAAAATCCACACTGAGTCTTCTTTCAATTATGGATGGAAGAAAGAGCACTATCAGCGTAAGTATTGAGAGAGCAAAGTTTGTCCAGTCATTATTTATTACAGCTATTATCCCTGCAAGCACTACTATTACTCTAAAAATGATAAAAAGCACCAGCTTTACCTTATCAGCCCTATCCAGTTTCATTTTAAACCCCCTTGAAATTATATTAAGTAATCATATGTATTATATTTATGCAGCATGTACTAATATATGAAAAACAACCCAGTATATAATTCTATATTATTAATCAACTACATTGAGCATAATAAGGAAATTTAACAGAGAAAGCAAATTACAACCTTCTTAAAATTACTTAACTTCCTCCAACACTGTAGTTTTTATCACTGCTTTTATCACTTCATATTGCTATATTATAAAATTCAGTTATATGCTAAATATAATTTAAGTAATATGTAAAATAACATATTAATCGATGATAAATAAGAAAGTCATGTCTGTATTTGGGCAAAAAATCAAAAATATTTGTCGCAGATGCAATAACAAACAATCTTGTTAATATTGTAACATACAATTTATCAATTGTTAATAAAAATTAACCATATCGGCCATCATTTTATGTCCTTCAATGGTAGGATGCAAACCATCAAGGTAATAGGAAGATTTTACAGAGTGAGAGTTAAAATCATAAAAGCATTCATAAAAATCCACATAAAGACATTGGAAGTTCAGTGAAAATTCCTTTATCCACTCTCTGTACAATATGATTTCTTTGTTTACCCGATCCAGTTCTTTTACAAATGGCCAATACTTTTGGGCCGTGTCAACTTCAGTTGGTATTGGGATCCCAATAATAGGCTGTATTCTGTATTTGTATGAATGCATTACAGCAGCTGCAATATTTGACCGGACTACAGAAAGGGGTACTCCCCATATCAAGTCATTGGTTCCTGCCATTATAATAACATGAGTAGCCTTCTGCTCTACAACATCTCTGTAAAACCTTGTCAGTACCCCTGCTGTTGTATCACCGTTAATGCCCATGTTTAAAACTTCTATATTGTTATACTTTTCAGCTACCTGTCCAGGCCATGCTTTCTGATAATTCAGTTTAAATCCTGTTGTGAGGCTGTCCCCAATACATACCAGTTTAATGTCAATCACCAATCCTTAATTATTATCTTGTTTAACTTCTCGTTTATTATCTCGCTCATTATCTTGATATTATAATACATTAACATCTATCAGGGCAAGAACTGCACAGGCAGCATTTTTATATCACCATTTTAAGAAGTGTATATCAGGTTTATATTTTAAAAATTCCGTGGAGTTATCATCCACGGAATTTCATGCTGGTTGCTCTTCTTGTTTCTGTTTCTGGCTTTCAGCCCAAAGTCTGTCCGCTGTCTCTGCCCATTTCTTCGATGCATCCTGGCATTTATCCGTCAATGTGTCTACGTCTTCTTTGTCAAGGAACTGTGTTGAATGTGCATTTGAATTGTGTACCATTGCCTTTAATTTGTCCGGATTATCCAATAGTGGACACGGTCTTAGATGGTTTTCATTAAATGGCTGATTCATTTTATACTGCATAAACAATGGTGATTTCAGCGCATCCAAGAGACTAGTCTCCTTTATGTTAACATTGGAATAATGTATAAATGCGCACGGTTCTACATCACCGTTAGCGTTAATGTGCAGGTAATGTCTGCCTCCGGCTATGCAGCCGCCAATATATTCACCATCATTCCAAAAATCAATAATAAATATGGGCTTTGTATCTCTGATTTTTCTAACCTGATGGTACATGAATTCACGCTGCTCAGGTGTTACCATAAGTTCAGGAACAGCATCCTTTCCTAATGGCATGTATGTAAAATACCAGCCAAACATACAGCCTTTTTTCATCATAAAATCAATATATTCATCCGAGCCTACAATTTCGGTATTTTTGCTGTGATAGCACGTTGAAAAACCAAATCCAAGGCCATGACTTTTCAGAAGATCCATTGCATCCATAACCTTTTTGTATGTTCCCTTGCCCCGGCGCATATCCGTCTCTTCTTCGAAGCCTTCTACACTTATGGCAAGGATAAGGTTTCCGAGGCGTTCCATTTCTTTACAAAGTTCCTCATCAACAAGGGTAGCATTTGTGAAGGCAAGGAAAATACAATCATCATGCTTTTCGCACAATTTCAAAATATCATCTTTTCTTATTAAAGGCTCTCCTCCCGAATAGATAAAAAGACGTATACCGAGTTCTTTTCCTTCTCTTATTATTCTATCCAGTGTGTCATAATCCAAACTGTCTGTCTTGCTATATTCACCGGCCCAACAACCGGTACATTTTAAATTGCAGGCAGAAGTCGGATCCATCAAAATAGCCCAAGGAATATTGCATCCATGCTTTTCCTTCATTTTGTCTATTGTCGGTGAACCATAAATGCCTGCATTAACCATGTAATTGATAAGAAATTTAGACCTGACTTTCGGATTTACTTCTGTCAGTATCCTCTGAATGAACTTGTTCCAGATATTATCAGGATCAGAGGTTATCTTTCTGAAAGTTTCAATTGTCTTTTTGTGTTCCGGTTTAATAATCAACTTTTCAGCCCAATTGATCATCTTAGGTATGTTTTCCACAGGGTTTTTTTCGATATACTCAATTCCCTGCTTCATTAATGCAGCACTCAACATTTGTTTTGCTGATGCCATAATGATACCCCCTTATATAAAGTTTAATAAACACCCTTGTCTTTTTAGACAATAGTGTCGATAAAAAGTTAAAAAAAATTACGCTCTTAGTCCATCAATAAGAATATTTACAGTATTAAGCTGTTCACTTAATACCATGTTATCATTGTTAGAAAAATGAAGCACAAATGATTCAATAATTGCATATAAAGTATAAGCCATCTTCTCTTTATCAAGCAGTCTTATCTCTCTCGATTCAATACCCGCCTGTAGCAAATCGTTAAGTATATTGCGCAATTCCTGGACATATTCACGGGCCTTAACCAAAACTTCACTGTCATCAATCTTGCAGAATTCCCGCAAATCACTCAGAGCAACGAATCTGTTATTTCTAGGATATTCCAAAACAACTCTGGAAATCACTAATTTTATTTTTTCTATTATTGAAACATCCTTCATCTCCAGGATGTTTTTAAAATCATTCCTTAACGTTTTTATACTCTGAGAAATAGCATAATGTAATATACTTTCCTTGTTGTAAAAATATTTATAGATGGTTGTTCTACCCATATTACAACGTTTAGATATATCAAGAAGCGTAGTGCTATGATATCCCTTATGTAAAAATAAATTCATGGCTTCACTGACAATTTTATCTTTTGTCTTTTTATAGTCGACAATTTTGGGCACTCATGTATCTCCTCTCCTTTTTATTGACACTTGTGTCATTTATATTTTACACCTAAGGCTTTATTTTTGTCAATTCTGTATTAAGTTTTCAGTATACCGCTTACAAAAACTCTTTTATGATCTTCCCGTGCTGGACAAAATTAAAAAAAAATGATATATAGGTGAATATAGTTATTAATTTAACTTGTTGTACTAGAATTTCGATAGCAGGGGGTCCCGGGCATTAGAACCAATAAGAACTTGCTCTAAAGCTCTCACAATACTTTTCACTAGCTAGCACAACAAGCAAATAATACAGTATATTCTTATATGTAGTAAACTTTATCGAGGAGTTTTTAATATAACTTTTTTACAGGAGAGTTTATAAATGTGGTTTGACTTAGTACTGAAGGGATTTATTTCAGGCCTTATCGTTGGGGCACCATTTGGACCGATCGGGATATTATGTATGAGTAATGCGTTGCGTAAAGGTCGTATTCACGGATTGTTAGGCGGCCTTGGCATAGCTTCAGCAAACGCTGTTTATACTCTGGTTATTGGCTTTAGCCTGACAATTGTTTCAAAATTGCTGAATGAATATATGGTGCTGTTCAGAATTCTTGGTGCAGCTATTGTCTGTTTCATAGGTATTTCATTAATGCGGTCTGAATCGCCTAACATAAAGACAGGAAATAAAGTACATGATGTCACAAGTTCATATTTGTCTATGTTTTTTATAGCTATTTCAAATGTACCTGCAATTTTGTTATTCATCGCAGTTTTTTCATCCCTTGGGGTAACCAGCTCAAACCTTGACTATACATCAGGGCTTGAGCTGGCTTTTGGTGTATTCATCGGTACTTTGTCATGGTGGCTTGCATTGGTTTCAAAAATTGATTTAATTAAAAGCAAACTCGACAAAAACTCAAAAGCAACATTATATATTAAGAGGGTTGTAGCAATCTGTATTATAGCTATTGGTTTTGTAATTTTCATTCAATCAATTGCTTCAATAGTCTTTCGCAAATAGCATTATCTTGCAAGCTTTAGTATGTTTAGCACATCTTCCCTATTAAGCTCTACAAATTTTCCTACTGTTTCCTTTCCATAGTCAGTACGCTTGTCTGCCATTTCTTCAAGTCTGTCATCAGCTATATTGGCATCACTAAGGGAAACAGGCAGGCCTATTTGCCTGAAAAAGTTCTTCAGTCTCTCAATGCCTTCTAAAGCAGTCCTCTCAGGGCATTCAAAGTCCATCTCAACATTCCATACTCTTGTTGCAAATTGTACGAATCTGTCTATATCGTGTTTATATACATATTTCATCCATGCGGGAAATACTATAGCCAGTCCTGCGCCATGTGCTATGTCATATATACCGCTTATCTCGTGTTCAATATCATGGGATGCCCAGTCACCTATTCTTCCTGTATCAAGAAGGTCATTGTGCGCAATTGTTCCGGCCCACATGATCTCTGCCCTGGCAGCATAGTTCTCAGGTTCTTTCAGAGCTATCGGAACATTTTTAATCATAGTCTTCAAAGTAGCTTCACATAACCTGTCAGTCAAATCAACATTTTTTACATTGGTGAAATACCTTTCCATTATGTGAGCCATAATATCTGCAGCGCCACATGCAGTCTGATATGGTGGAAGCGTAAACGTAATCTCAGGGTTCATAATTGCAAACTTTGGACGCATTAAAACGCTGCCCGCTCCCCTTTTATACCATCCGTCTTCGTTGGTAATAACAGAGCTGCCGCTGGATTCACTGCCTGCAGCCGGAATAGTAAGAACAACACCTACAGGGATAGCTTTTTCTACACTTGCCTTTCCGGTATAAAAATCCCAAACATCGCCATCATAAGGAATACCTATGCTTATTGCCTTTGCAGAATCAATAACACTGCCTCCGCCAACGGCCAGAATAAATTCAATATTATTTTTTCTGCAAAGTTCAATACCTTCCCGTACAAGGCTAAGTCTTGGGTTTGGCTGAACCCCGGACAATTCAATGTACTCAACTCCGGCATCCCTCAGTGACTTTGTCACCTTGTCATAAAGGCCGGTCTTTTTTATACTTCCTCCACCATAGTGTAGAAGCACTTTCTTGCAGTATTTGGCCGTTTCTGCACCCACCTGATTTTCTGTACCTTTTCCAAAGATAATCTTTGTAGCATTATGAAATACAAAATTGTTCATACAGACACCCTCCTACAAAGCCAATCAGCACTATCATCATGCTAATACAGGCCATTTATTTTTATAAATTATAAAAATGGGACAGTTCACAAGCAATATGTGGCATAACTTATTGTTGTAATTGTCCCATCTAATTATATACCCATCAATAACAAGCCATACACAAATTAATTAAAATTCAGCATTTTTTGGAGTTCTAGGGAAAGATATCACATCTCTGATGTTGGACATTCCTGTAATGTACATAATTGCCCTTTCGAACCCCAGACCATAACCGGCGTGCTTAGTTCCGCCGTATTTTCTGAGGTCGAGGTACCACCAGTAATCCTCCATTGAAAGGCCAAGCTCATTCATCCTTTTTTCAAGCATATCGAACCTTTCCTCTCTCTGGCTTCCGCCTATTATCTCTCCCACTCCGGGAACCAGCAAATCCATGGCAGCTACAGTTTTTTCATCATCATTGAGCCTCATATAAAATGCCTTAATATCCTTTGGGTAGTCTGTAACAAATACAGGTTTTTTAAATACTATTTCCGTAAGGAAGCGTTCATGTTCTGTCTGCAGGTCTGAACCCCATTTTACTGGATATTCAAATTTCTCGTTTTCCTTTTCCAATATCTTTATAGCTTCAGTATAAGTAATATGTCCAAATTCAGAATTAACTATGTTATCTAATCTGTCTAAAAGGTCCTTATCTATAAAATTGTTGAAGAATTCCATCTCTTCAGGTGCATTTTCAAGTACATAGTTTATTATATACTTGAGCATGTCCTCAGCAAGCTCCATGTCATCATTCAAATCAGCAAAAGCCATTTCAGGCTCTATCATCCAGAACTCTGAGGCATGTCTTGCTGTGTTTGAGTTTTCAGCTCTGAAAGTAGGTCCAAATGTGTACACATTTCTGAAGGCCATTGCATAAGTTTCTACCTCAAGCTGTCCGCTTACCGTCAAATTAGTTTCCTTACCAAAGAAATCTTTCGAAAAATCTACATTACCGTTGCTGTCTTTAGGTAAGTCGTGCATATCAAGAGTGGTAACCCTGAACATCTCTCCTGCGCCCTCGCAGTCACTCCCTGTTATAATTGGTGTATGCACATATACAAAGTTTCTTTCCTGGAAAAACTTATGTATAGCAAAAGCTGCCAGGGATCTGATTCTAAATACTGCCGAAAAAGTGTTTGTACGCGGTCTCAGATGAGCTATTGTCCTTAAAAATTCAAAAGAGTGTCTCTTTTTCTGAAGGGGATAATCAGGAGCACATGTACCTTCAATAGTTATTCTGTCTGCCTTTATCTCAAAAGGCTGTTTTGCTTCAGGAGTCTCAACAAGTTTTCCCTCAACAATAATGGAAGACCCCACATTAAGCTTGCAAATTTCTTTAAAGTTATCAATTTTTCCGTCTTCAAATACAATTTGAATGTTTTTGAAAAAAGAACCATCGTTAAGTTCAATAAATCCAAAGGATTTTGAATCGCGCACAGTTCTTACCCATCCCGACACTTTAACGGGCTGGTCAAGATAGGATTTTGTATCTCTGTATATTTGTCTTACCAATGCACTTTTCATGCTATCACTAACTCCTTTGCTGGAAAATATAATTTAATCACAACAAATTACAACAGAATCATATTAGCCATTTTACATTTTTCAATCATATCATCCGGCCAAACCGAAGCTTGTACCTCTCCAATATGTGCCTTTCCAAGGAAGAACATGCATATTCTGGACTGCCCAATTCCTCCTCCGATTGTATAAGGTAGTTCACCGGAGAGTAAAGCCTTATGGTACTGCAATTCTTTTCGTTCTTCACAGCCAGCCGTTTTAAGTTGTTGGAGCAATGTCTCCTCATCAACGCGCACACCCATTGATGAAACTTCAAATGCCCTTTTCAAAACAGGATACCAGAATATTATATCCCCATTCAAGGTCCAGTCATCATAGTCCGGAGCTCTCCCGTCATGTCTCATTCCTGACTTTAATTTTCCGCCTATCTGCATTATAAACACTGCCTTTTTTGCCCGGGCTATCTCATCTTCCCTTTCTTTTGGTGTCAGGTTGGGGTAAAGGTCCTCTAACTCTTGCGTCGTAATAAAGTATATATCATCAGGCAGAAACCTTTCAAGCTGTTCATATTTATCACAAATATACTCCTCGGTAAGCTTGAACACTTTAAAAATTGTTCTGACTGTATCTTTAAGGTACTCAATATTGCGTTCCTCTTTGGACATTACTTTCTCCCAGTCCCATTGATCCACATATACCGAATGAAGATTATCCAGGTCTTCATCCCTGCGGATTGCATTCATATCCGTATACAATCCTTCCCCACAACCAAAATTATATTTCTTAAGGGCTAAGCGCTTCCATTTAGCCAGCGACTGGACAATTTCCACATCCTTGCCGTCAATTCCCTTAATATCAAAAGAAACAGGTCTTTCTACCCCGTTAAGATTATCATTGAGCCCCGTCTCAGGCCTTACAAAAAGTGGTGCCGAAACTCTGACAAGGTTGAGCTTGTCAGCCAGTTCCCTTTCAAAATAATCCTTGACAAGTTTAATAGCAATTTGAGTATCTTTTATATTCAGGCTGGGTTTATAGCCCTCTGGTATAATTAACTTGTTTTCCTTTACTGTCATACATTAACTTCTCCTCACATATATAATGAAAAATTATATCATTATTTCAACAAAATTTCTCGAAAATTTATAATATTATTCAATATTATAAGCACATTAATACAATATCATATATGTCATACCAAGAAAATACACTTATTCTATCGAAATTATAAATGCTATCACTTAATTTCTTATTTATCAAATCTTTCCGGAATGAAAACTGCTGTATACCTCAAATATTTTCTGCCTGTTCTCTTTAAATACCCTTACAATTTCAGGGTCAAAATGTTTTCCACTTCCCTGCAAAATGATTTCGAAGGATTCATCAAATGAAAAAGGTTCCTTATAAGGCCTTTTGCAGGTCAGTGCATCAAATACATCTGCAACTGCAACTATTCTTGCACTAAGCGGAATGTCCTCGCCGCTTTTTCCGTATGGATACCCGGAACCATCCCACTTTTCATGATGGTTTTCTGCAATTTCTATGCCCATTCCAAAAAGGCTTTTATTTCTCTTTAACATATATGAATCAGCTTCTTTCAAGACTTGCGCACCATAGACAGTATGTTGCTTCATCTCCTCAAATTCTTCTACTGTCAATTTTGCCGGTTTGAGAAGTATTCTGTCTTTTACACTTACCTTCCCTATATCATGCAAGGGGCTGAACCTTTCTATGTCATTTACAAAACCAGGCGTTATTGAGTCCATATATTTGCTGTCCTCATATAAAAGTTGTGCCAAGGCTGCAGAATATTTTCTCATACGTTCAAGATGTTCACCTGTATCCGTATCCCGGGCTTCAGCGAGCTTTGCAAGGGCAAGTACGCTGCTGTACAGCATATCATCAAAGAAAATACTCTTTTCAAAGCCAATTGCTATGCTGTTTGCAAGCGTTTCAAGAAAAGCAGCATGTTCTTCGGTATACACATTTTTTTTGCAGCTGGAAAAGAATATAACTCCTACAGGATTATTGTTCAGCTTCAGGGGAAGAGTAATAGATGCTTTTATTCCTGCTTCCAGTATGATTTTATTATATTTCTTTATTTCCTTTCCGTACAAATACTCATCAAGGTCATTGATAATTCTTGCTCTTCCTGTTTCTATAACCTCTCCAAGGCTTGTCTCAGCAATATATGCCTTCTCGCCTAAAAGATTCTGTGGAAGTCCCTCCGCAGTACCATCCGAAATACCAAAGGAGGCTTCAACAGACTCGCCATTGTCCTTTATCAGTGCTATCCCTATGTAGGAATATGGTACAAAATCTATAAATGCAGTGTAAATATATTTCAATAAATCTTCAAAGGAAATGCTGTTGTTTATATTCTCTATGAGTGATTTTAATTTATTGAACTTTTCGTAGGTCTCAGCTATATCCATAAAAGAAGGTTTAACATTCTTTTTCGCAGTGGTTTTTGTCCCGATACCGGCATCAGTAACTCCTGCTTCATCCATGCTTTTATACATCTCGTTTACAGAGTTTATCAAACATTTATATGTCTTATTTATTAAAACTAATAGAGCAATCATTGCAGTTGAAAGAAACAACAACGGTATGACTATATGTAAAACAGTTCTGTTTAAGTCCAGTGTGCTGACACAGTAAAACATCCATATAAGGCAGGCAATTATAATGGCTGCCGCAATTTTTATAAATATAACTTTTCTTTTTAATATCTTAGTTATAAAAGTATTAAAGTCTTTCATCAGACAACCACCACTTCAAAATTTATTAAACACTCTACAATATCTGACAATATTAATATTATATGACTGCCTTGGGTAGTAATGCAATTATGTATTTTAATACATTTTATTTTATAAATATGATAAATATCTGTAAATATAAATTTTTTTTTAATTCTTTCGATATATAAATATATATACAAGTATATAAATTTAACATTTAAATAACACAATAGAAGTTTAGGTGAAAATAAATGGATATAGCACACAATGATATCAAAGATTTCAGCTTTAATAACAGCAACATGATTTTTTTTGAAGGTCAGAACAGCAAATCCTTAAGTATCCTGCAAGAGGGAAAAATGGGAGTTTTAATATCTCCTTTCGAAAGCATTTCTCAATTGGATGAAAAAAGCATATTGGAAAACAGCTATAGAATTTTTGATATGAGACAGCAGTCTTTTATCGGAATATGCAGTATGTTGCTGGAAAAGGAATACTTATTTACATACAAACCTGCCGATGATGCGGTTTTGCATGACTTTGGAATACAGAACACTCAGCAATTAAGAACCTTAATGGACTCACAGCAAGTTTTCAGGAACAGCATAATTAACTCTGTTTTAGATTTTATCAGCCTGTCATGTAAAGCATTAGACGATCTGAAAAGCATTGGCTCAAAATTAAAGATCCTGGCAGATAATTTCTCTGTATACTATTGGTTGCTATGGGATAAACTCAACATTCCTCATCTGTCATCATCACCTTTTATGGAAACAAGTCGCGGATTATATTATAAGCTAAAGGGAAACGGCTTTGCCTTTCCTTCCGATTTTAATGCTGATTTTCTGGAAAAAAGTTTTCTGGACAGCATTAATACAGCAGGTGATTCTGATATTGACACGGATATTTATGAAAATAATATATCCAAAGTTGAATACTACAAAAGCATTTCCAATCTTCCACGGGATATATCCATAAACTTTTTTGGTTCGGACCCTCAAGTAGCATACTATGGTTGCACAGACGCTTCGGAATGTCTTGTTGAAATTGTTGATGAGCTAAAAATTGCTATAAGGGAAGTTAATACACATTTATTTGAAAGACTGCTTTCCGATACTAATGATTGTATCCTTTCCGAATATTATAAGCTTGCCGCTCAATCGGCCGGCTACAGCGACGTAACCGGAGATATCATCCGTGCTATACGTTGCCTGATAATCACTGTAAAAGGAAAGCTGTTGGAACTTGAAAGAAAATTTGACGTTAAACCGGAAATTGATATTAACCGTTTTAATGTTAATAATATATCAG
>ENA-OWPA01001338-OWPA01001338.1-bioreactor-metagenome-genome-assembly--contig:-NODE-1338-length-16869-cov-4.517806_pt1 | contig 16869 bp, 7 predicted proteins | sample MGYA00238139_ERZ651803 | MGnify/ENA primary metagenome ERZ651803 (study PRJEB26909, sample SAMN07631231) | bioreactor metagenome | isolation source: Switchgrass digestor | place: USA: Dartmouth...
CCACTAATGCAACCACACCTGTTACTTATTCGGTTGAAGGGTGGACTATTTCATTTACAGGAGAGTCAGGTAAAAAATATGCTGTGCGTTTAAAGCTTAAAAACACATCCTCAACTCCTGTTCCGGGGAATAAAACTGAGTATGTATATGAAATCCCGATTGCGTCCGCGACTGATCCAAACAACGTATTAGACCGCTGTAAAGCTACATATGGAGATCATGAGGATTTTATAAAGTTTTTTTCCAAAGATAAACACGTTAAACTCTATGCCCTTATTGTTATAAAAAACAATGGAGTACCGGAAGGCAGCTTAAATTATGACGGTACCACAACAGGGAAGGTATATGACCTATATGCCGGCGATTTGGATGCACTAAAGAAAGCCAGGGCATGGCTTGACCCCACCACATTTGATGGAAACTATATAAGGGACTGCTTTATTCCTGCGGTGGACGTTCCTAAAGAAGATATTGCTCCTCCAACCGCAAAGATAACTCATAAAGGTGTAGAGGTATCTTCTCTTTCTGTATCTGAGGGGGAGCCTATTGACATATCCGGGGCCAATTCCAAGTTTCCCGGCTATGCGACAGAAAAACTTTACACATGGCAGTACAGGACCAAAGGTTCTTCTACCTGGACAACCCTTGTGACAAAAGGGATTGACAAGGTTGTACCTCCCTTGCCGAATTTAAAGGTAGGAAAGTATGAGGTAAAGCTTCATGTTGATTACAACATGGGAAAGAATAAATATGAGTTTAAAGAATCTGAACATCCGGAAACGTCAACGACCATGGAGCTTGAAATAAAGCCAAATGCAAACAAGGCGTATGTTATAGCAACAGGAGATATAGAACCGGATAAGATAGTGTCCCAGGAAGACGTTGACAATAACGTGCCGATACCAGTTAATGTAGGGGTAACTGGAAAGCTTATGGATTACCCGGATATTTCGAGGATATCGAAATGGACGTTGCATTTGAGGAAAGACCCGCAAGGCCCTGATGACCAATATCAGAAAGTTGAATACACAACCAACCTTAAAGATACTGCCTCAGCTACATGTGAGTTTACAATACCCGCAGGATTGCTAAAAAACTCCGACAGCTATACGCAGCCGTTTGTTGTATCTGCCTGGGCGACAGTAGATGGAAAAGTTATAAAAAGTGATCCGGTATATTGTTACATAAAATTATATAAAGAGGGAGCAGCTCCTTATGTTAAGGCAACACCGTCAATAGAGCCGGATAAGAAGATATCTCAAGAAGATGTTGACAAAAATGTACTGATACCGGTTGAAGTCGGAGTTACAGGAGTGCTCAAAAATTTATCAGATATTTCGAAGATATCAAAATGGACGTTGCATTTGAGAAAAGAGCCACAGGGTGAAGATGATCAATATCAGAAAGTTGAATTTACAACTAACCTTAGAGCTTCAGCCCATACTATATGTGACTTTACTATACCGGCAGGAGTTTTGAAAAATTCCGACAGATATACTCAGAAATTCGCTGTATCTGCCTGGGCGACAGTGGATGGCAAAGTTATAAAGAGTGATACTGAGTATTGTTCTATAACAATATATAAAGTAGGAGTACCACCACCAGACCCGAATCCAGACCCACCGGAAGTAAATGAGCCTCCAGTAGCAGTTATAACATCGCCGTCATATGTTAAGGCAGGTGAATTAGTCAACATATCCGGTACAGGTTCGTATGATCCTGATGGGACGATAGTTGACTATTACTGGGAGATACAGGATAAACCCAATGCCATTAGTGGCAGCTCAGGTTATTATACTTTCCCATATATAGGAGTTTATAACGTAACGTTGGTTGTTACTGATGATGACGGAGCTACCGGACAGGCGCAAAAAGCAATCACAGTAATGCCTCCATCTCCAGTTGCTCTTATAACCGCCAACGGAAAATTTAAAGAAAACAGAATAGTAAACATAGATGGAACACATAGTATTGGAACGCCTCAATATCCCATAGACTGGTCTAAAGCTGAGTGGAGTATAACTCCTGTAAGTGATACAGGAGCAACTGATAATATATGGGTAGTGACCTCTTTGGATGCCAATGGCATGCCTATTGGGAATAAATACAGTGCCGGTTCCATAGATGGAGGCCCATTGCATAAAATCGTTTTCAAGGATGCCGGAGAATATGACATAAACCTAACTGTGTATAATACAGCCGGATTGTCCGGAAGCAGAACTTACAGATTAGAAATTAAAGAGGACCTGCCACCTGTTGTCAATGCTTCTGTATATCCTACAGAAAGGTTATACAATGCAGATGGTACCCTGTGTGAAACTACAATTATCCGTGTGGAGCATACAAATGACAGCGGTACTACTCCTGTTATGTTTGAAGTGTCCAGATATACATATAATGGTTGTCTGGACAGAATTAACGAATTTTTTGGAGTAAATCCGATTACTGAGGCAAAAATCTCAGAATTTCTTTCTGCTAATCCGGATATTAAGCGTGTTACTACATCAACACCATTATTTGCTAAGCTGGTAATCACGGATAACAGTTATTCACCGGACGGAGATTTTTTGGCAAACCGTAAAATATGGGTAACTTACGATGCAAACAATAATGGTGTTTTCACGGATTCGGTCGATACAAAGACTTTAATCCAGGATCTTTCAGGGCAGGAGAACATAGAAAAAAACAAAGTAATAGAATACCTTTGTAGTGATACTGTAGGTAGGTATAAGGTGGAAATAGAGGTTACAGAAGGCTTTGTGCCATAAACTGAGTAAGATGATCAGATATTGAAATCACCGGTAACATTTACGATCTGACATACATTCAACCGACTAATTAGTTGAAATACTGAGTTTATAATGGTGATATATATGAAGAAAAGAATTTTATCCTTGATAGTATTGGTTTCGATTGTTTTCAGCAGCACTTTTGTATGTGCTGACAGTATTATAAATGATGGGGATTACAAAAAAGGGAAAATGCAACAAGAAGCTGAAGCATTTAATACCGCCCCATCTGCCTATTTTGCATTGAAAAAGAAGCACAAGGTAGATATAGCTGTTCTGACCGACTATACCGGTACAAAGCTTTCTGACCTTGCCACAAAGTTAAACACGTTTAAATCATCCATGTACTCAATGGGGGTAGATGTAAATTTAAAAATTATAGACGGCAACAATACATCCAATGCCGGTAATTTAATACGCAGAAAGATTTACAGAACTGAACAGGGTATAACAGTAGATTACACAAAGTATATCATGCAGTCCGGTAATACATATAGATACTATGATGATTCTCCCTATATAGATATTGAGGAAAAAAGGCTCACAATATATGATAACCCTGTAAGCATAGATGGTTTAACTAACGTCATACAGGTGGCTAGAGGTTACTACCATACTGTTTATTTAAAATATGATGGTACGGTATGGGCTAAAGGCGACAATTCAAGTGGACAGCTGGGGGACGGAACAAATATTAGCAGAGATACACCTGTTAAAGTAAAAGGTTTATCTAATGTAGTTCAGATAGCAGCCGGTAGTACCATGTCTGCGGCATTAACTTCCGATAATCAAGTATTTTTTTGGGGATTGGATCACCCTTATGTAATCACACCGGAACTCAGAAGATATGGTGTTGAAGACGGTAACTATGAACTCTTTTCATATAATACGCCACAAAAGGTTGATATCGCAAAAGCGTTTGGTAACTATGGCACTCCTGTGGCCATAGGTTTATATAATTCTGAAGTTCTTGTAACGCCTTCGTACTATTGGTATGGTATGAGAGTTGTATTTGATGATGCTTCGTTTTATCTTGATATATATCACGAAAGTAAAGCCGAGTGGTATCAAAGTGGTCAATGAGGTTGGTATAGGTACTATAATTACTGGAAAAACTTTGGTTATCTCTTGTGGATAGGAGGACAGCCATTAGTTCCAGTAGATACAAAAACACCAATAAAGTCAGTAAATCCTGATGCTGTCAAATCCTTTACATTGAGAGAAAATTCAGATAGGTATTTCATCTTTGTAAGCAACGGCCAGGGTGATAATTATACCTCAGCTTTTGGAAATTACTTTAGCTTTATTAACCTGGATTATTCTTTTGCTGAATATTTAGCAAATAATAATTATTCCATCCATGCTGTATGCCCTTCGTCGACTTATGATTATATTAGCGATCCTGAAAGACAAAAACTCAGTGTAAGACAGCTTGTAGAGAGCAGCCCGAAGGAAGGGAAACTGTTTAATACAGGACAGATTCAGCAATCTTTAAATTCTATCTCAAGTAAATATAACAGCCTGGACAAGTATGGCACAAACTATGTGCTTTTGAATGACGAAATTTTTATGGGTACATATTATGAGGATATGAACAATGACCCTAAACATACATCCAGATGGAAGTATACCCATAACCCCAATTATTATGACAATAGTTTAGGCTCTATTCCGGACTCTGGGGTATACAGGGCATCACCTTATTTATCTTTCAACAAGGTAGGACACTTTAAAATTAACTATCAAGTGATGGATAATCCGAAAAATGATAGCAGATTTGATGGATACAAAGCTTATAGCGATGAATCGCTAACAGAAACGGAAATATACGTCCATAGAAGACCTATAGCAGCTTTTAATGTTGCTTTTTCAGGGATTGATGGCTCCGGAAACATGGTTCTATCCGTTTCTGATTTAAGTTATGATTTGGACCATACAAGCAGGATGGATAAAGGGATTGTGCAAAGGGTATGGAAGTACAAGGAAATATCATCGGCATCCTGGATAGATGGAATACCCAGCACAATAAATCCAAGTAAAACATATATGATTTATCTAACAGTACTGGACCTTGAGGGTGAGTGGAGCTATCCATGTATGAAAATAATTGAAAATACAGGGAATTATCCTCCAAGTGTTGATGCTTTGCCAATAAGTAAGGACTGGACAAATGCTAATGTAACCTGTACCATAACAGCCACCGATGTTGACGGCGATTATGCATACACCAACTATATGTGGAGCACGTCGCCGGTAAAGCCTACATCCGGGTGGACAAAAAACACCAGCAGCAGTTTTAACGTAACGCAGTCAACACAGGGCTCATGGTATCTACACATGGAAGCGTTCGATGCTGTCGGAAACAGCTTTTACCGCATGAGAGGGCCATATAACATAGATAAAACTCCACCTTCGGGAGTGTTTAACCCCAATACTCACTCCTGGACGAATAAGGATGTAAGTGTAACTTTTGATCCATCGGATACAGGCGGCAGCGGTGTGAAACAGTGGAGATACAGAGTATCTACTAATAACGGCAGTACTTATGGCTCCTGGAGCGGTTATATAACCGGTGACACCAATGGCACAATAGTCCTAAAAGATACGGGAAGCAACAGAATACAGGCAGAGATACAGGATAATGCCGGCAATATAGGAACAGTAACATCGGGAACATATTATATAGATAAGATAGCACCAGTAGTAAATGCCAACCCTGCCACCTTAACGAGTTACGATCCTATTACAGTAACATTGACAGCTGCAGATACAGGAGGCAGTGGACTAAAGCAAACTAACTATAAATGGACTACAACAACTGCAAAACCGGCAAGCGGATGGTTGATCGTAACTGCAGGCAGTTTTTCTACCACCCTTTCCGACGACAGCAGTGAATTCTATCTGCACGTTGAAGCCTTTGATAATGCCGGCAATTCAACCTACAGGATTTTCGGCCCATATAAATATGAAAGCTTAAAAATCACTGGTGTAACCATATCCGGCTATTGGAACCATTGGCGCGGACAGGTGGATATGTTTGGGAAAAGAATGACAAATGAACCCCACAGGTTTCTGAGCCTGGAAAGAGTTAAAATAAACGTTTACACTTCAGGATATGCAGACAGGGTTGAAATACGTTTCAGCCCGGAGCTGGAGGCAATGCAGTATACCGATATTTATGGCAATGTATACGACTATAACAGGGATTATGATTTAAGCTATGTATATTTCCCACAAACATTTGCGTTGGACAATACACAAAAGGACGGCCATATATATTGGGAATACATATTACCCCTGGCCAACAGCACAAAATCATGGGATGACAGACGGCTAAGGCCTCCCTACTCTATGACTGTTACGGCTTACAAAGGTGAGAAATCCGTTGTATATACTATATCTGATATAGATATAACCGGAAATATTTTCGACTTAATATACATCCAGCCGGTAGATTAGTGATGTCTTTGAATGATAACAAGTTTGCAAAGGACGGATGCATTTCTCCCAAGCCCTATTCAAAAGGATGTACTTACATTTTTTGGACGTCAAAGATTAAGTCAATCGTGAGTTGATATGCAAAATAAACTTTACGAAAAACAGTAGAAATTGCCACATTTATATTGTAAAATATGGATATATTGAAATGAGGAGAGTTTGAAAACGATGTATAAACCATTTATCAACCAATAAGACTGTATTGAGCGAAACCAGACTTTAAACATGTATTAAAGGTAGCATTTCATCTACCTCTAATTGTGTTGCGCTCTTTACAGTCTTTTTTTATTTCTCAGGCAGGGCATCACTGCCGTCAAAAAAACTTTATGACAATGAGCGTAAAGGCTTTTAAAGCCATATAAATTGGAGGTATATATGTTTAAAGGATTATGGTTTTTCGTTAAATTTGGTTGGAAATGCGAGAAAAAATACATCGTTTATTTAGTTTTAAATCAAATTATAAATTCTCTCATCCCCATCGTTTCAATTGTAATGCCCAGGTATATTATTAACGAACTTGTTGGTTTTAGAAGAGTACCTTATATATTTTTATATATCGGTATTTTAATAGGTTATAACCTATTAGGTAACATTGTATCCAACTACCTGACCTGGACTTCATTTACCTATCGACTTAGGGTTGCATCGGAATTTAGCCTTTTCATGCATCAAAAGACGATCAATGCTGATTACGCAGACTTGGAAAGCTCCGAGTATATAGACATAAAAGAGAAGGCGAAAAAGTTTCTTTTCGGAGATATGAAAGGCTTTAGCTATGTGCTGGATATCGCAGTTCAAATTATTGGGAAGCTGTTTACTCTAATTGGAATCGTCTTAGTTATCGCCAACTTAAACCCGATACTTGTTTTATTATTCATAGCCCTTGTCTTTACAAACTCTTATGTTGAATCAGTTATTAGAAAAAAACAGATAGAAATATCGCTTAAATTAACTGCTGCCGAACGCAGGGGAATGTATTACGGTGAGCTAATGGAAGGCTTCGAATATGGTAAGGAAATCCGTCTGAATGGTATGGGAGACTGGCTTATAGACCATGAGAGGAGATTTGCGAAAACTGTAAATGATGGATATGCAAGAAGCAATGAACTAGGGATTAAGGCAGGAGCCTTCGGAGCTTTTACGCTCTTTTTCCAGCAAGGTTTGCCTACATTTATCTCGTAATACAACTGATAAATAAAGCAATTACTATTGGCGATTTTTCGATGTATGTGGGTGGTGTAACTGCCTTCTCAGGTGCAATGAGGGACGTAGTGGGTAGTGTTATTGAGGTTAGTCAGTATAGAAAATATTATGAAGCTATGGAGCAGTACTTAAACATTCCCTTTAAGATGAGGAATAATGCAAGAATCCCTGTGCCTTCCGGCGAACACACTATTGAGTTCAGGAATGTGTCGTTTAAATATGCCGGGCAAGAAAGTTATGCATTAAAAAATATTAGTCTTACGATACCTGCAGGACAAAAGCTCGCTATAGTCGGTGAAAACGGAGCAGGCAAAACAACTTTTGTTAAGCTGCTTTGCAGAATATATGATCCTACCGAGGGTGAAATACTTTTAGACGGAATTAATATAAAGGATCTTGATTATGACCAGTATATGGCGCTTTTTTCTACAGTGTTTCAAGACTTCAAGCTGTTTTCATTCACCTTAAAGGAAAATGTGGCCCTATCCAAAAGCGAGAAGGCAGAAGATAAAGACATAGAAAAAGTATTAATAAAAGCCGGATTTGGAGATAAGCTTGCCAGCTTACCTAAAGGTATTCATACCAATGTATTTAAAAACTTTGAAGGTGATGGATTTGAGCCATCTGGCGGAGAAGGTCAGAAGATTGCCCTGGCAAGAGCTTTATATAAAAATTCTCCGATTGTAATACTGGATGAGCCGACTGCTGCCCTTGATCCAAAAGCAGAATTTGAGATCTATCAAAATTTCAACGATCTTGTAGCTGGCAAAACCGCAATTTATATATCACATAGGTTATCGAGCACACGATTCTGTGATAAGATTGCAGTATTTGCTGACGGAGAAATTGTTGAGTACGGCAATCATAAAGAGCTATTGCAAATGGGAAAAACATATGCGAAATTGTTCAATATGCAAGCGGGATATTACACCGATAAATTGATAAGTTAATCTTCAAGTGTCTTTAAAGCTACGCACAGAAAATTATTTATATCAACAATCGGCCTTTAGCGATCTCCCTCATATCCCGCTTCGGTGGGGGCTGGTTATCCCCCACCAAGCTGGGTCGCCATCCTGGTTTGCGTCTATTCAGCTTTCTCTTGTATAAACGAGAAGCTCCTGCATCCCTTGTTTAGTTTTCTTAAATAAGTTTATGAACCAGGATCATTTCTACTTATTCGTTTTCATCCGCTTTTTTCATCCATAGTCTCGGGCTTATTAAAATGCCCATAGGCTGCAGCTGATACTGGTATGACCACCTGTTGCCGGTGCTCCTCCAGGCGTCAGGGCCGAACCATCTCACTGAACGGTCACAATTGTGCACGGCTCCAAAAGTGTTCACACGGTTGCCATAGGCGGTTATGTGTATAGTATGAGGACCTGCCTCAACATCACCAAGATCAAGCTTGTATGGAGCAAAAGCGATGGTTCCTTTCCTGTCATCATCAAGAGCAACTGACAGGACCGGATTTCTGAACTGGGGAATTTCTATTTCCGTCTTTCCTCCCTTCAGCTCCACCGGGCAGTGATATGTCACATTTCCGGCATAGAAAGGCAGTCCCTGATGAGTCCAGTCGCCAAAGGCGAGCTTTCTTACAGGTTCTGTGATCCTCGCATGCCTTCCATGCACGCATACTCCAAAATCCCCCAGAAGATAGCACCACTCTACATTGGTCTTAGGTCCAAAGGGTATTCTCAAGACAATTTCCGTTTTCCCGGCCGGGATGGCAGGAAGCTCAACCTTGCTTATGGATTCATCCACATACCATCCTGTTATCCGTGACGGCACCTTTGTTCCATTGACTACTATCTCCGTTTGCTCCGCATTTTCCAGTGCCAGGCATGGGGATTTGACCTCTATGTCCGACCATACCGTAAACCTAAGGCTCAAAACATGTGTCGGAGCCTCATTATCCGGGTTTACCCATGGCTGTGCCATTGCGTCCATCCTCAGGGGATATCCCAGCTTCTTCCTGAACTCATTATCTATGCGCAGCACTTCTTCCGCAGGCATCCATTCTCCATCATCAAAAGAGTATTCTGCTATATCCAAAAGAAGCGCATTAGGCTCTGAAAGGGTAACCAGCACAGGGTCCGGCAGGTCGTACGCATGCATCTCCCTTTTCTCCGCATGCTTAGGTACATGAATCAAAGCATTATCAGGTTTCCCGGGCTTCAGGCACAAAAGCAGGCTGTCATGCTGAGAGAAGCTATGGCAAATATGTGTTTCGCCATCTTTTATTTCAGCTGCAATGTCATAAATTTCTCCCGTCATAGTGTCATATACTACAGGTTTCCAAATGCCTTTCACTTTTATACGTATGTTCTCCATATAAGCTATATCAGGATTGGACATTCTGTTTGCATGACATATGAACAGCCACCTCTGACCGTTATCTTCCCTCATCTGGTAAAGCAGGTTATCCGCGCGGGAGCCGTCCTCCTTCCGGATTTCTACATCTCTGTAGCTTTCGAGGGTTTCCAGTATACGGCTCTTTGAAAAGGGTATTCTGGTGCATTTCTCAGCCAGCTTCACTGCCCGGTCGGATTCCACCGCATCCACAAGTCTTGCCGGTTCTCCTGCAAAAACGACATTTCCTCCGGCCATCCGAAACGCTTCAAGACGGTCCAATGTAGTAGAGCGGAGGGTTTCGCAGGCTGGAATAACAATCACATCATAATTCATCTCCCCGACCTTCAATACCGGTGAATTTTCAACGGGGCATAAAGACGGCAAGAGGGATTCGGATATGAAATCAAAATCCAGCAAGCCGAATAACAGCCATTCCGTTATATTTTTAAAGTTGCTTTCCAGCTCCTCCCTGATTACGCTGGTTTGCTCTCTAGGTCCCCAATGCAGCCAGTAGGACTCTATGGGATGTATGACTCCGATGCGGACATGGGGCCTTCCCCGGGTCAATGCCGTATTCAGTCGGCTAAAATGGTCTTCTATCAAAGGATACTCCTTATACCATGGAGACTGATATCCGATGCTTGCCGGGTAATCACGCTTTGCTTCGCCGGCCATGGATACCCAGGTGAGGTGATGTACCCTTACTGTCACTCCCAAGGCAGCCTGCCAGTCCCCAGCCACCTTGTGTCCCCGGAAATCAAAATCCCAGTTGGTGACACCGTAAAGCTCGCTCAACACACCGGGACAGCCATATTGATGGGCTGCACTTTGCGCTTGCTTGGCAGTGGTGTATTCCCTCGAATCACACAGTATGTCTATTCCAGGAAGCTGGAATGACCGGTAGGATCTCATGGCTTCACCAAGGGCCTGGGTTTGAGAAAACAGAGTAGGCTCCTCCATCATGTGGCCGGTCAGCATAATCCCATGGGATTTACACCAACTGCCTATGGTGTCGGCAAAAGCTTCTGCAAACCTCTCACTCAAATGGTCATGGTAACGGTATCTTGCCAGCGAAACTTTACCATCAGGAAGCTCCCAGAAAAGCTCAGGCAGATAATCCAGTATATCGTCACCATAGGTATTCTTATATGTAACACTGAAATCATCCGTGAAGGGAAGCACCACATCCCTTTCTTCATAAGCATATCCAAAAGTTTGCTTGTGGCTGAACTGAGGCTCGTCGGTGAAAATAGCCGGGATTGATTTGCCAAAATCATCCCCCAGCTCAGCATAGTACCTTTCATGGGTGATTTCAATAAATTTGCGTATCGCTTCACGGTCCAGCGTGTTTACATAAGCCTGATTGTTAAACCATGGGCTGTCGGACGCAATTTCCAGATAAGCCCACCACACTTTTGCCTTTTCGTCAGGTGTTTCTCCATCCTTTAGTCTCTTATAGCTAGCCAGATACCCATTTTCTAAAATTACCTGATACCTTGCCAGGCAGTAGCCTTTTTCATTTCTTCCTCCCCGCGCTGCGGAAATATTCTCATTTTTCTCCACCTTATCATCACTATATGGTCTTGGAGTAAACAGAAGATATCTGGCTCTGTACCTGTGATCTTTAGTCACCAGACCTCCCGCTGCCCCGGAAGGCCAGCGGTCTTCATCATACAGCCAGCAAAGCATATCATTTTTCTTGGCCTTCTCATTGCAGGCCTTAACCAGATCCATAAATTCATCGCCCAGATATTCCGTTGCCATACCTGAACGGCTGTGTATATGGAATCCTCCCATTCCCATTTCCTTGAGCTGATCTATCTCTTTTAAAAGCAGTTCCTTGTCAAGCTTGCAATTCCACGCCCAGAAGGGAGCTCCCCGGTATTCTGCTGTCGGGTTTTTAAAAAGCGAATCCGGAAGATTTTTGGAATCATTCTTTGGGTAAAGCATAGCGACTACCTCCCATATCAATGAGTTTTCAGTATCTCTCGACAATTCTATTATATATAGTTTTGCTTTTCATGGGGGCATCTTATGAAAATTATAGGCTTTTACTACATTGTTAACACCAAAATAAGAAGGTTATTTTGATTATTGACTGTGCTATGAAAGCATGTGGGGTTTTTGCCGGAGAAAAATTGTTTTAAGATTTTTTCAGTTTTCCTTGGCGATGCTTAAATCAACCTGAACATGGACATAACCTAAATTCCAGCTTAAACCCAAGAGCGTGTCAGGTATGTCTATAATGCAATTTTACGCATTTGGGATGGAGCAAGCCTTATATAAGTTATTTTCCACATAAAAACCACACAATAGCAAAGCAGAGCCATGTTAATATATTGCCCCCAAAACGAATAAGGCTTATTCCAATCGCCTTTTGTGCATGTATTATATGTTAATATGAAGATGGTATTTATTGTGTAAATGTATTAGAATAGTAAAGGCAATATTAAAAACGTTAGAGTAAATCGGCACTGAACATCATATCAAATCTGTAATAAATCAGGAGGTCCATATGCTTATTGAGAAGGGAAGCAAGCTTGTTATGATTGGTGATTCCATCACCGATACTGACCGTGCCAGACCCATAGGAGAAGGTCTGTTTGATGGTACGGGTAAGACATATGTGGGAATGGTGAATTCCATGCTGGGAGCTACATATCCCGAAAGAAAAATCCGTGTGGTCAACATGGGCATCAGCGGTAACACAGTGAGAGATCTGAAAGCGAGATGGCAAACCGATGTAATTGATCTAAAACCCGACTGGCTTTCAATTCTCATCGGTATCAACGATGTATGGCGTCAGTTCGATTCTCCTACCATGACCGAACAGCATGTGTACATAGATGAGTATGCCCGGACTCTGTCAGAACTGGTGGTCAGTACAAAGCCTTTGCTGAAAGGCCTGGTACTCATGACGCCGTACTATATAGAGCCCAACCGTAATGATGCAATGCGTGCCACTATGGACAAGTACGGAGAGGTTGTAAAGGACATCGCAAAGAAGAATAATGCAATTTTTGTGGATTTGCAAGCTGCCTTTGATGAAATCCTTAAGCACTATCATCCCAATGCAATCGCATGGGACAGAGTGCATCCCAACCTTATAGGTCACATGGTGATCACCCGCGCCTTCCTGAACGCGGTGGAATATTCATGGAACGGGCAGGCTTAACAGCCTGCCATTCCTTTTTTCATCTTTGTCCACTCTTGTATACCCAGTCATGTTGATTTGATTAATGGGATTACTTAGTGCTTCCTTGATTTTATCATTCCTCAGCTTACATGATTCTTGTCTTATTTATACTAATTTGAAGATTTTTCCATGCCAGGCGATTATTAAGTGCGACCTCTGCGGGTTAAAGGGTATTATCACTGCGGCAAATTTCGCACAACAGAAATTCATTCCGAAACCGACAGATTCCTAGCAGTGGTACCCCGGATGGTACGGTTAATCTGAGTCATCTTTTCATCAAGAATCCTAATCTGTTCAGAGCATTCACGAAGTTCTTCCACCACATCCTCCGGCGCTGTTCCATCGTATTTATAACGCAGCTTATGCTCCAAGCTTGCCCAAAAATCCATAGCCACAGTCCTGATCTGGACCTCAACCCGCACCCTTTCCATACGGTTTGAAAAGTACACAGGTATCTCGACCACCAGATGCAGGCTGCGATATCCATTAGGTTTAGGATTTTTGATATAGTCCGTCATTTTTATCAGCGTAACATCATCCTGGGAAATTAGCATATCAGCTATCATATAGATATCGTCGATAAAAGAGCATATTACCCGGACGCCGGCAAGGTCATTCAATTCCTTGCGTGCCACATCCAGGCTCAGCGGAAATCCTTTTCGTATCAGCTTATCAATGATGCTTTTCGGAGTTTTTACTCTGGATTTTATATGCTCAATAGGATTGTATTCATGCATGCTTTGGAACTCATCATTCAATATCTCCAGCTTGGTGTTGATTTCTCTTAAAGCAGACTTATACAGCAGCTGGATGCTTGTAAATTCGTTTATATACCTTTCCAGTTCATCTGCTTGGATTTTATACATGAGCATTTTGCTAGCTTCATCGGACTGCGGATGGAATTTACGCAACTTTTTCTCCATGCTATGCTGCATCCCCCAATCCACAAAATCAGGGAGATGATCTCCATTCCCTTCTAAAATATTGTTGTAGTTGATTTTTACCAGATAATATATCCATCAATATTATAGTATACAATGATGGAATATCTGTCAATGAGGGTGAGAGGGAGGGGTGGGGACGCTCCTGCATGTTTTTTAAAAAACAGCAGCAGAATATCGAGCAAAATAACCTTAAAGCGATGTAAATAGGAGAGGGACATTCCTGCATTTTTATCAAAATGGCGATAGAATGTTGGATAAAAGCAGAGAAAGTAAAAAGTAAAGGAAAGCTGGGGGACGCTTCTGCATTTTTTATATTTTTTATTGAAAGCATCAGCAGGATGTCGGAAAAATAGCCATAGACTAAAAATGCTAATATAATATTCTGTGTGTCAAAGAAACTACAAGCTAAATTTAACCCGGGAGCAATTATCTTAACCTCATAAAAAGATCTTTACCACTGCTTCCTTGCCTAACAAGAAGGCCAGCAATTCAATTTCAAAACAACATAGCGTGTAATGGTTACCATGCATTTTGCTCCTTAACTTTGATTATTGGTGAATAATTGAGCTAAAACTACCAAAAAAATAAGGAAAATAAAAATTTATTTTCCTAGAAAAAGTAATCAATCAATATATTATTAAGCAGTACAATATTGATGCATCAGCATCAGTTCATTTTAGTCATGCTTTTCAGGCATTGACGACCATCATACGATGGATAACTTATATGCCGGCTCAATGTCTGACTCTGGGGCTGATATCCCAATATTGATGCTTGCCCTTCTCAGTGCTGTCTATAGATTTATTAATTTTCATGAATCGCTCCTTTTGAAACGATAGTGGCCTTCCCCAATTTTCATTTTCACCAAAAAGGTTTATCTCTGCAACTTCCCGAATTTAGCACAACTTTTGCCTTTTCACCCTATCACTTTTTCATACTCAGAAGCCTTATGCTTGCTCCTGCAGATAATCTTTTTTATGCTGTATTCCGATAGATTGTACCTTTCAGCAATCTTCTCCACGCTGATACCACTTCTGTAAAGCATGACAATTTCTGCATTTCTTCTTTTATACATTTCCCGCGTACCGTTGGACTCTCCCCAGCCGGCCCTGATTTCTTCCCTGCCGGGTACATACAGTATTTCGCCCTGCACATATTGCTGCAGTTCTCTTAAAAGACGTTCAGGAAGAATTGTTTTTGCATTTCTGTATTTCAATTATGGTTCACACTCCTTAAAATCGGCATAAAAAAAACACAGAGAATAACCCCTGTGGATTTTTGTTTATAAGACATTTATGTCCTTTAAGGTAAAGCAAAAGCACGATAACCTCCACCGTGCTTTTTATCAATTGTCAGGGACACCTCTGTCGAGCAGAACACCTATTGCCTGGGTATACGCTCAACATGTATTTAACGGTTTTCCCTAAACCTTATATTCAGCTAAAAGGGTTATTTCAAAGCATAGCTGCAAAAGGCACAACAAACAGACCCAAATCAAAACAGGGTGATTCTCTCATACCTTTTGCCAATATTCAGTTATAGAAAGGCCACCTCGATTACAGTTCTTTTCATAATTCCATAACACTCCTTTCCTACTGAAATATTAAAACCCATATTTATTGTATTACAACATTTTACAAAACGTCAAGGGAAAGAATCGTTATAATTGTTTGTGCCATATATTCTAAGATCATAAATATAAAATCAAACGCAGCAATTTTTATTTGCCCCTCTTAAAGACGCTTCCCGGCTCAATGCAAAAGGGGCGCTCAAACCATTTACGGCTTGATACGCCCCGGCCATCAAACGATGGCCACCTCCATTGCAATCTTCACTTTAAGACCACTCCTTTCTTTACGAAAGTCGGCTCCGGATACCGCGATGTACATGGTGTCCATGTACAATAATTATTATAAGGCTAATATATCGCCGCCTCAAGCTACTAAACAGCTATAACTGAACTCTCTTAGGGGACGCTCCTTTTTAATTCAGACTAAATGATAGGCATGGAAAAACCCTGGCATACCTATACCGCTAGGGCTTATTATTCAGACAATGTAAAATAGATATTATTAAGTGAAATTACTAAGCTCGTTTGTAGTATAATTAATGCCGATGAAAATTCAATACGGTTATACTGCTTTTGATTATTGATTACTAAATATGTCAAAGATTTGAATACAGCACAAAACAGCCTTAGAAGCCTGTGCAAGGCATCTTAAGCTCGATTCGGATAGTTATGAGATTTTTGATAGGATGAATGGATGGTCTTTAGAGTCTATTATTCACTACGTCCACAAATCAACGCCTACCCAGCCCGAATTAAAGAATTGAATGTATTCCGGTATTTCAAATCTTCTTTTATTAACCGGAATCCTTCATTAGTAAGCCTTGATATCCCGGACAGCGACATGTTGCCTATATATTCACATAGGCTTTTATATGTATATCCACATATCGATCTCATTATATATACCGTGAATGCTCTGATTCTGCTTGCTTCCCTGCTGTATTTTGCTCTCAGCTTTTCCGCCACTCCCCTGCCTAAAAGATTACTGATTTTATAAATTATGTCCTCCGGGGTTCTATTCCTCACTATATACTGTTTCTCGCTACTGTACACATTTTCAGTGTAAGCCTTCATTATGCTATCGTCTACTTCCCTCATTATGCCTGTTTCTTTCATGGATTCTGTAAATACCCTGTACTTCTGCCGTGCAGCCCTTTTATCCCTTCCGAAGTGACTAAGTATAAATTCCGTATCCACTATACCGTCGGTGTCCTTCCGGCATCCTGTGTAAATACCATAAGACGAATAGCGGTAATATTCCTCCCTGCCGGCATATCCGGGCAAGTCCTTAGGATTGTTGTGGATATATGCCGACAG
>ENA-OWPA01001339-OWPA01001339.1-bioreactor-metagenome-genome-assembly--contig:-NODE-1339-length-16852-cov-4.152608_pt1 | contig 16852 bp, 7 predicted proteins | sample MGYA00238139_ERZ651803 | MGnify/ENA primary metagenome ERZ651803 (study PRJEB26909, sample SAMN07631231) | bioreactor metagenome | isolation source: Switchgrass digestor | place: USA: Dartmouth...
TGCGCGGTTAGCTCAGATGGGAGAGCGCATGATTGACGTTCATGAGGTCAGTGGTTCGATCCCACTACCGCGCACCACTGCAGGACCGGGAGTCCTCCCGGTCCGTGCTTTGTACCGAGTTTCGCGGAAGCGTGGTGTAGAGGCCTAACATGCGGCCCTGTCACGGCCGAGATCGCGGGTTCGAATCCCGTCGCTTCCGCCATTTTTTCCCGTCGGCGTGGCGGAATTGGCAGACGCGTACGTTTGAGGGGCGTATGGGCAACCGTGCGGGTTCAAGTCCCGCCGCCGACACCAGGAAAAATAGAGACCGGCTTCCCCATGGGGGGGGAGGTCGGTCTTTTTTTCCGCTGGTACGGATCCATCACGTCGTTCCCAGCAGTGCTTCCCGGACGTCGTGCAGTGTCAGGTAGACCCCGCCGACCGCACTGTCAGCCTCCGGCGGGCCGTCCAGACCGAAGATGACTGCGGCGAGTTGGCTCGGGGTGATCAGGAAAGCTTGCTTCCGCATGGGTGAGTTGGTGGGAATCAGGCCATATAGATGAGATCGCGCCATGAGATATCCCCGATAGTCACTTTAGACATTGTTGTAAGTGTGGAAAACGCGATCATTTCGGTCGATACATGCTGGTGCAAAGCCGCCGCGGGTGCTTCCAGTCCACTCTCTTGGCGACGGTCTGTCCAACTCCTGCGGCAAAGTGACCCGGGATGAAACCACAGGGCTGGCAGTACCGTCCAATGGCTGGAGTCAGCTGGAAACCGAAGGAGGGATTTCGAATGAACGAGAGACCGCTGCGCAGCTTTGCCGCACTGCTCGTCACAGCATCGCTAGTCGTTCCCGGGGCGGCAGCCACGGCCGCGTTTGAGCCGGTAGACGGCGGAGAGACCCCCATCCTGCAGCCGGCGAACTCGCCGCTGACGGAGACCACGGCACCCGAGACCCGGGCGTATTCCATCTCCCGTGAGGAAGCGATCCGCATCGCCCGGGAAAAGCTGGGCATTCCGGAGAGCCTCAGCGAAACGTACGTCAGCCTCACCGAGTACCCAGAGGGGGCCAGCTGGAACGTCGATTTCCGGACCCCTGCAGGGGTTCGTGACGCCATCACCGTAAACGTCGGCATTGATGCCGCGACCGGTGCGGTGATCAGCTACAATTACTACCGTGAACGCACCGGCCAGGAACCGGTGGCGCCTCCTAGCCTTACTCGGGCGGAAGCTGCCCAGAAGGCAGAGGCGTGGCTCGAGCGGCTGGTCCCGGAAATCAAGGATGAACTGGAAATGGAGCAGGCCCCCTATCTCGATTACTGGGGAGAGGACGCAGCCTACTCCTTCCGGTGGATTCGGAATGTGAAGGGCTATCCGATCCGGGGGACCTATATCAACATGACCATCGATGCCCGTACCGGTGATCTGCTCGCATTCTACGGCACCCAAGGTGCCGGCACAGCCTACAACCTGCCGGAGCGCCTGCTGGCGAAAGAGCAGGCCGAAGCCGCCTATCGCGAGCAGGTGAAGATGGGGCTCTGGTACACGTACATTGCTGAACCTTACACCAACAGCGGCGCTTGGCGGCTCGTCTACCTGCCCCTCTACCGGTACTTCCCGGTGCTGAACCAGGACGGTCAACTGCTGAACAGTGCGCTGGAGCCGGCGGAAGAGCCTGTTCCGGCGGACCTGCAGCTGGTGCCTGCGGGCGAGCCCTACCGGAAGCCCGCCAGCCCGCTCACCCGTGAGCAGGCCTTGAAGCTGGCCCAGGAGGTTACGGGGCAGGCCGGCGATCCTACCAGCGCCTACTACGACGAGTACGAGAGCGGCAGCCGGATGCTGCGGGGTTGGGAGTTCACTTGGGACCAGAGGGATGAGAACGGCCGCGTGCGCAGCAGCGTCAGCGCCCGGGTGGATGTGGACCTGGGCCTCATCGCCAGGTTCTATCAGTGGGATGATTCTGAGCCCCTGAAGGAAGCTGATCAAATCCAGATCAGCCCCGAAGAGGCCCAGGAGAAGGCCGTGGCCTTTATCCAGCAGTACCGGCCTGACCTGGCAGGGCAAGTAGCTGTGGTGCCCAGCATCGACTGGGCGGTGGACGCGAGACTGGTCGGAGGAAAGCCCGCAGTTCACTCCGTGCGCTTCGTCCGCCTGCATGACGGGATTCCTGTCGACGGCACCGATGTCTCGGTGGACGTGGATGCGGTCTCCGGCGTGGTTCGTTCCTTCTGGGTGAACGAGTACCTGCCGGACGATCCGTTCCCTGCGGCTGAGGGGACGCTTACCCCCGAGGAGGCCATGGAGGTCTTCATGACGCAGCAGGGCCTCGCCCTCACCTGGTACCAGGGTTGGAAGGCGCTCCCCAGCGGCGACGTGGAACGGACTGACCCGATGCTGGTCTGGGCGCCCAGCCAGCGGGTGGATCTGTACGCCATCGACGGCCTCACCGGTGCGCCGCTGGACTACCAAGGCCGCGACCTCACCAAGGTCGGCAGCCTGCCCACCGATATTGAGGGCAACTTCGCCCAGCGGGAGATCGAGATCCTCATCGGCCGGGGGATCTTCGCTCTGGAGGACGGGCTCTTCCATCCGGAGGAGACCGCCACGGTGGAAGAGGCGGCCAAGTGGCTCGTCCTCTCCCGGGGCATGCAGCCTTACCCGGCCTACGATTTCCGAGCCAAACTGGCCAACGCCGAGTTGGCGAGCAATCTGGCTGCCTCTGAGAACAGCGGCTACATCGGCGCTGCGCTGGAGGCCGGCATCATGCTGCCCGAGGATTTCGAAGGCGGCCTCACGGCAGAGGCGGTTGTGAGCCGTGAGCTCTTCGCCCTCTGGAGCGCCCGGGCCATGGGCTACAGCGCCGTGGTCCGCATGCCGAACCGGATCGCCATGCCCTTTAAGGACCAGGCATCCATCGGCTCCCGGTACGCCAACGCGGTGGCGCTGCTGCATGGTTTGGGCGTCATCGCCGGCGACAGCGAAACAGCCTTCGAGCCGCAGCGGGGCATCAACCGGGCCGAGGCGGCGCAGATCCTCTTCCATGTCTTGTCGCAGTCCCGTGTCTGGTAATGCAGTATAGGGTCCACGCGTGGCAAGGCGCCCTCCCGGGGGCGCTCTGCCTGTTTTCGGGGCCTCTCCAGTACGGCTTGTGCATCCGAGAACCGTCTCCACGAGGCGGCGGCTGCCGTCTAAACTTCGGAAATGACCAAGTTAAAGTTATGGAAGGAGATGTTCCCATGGCGGTGGAGCGTGCAAATGCCTTTCAGTTCAAGGGGCCTGTTACCCTGGTGGGGCCGGAACTGAAAGTGGGTGATAAGGCGCCGGCCTTCCAGGCGATCGGCAACGACCTTTCGGTGGTGGATTCCAGCGCCTTTGCCGGAAAGGTGCGGATCATCAGTTCCGTACCCTCGCTGGATACCGGGGTCTGCGATGCCCAGACCCGTCGGTTCAACGAAGAGGCCGGTCGCCTGGGTGAGCGGGTTGTGGTGCTGACCCTTTCCATGGACCTGCCCTTTGCCCAGAAGCGCTGGTGCGGCGCTGCCGGGGTGGATCGGGTGATCACCCTCTCTGACTACCGGGACGCCTCCTTCAGCCAGGCCTACGGCACCTACATCAAGGAATGGCGGCTCTGCTCCCGGGCGGTCTTTGTGGTGGACAGCCAGGACCGCATCGTCTACGCAGAGTACGTGCCGGTCGCAGGGCAGCATCCAAACTACGCTGCGGTGCTGGAAGCTGCCCGGAACGCCAAGTAGCTGGCCCGCAGGCCGCGATGGAAGGGGCTGCCCCCAAAGCCGTTGGAGATGGCTGAGGGGCAGCCCCCTTGTTCTGCTCTCAGGGGCATTGCCTTCCTTTTGCGCGTACAGAACCGGCGGGCTGGCGGCTGGAGGCACAGCAGGTGGCCCGGGCATCGAAAACCGCCAGGGTTTGCCCAACGTCCCATGGGTAGCACTACCCGAAGGAGGTGTCGTCGTGCGCATTCCATTAAAGTATATGGTCGTCGCCACCTTCATCGTGTTGGTCTCTGGCTGTGCGTCAGCGCCGTCCGCCGGCACCGGTTCAGAGCAGGCGCCCGGCGAACTTCTGGCAATGACGATCTCTCCGCCATCGGTCGATGCTGGGTCCACCATTCGCATCAGTCTGCGGGCTCAGGATCCGGATCGGCTTAACCTGTGGTATTACACCGGCTGGGTCTGTTTTGGGGAGTGCTCTGGAGACGGAGAATCCACACCTGTTACGTTCATCCGGTCGTCAGATGACCCACAACTCTATAGTGCGGACGTCACCGTGCCCGTATTGCTGACGCACGCCCAATCCACCGGAGAGGACGGGGGCCGGGCCGAAGGGGTGTACGAGCCCGTGATGCCGGGCCAGCTTCCTGTCCACGCCTGTATCGTGACCAAGGAGTGCGAGTTCCAGCCGCAGGCCAGCGGCAGCGTTACCATCGTCCGGGGGGTGGAGACGGTTGCCTGGGAGGACCTTCCGGCTGACCCGACTGCGCCGGAACCCACTTCTGTGCCCCGACTGGGCACCATGTCAACCAGTGCCCGGTCGCCGGTGCCGGATTCGCAGCGGAGTGTGGAGTGCGTCTACGGCAACTTCGATCCCAGGATGGGGCTGGAGCCCCCTCGCCTCCTGGTAACAGATGATGCGGGGAATCCCCTGCCGCCGGTTGTCCTGGGCAGCGGGGGAAATCCCCTCTTCGGGCGGCTCGGCTATGCTGACTGCGAGGCCGTTGCATTGGATCCGGTCAGGACCGGCACCTTTTACCTGACGGAATCGCCGCACGCGGGCGGCGATGGGCCCGGTGCCTATCCCTGGCCCCAGTTCACGCAGGACGGCGGCGCAACTTGGGCGCCTGTGCCAGCTCCTGAGGGATTTGAGGCCCGCCGCACCTTCGTCGGCTTCGACACCGCCTCTGACGGAGTGACCGCTTGGTTCTCCCAGGCTGGTATGGAGGAGAGTGCGGAGATCGCCGAGGGGCAGATCCTGGGGAGCCTTACCCGGGATGGCGGCCAGACCTGGACCACCGTTGAGCCAACATGTCCAGAGGGCCTGGCGGTCTGTTTGCGGCAATTGCGGAATAGACCGCCACTAGGGTGGAACGGCCTCATCCGCTCCACGGACGGAGGGAGAAACTGGTCCTGGGCAGCACTGAACGGCATACTGTTCCGGGTGCACGATGTCTACGTGGTGGAGGGCTCGGCAGGACAGGTGCTGGAGGCGGTGTACGTGAGCATGGACCACAGTTGGAGCTTTGCACCGCTTCTCCGGTCGGAGGATGGTGGCGTCACATGGCGGTATGTAAAGGTGCCCGAGGTCCCGGGCGGGTGGCAGGAGTATCCCGGGCATGCCCCCGAGATCCGGCTCGATTCCAGTGGCGCGCTGCTGGTGGGCAAGGGCGACAGCAAGAGCCCTACCCGGTGGTACCGCCTTGAGCGCGGCAGCACGCAGTGGGTCGAAGTGTGCCCTTAAGGGCGCTGCTCTCACTGGAGGCGATGACCGGCAAGTCCTGCACGACTCCACTAGAGTGGATCCCCGATCTGGGTGCATCAAAGGGGGCTGTCTCCATGCCATCTCGGATGGCTCTGGGGACGGCCCCCTTCGGCTGTCTCCGGTCACTGGCGAAGCCGGCCCGGATGGCGCTCACCATGTTGGCCAGGAAGAGCAGGATGGCGATGACGTTCAGCATGCCGCCCCACTGCCGCAACGCAGGCCAGCTTGCCTGGTCGCCTGCCACCCGTAGGAGCAGCGAGAGGTGGAGGAGGGCCAGATGGCTGTAGAAGGCGGAGGGGCCCGGTTGGCAGCTGGGCAAGATGCTGCGGCGCAATCTGGGCGGCTAGCCGCCGTAGGGTTTCGCGGCGAAGATGACCACCCGGCGGGTCTCCGGCTCCCAGTACACCCGCCCCACTTCGTAGAAGGGGGAGTCATCTGGGGTGGTGAGGCGGAGGGGCAGCAGGAGTTCGCCGTAGGCCATGCGGGCCGGTGCGGTGAGCTGCCGCTCCAGCGCGCCGACCTGGAGCGGCAGGGTCGCAGAGCTGGAACCTGCGGCAAAAAGGAGGTGCTGGCGGAACTCCTGCAGGGTGGGATTCCAGCTGTGCACCACCAGGGGCACCTGGCTGCCGCTGCCGGGCGCCTGCTGCTCTGCTTGCAGCTGCGCCAGGGTTCGGAAGACGGAGCGTGCCGGCACGTAGACGCGCCCGTCGATGAAGCGGGCGGGTGTGGCCAGAGGAACCGGAACCGGTTCCTGATCCGGCGCCACCTTCACCAGCACTTGAATCGAGGGGTCTGCCCCCTGGGCCATGTCTGCCGTGGTTCGCTGAATCATCACCACAGCTTCAGCCCGGGTGGCCGGCTGGCTTCCGCCGAAGGTTCCGTCCGGATAGCCACGCAGAATGCCTGCCTTCACCGCCTGGGCGACGTAGCTCCTGACCCAGGCGGGGAGCTGAGCCTGGTCGCTGAAGACCAGGTCGCCGGCGGGGGTCTCTACAGCAGCCCGGACCAGGCCCCGGGCCCGCACCGTCATGACAGCGATCTCCTGTCGGGTGATGGGGTTGTCCGGATGGAAGATGCCGTGTTCGTAGTCGCCCGGCACCACCAGCCCGAAGGCCACTGCCGGATCCAGCCAGCCCTGCTGGTAGAGCCAGTGGCCGGACAGATCGACGAGGCCCCTGGTGGGCCCCTCAGGGAGGTATGGAGCTGCTGCCTGGATCACCGCCCTGGCAGTCTCGGTGTTGGGACTGAGGCCGATCGCTGCGGTCAGCATCTTTACGAACTCCGCCCGTGAGATGGTCTCGTCCGGTCGGAAGGTGCCGTCGGGGTAGCCGTTGACGAAGCCGCCCTGCACCGCCTGGGCCACTTCCGGGGCGGCCCAGTGACCGGCCAGGTCTGAGAAGGGAGCGGCGTCTGCGGCACTGGGCAGGGCCAGTAAGAGGGAGAGGGTGAGGGTAAGCAGGGGAAGGAGCCTTTTCATGCAGCGTGCCTCCCAAGTTGCAAAGTAGCCGTACCGTGGAGGAAGGCTCAGCAACCTTTTCGGGGAAGCGCTTCGGGCTCCCTGCTCAGTTGATCTGGTAGATATTGCTTGAGATACCTGTGAGAATAATCTCTAGGCGAAAGTGGGTCGGTTCCCGTGGGGAACGGCCCGCTTTGCCTTGTGGCGCAACGGTTTGCGGGTTCTCAACCTACACGTAAAACAACAATACCGAAGAATTGAATGGACTTGACGGAATTACGGATATTCTGATAAGATTGCCCCATCTTGCACAACTTGTGGAGGTGGGTGTATGGCTGCTGGATCTCAACTGTTCGTACAAGGTACGGCACACCGCAGATGGCGGTGGGGAGCGGTGGGATGCCTGGCGCTGCTCTTCAGCACGGCTTTCCCGGTCCAGTCCCTGGCGGCTCTTTCGGTGGAAGGAGGCGGCCCTGCAACTGAGGCCAGCCAACTGGCCACATCTGCGTCCAAGATCGACCCTGCGGTGCTCGAGGCCTTCGCCGGGAAAGAACAGGTCACATACCTGGTGTGGCTCAAAGAGCGGGCAGACGTGGTGCGTGCCGCAGCGGAGGCCCGTAGAGCCGCCGAACCGGCTCAGAAGGAACTCAACGCCCGCACCGCGGTGATTCAGGCCCTACAGGAGACGGCAGATCGCTCCCAGGCTGACCTGGTGGCCCTACTGGAGAAGGAGCAGGAAAAGGGAAATGTCAGCCGTCTGGAGCGGTACTGGGTGACCAACATGTTGGTGGTCACCTCCACCAAAGAAGTGTTGGAGCTGGTGGCTGCTCGGCCTGAGGTGGAAAGGATCCTACCGGATGAAGAGATCTATCTGATCAAGGTAGAGGACGATGATTCTGCCGGTGCCGTGGCTGCACCTGTCGACGATGCAGCACCGGCAGCGGACAGTGAAGCAGCGCCTGATGTTGGTGCGGAGGCTGTGGAGTGGAACATCCAGCGGGTGGGTGCCCCCCTCGTGTGGCAGCAATTCGGTGTGGATGGCACCGGCGCCGTGGTGGCCAGCCTGGACACCGGCGTGCAGTGGACCCATCCGGCTCTCCTGCAGCAATACCGCGGAAACAATCCCAACGGGACCGTAACGCACACGTACAGCTGGTATGACGCCGTCAACGGCCGTACCACGCCCTATGATGACCATGGACACGGAACCCATACCGTCGGCACCGCTGTGGGGCGGGATTCGAACGGTGTCAACCAGATTGGCGTTGCCCCCGGGGCGAAGTGGATCGCTGCGAAGATCCTGAACGCGTCCGGCAGCGGCAGTTCATCAAACATTCTCAGGGCTGGACAGTGGGTCCTGGCCCCTGGCGGCGATCCGGCCAAGGCTCCGGACGTGGTCAATAACTCCTGGGGCGGCAGCGCTGGGATTAACGACTGGTTCCGCAGTGTGGTGGTGGCCTGGCGGGCTGCGGGCATCGTTCCGATCTTCGCCAACGGCAACTCCGGTCCAGGCTCCGGCACTGCTGGGGTTCCCGGCAACTATCCGGAATCCATCGCAGTGGGCGCCACCGATGCGTCGGACAACCTGGCCAGCTTCTCCTCACGGGGTCCGTCGGCTTACGGTGTGGTCAAGCCGGACCTTTCGGCGCCCGGTGTCAGCATTCGCTCAGCTGTACCCGGCGGCGGTTATCAGGGCGGCTGGAGCGGCACCTCCATGGCGGCGCCCCACGTGGCCGGTGTGGTCGCCCTGCTGCGTTCGGCTGACGCTGGCCTGACCGTGGATGAGATCGAAGAGATCCTGATCACCTCGGCCGATCCTCGAACCGATTCGACCTACCGGGAGGTGCCCAATAATGGCTACGGCTACGGCATCGTGAATGCTTACAACGCCGTGGCGCAGGTGCTTTCGGGTGCAGGCAATCTTTCCGACCGGAACGCCGCTGGTGATGCTCTTGAGCCTTAGGTTCCCTCTCGTTCGGATCCCATCTGCACGGTGAGACTATCCCTTCTTCAGAAGAATAATCTCTCGGCGAAAGCGGGCCGATTCACGTTTGGAACGGCCCGCTTTGCCTTGGGGCGCAACGGTTTGTGGGTTCTCAGCGGACTACAGCGACTGCGTTGCACCATAATATGGTTCGATTGACGTAATATGGCATTTCTTGTTAACATGGGCTTGTCCCACAACGAACATACGGAGGTGAGGGCATGGGTGCTGATTTTGACCTCAGCGGAGAAGGCTCGGCGCATCGACTGCGGCGATGGGCAGCCGGGGGCTGCCTTGCGCTGCTGCTCACTGCGGCCTTCCCGCTGCAGCCCCTGGCTGCTGTTTCTGTGGAAGGAGGTGGCCCCATGACTGAGGCGAAGCCACCGGCCACTTCTGCGCACGGCAGACGCTTCACCGCCGGCGCAGCGGCAAAGGTGGATCCTGCGGTGGCTCAGGCCTTCGCCCAGAAGGAACAGGTCACATATCTGGTCCGGCTGAAGACGCAAGCTGACGTGGTACGGGCAGCAGAAGCGGCCCGCAGGACCGCAGCGCCTGCGCAGAAGGAGGTAAGCGCCCGCTCCGCGGTGATTCGGTCCCTGCAGGAGGCGGCAGATCTCTCTCAAGCTGCGCTGGTGGACATGCTGGAGCAGGAGCAGGAGAAGGGCCGCGTCAGCCGGCTGGAGCGGTACTGGGTAGCCAACATGATCGTAGTCACCTCTACCAAGGACGTGATGGAGCGGGTGGCCGCCCGTCCTGAGGTAGAGAAGATCCTGCCTGACGAGGAGATTTACCTGATCAAGGCAGACAAGGCTGGTCCGACCGGTGCCGGTGCGTTGATCTCCAAGCCTGCCTTGCCGGCTTCAGACGAAACGGCCGTACCAGATCTGGGGGCAGACTCCATTGAGTGGAACATTCAGCGGGTGGGGGCCCCCATGGTCTGGGAGCAGTTCGGAATCGACGGCGCTGGCGCCGTGGTAGCCAGCCTGGACACCGGCGTGGAGTGGACCCATCCGGCTTTGCAGGAACAGTACCGGGGCAACAATCCGGACGGCACCGTGGACCACACCTACAGCTGGTACGATGCGGTAAACGGCCGGGGTGTCCCGTACGATGACCATGGCCACGGCACCCATACTGTCGGCACCGCCGTGGGCCGGGATCCGGAGGGTGTCAACGAAATTGGCGTGGCTCCCGGCGCCCAGTGGATCGGTGTGAAGATCCTGAACGCCGCGGGCAGCGGCACCGCGTCGGATATCCTGGAAGCTGGGCAGTGGCTCCTGGCGCCCGGCGGAGATCCTAACATGGCCCCGGATGTGGTGAACAACTCGTGGGGCGGCGGCCCGGGCCTGGACGAGTGGTTCCGGGACGTGGTGGTTGCCTGGCGGGCCGCGGGTATCGTTCCCGTCTTCGCCAACGGCAACGACGGGCCGGGCTCCGGCACTGCAGGAGAACCCGGCAACTATCCGGAGTCCATCGCAGTGGGTGCAACCGACTCGGCAGACAAGCTGGCCAGCTTCTCCTCGCGCGGTCCGTCCCCCTACGGTGAAATTAAGCCGGACCTCTCGGCGCCCGGCGTCAACGTCCGCTCGGCGGTGCCCGGCGGCGGGTACCAGGGCGGCTGGAACGGCACCTCTATGGCGGCGCCCCATGTGGCCGGTACAGCGGCACTGCTCCGTTCCGCAGATGCCAGCCTGACGGTGGATGAGATCGAGGCGATCCTGACGAGTTCTGCCGATCCCCGCACTGACGCAGCGTACCCGGACGTTCCCAATAACGGCTACGGTCACGGCATCGTCAACGCCTTCAACGCAGTGGGGCAGGTGGTCTCCGGCGTCGGCAGCATCTCCGGGCGGGTGGTCACCGGCGGCGATGATCTGCAGCCTCCTGTGGTGGAGCACGAGCCGGTAACCGAAGGTTTCAAGCGGGTCCCCATCGAAGTTGCGGCAACCGTCACGGACGATGTCTCCATCACCGGCGTCTATCTGCGATTCCGCATCCCGGGCATGACCTGGTGGGGCATCGTCGATATGGAGGGCCAGGGCGACCCGAAGGGCGGCCGCTACACAGGGGTAATCCCGGGTGCGGTGGCCACCGCGGACACTGTGGAGTACTACATCGAGGCTGTCGACTACGGCGGCAACCGGGCCTACAGCGGCACCGCCGCAAAGCCCCACGTGGTCCAACTGCAGAACGGTATTACCGCCGGCTATGTACAGGACTTTGAGGGGAATGTCGTCGGCTGGATCCACGATGGCGTGAATGACCCCTGGGAGATCGGCGAGCCCACTTCAGGCCCCGGCAGCGCCCACTCGGGGAGCCGCGTGGCCGCCACCAATCTGGATGGCGACTATGCCAACGGCACAGACGCCTACCTCATTTCGCCGCCCATCGACCTGACCGGCGGGCCGGCTGCTCTGCGATTCTGGCAGTGGTACCGCCTGGAGAACAACTACGACCGGGGCTACGTGCTGGCCACTGGCAACGGCGGCGAAACCTGGGATGTGCTGACCAGCATCACCGGCAGCGGCGAGGCCTGGCACGAGGTCGTCGTGGATCTCTCCGCCTACGCTGGAAATCCGTCCGTCCATGTGGCCTTCTACCTGGTAACGGACGGCTCCGTCACCGCCCCCGGCTGGTACATCGATGACGTGGCCCTCTACGTCGATATGGAAGCGCCTGCCGTGCCTGAGGGCGTTCAGGCTCAGGGCACGCCTACTGGCGCTATTGCAGTCACCTGGAACGCCGTGGACGCGCCGGACTTGCACCACTACACCGTTTATCGCTCCACTACACCTGGCTCTGGCTACGAGGCGGTCGGCGAGACCAGCCAGCCGGCGTACGTGGATGCTGACGTCACTGCCGGCGCCACGTACTACTACACCGTTACGGCCACCGACTTCTTCGGCAACGAGAGCGCCCCGTCGCAGGAGGTCAGCGCCACCGCCCCCGTGGTGGAGGTGCGCTTCCGTGACAACATGGAGGCTGGCGAGGGCGGCTGGACCCACAGCGGCGCCGGCGACCCGTGGCAGTGGGGCACGCCCACTAGCGGTCCGGGTTCTGCTTTCTCGGGGACCAAACTCTGGGCAACCAATCTGAGCGGAAACTACAGCAACAGCACCAACGCTTCGCTGGTCTCTCCGCCCATCGACCTCAGTGGCCTGGGCTCCGCCTCCCTGCAGTTTGCTCACTGGTACAGCCTGGAGCGGAACTACGACTGGGGCTACGTGGAAGTCAGCGCCGACGGCGGTGCTACGTGGACTCGGCTAGCCGCATATACCTCGCCAGGCAGCGGGGGACAGCCGGTGGGCTGGGAACAGCCGCTGCTGGATCTGAGCGCCTACGCCGGGCAGACCATCCAGGTGCGGTTCCGGCTCCAGTCTGACGGCTCGGTGACCTACGCCGGCTGGTATATCGACGACGTCCTGGTGGCCGGCACGCCATCCACTGGCCAGGCCATCCACCTGCCGCTGAGCAGCGCTGCCCCCGAAGTGGGAGTGAAGCTGTTTAAGGATAAGCCGGCAGAAGTGGTGGCGCCTCAGTTCAAGGTCTATCCGGAACCGGCAGGTATCAAGAAGGACCCGGGGCATGCCCCTTCTGCCTCGGTGGTAGGCATCAACTCCCTGCCGCTGGAGGCCACCGTCACTGTAGTGGAGACGGGCCGGGTAGTCCGGACTGACCCCAGGGACGGCTCCTACCACATCACCCTCCCGGCCGGTGATTACACGCTGCGTGCCGAGGCCTACGGGTACTACCCGCAGGAGCGGATTGTCGCCGTCCGTGACGGCGTCGTCGCCAACGCAAGCTTCGTGCTGGAGCCCGTACCCCGGGGCGAGATTTCCGGCGTGGTGACCAACAGCCGCACCGGTGAGCCTGTGGCCGGCGCCCGGGTTGCGGTGGCGGAGGACCCCCGGGTGCTGCCGGTCACCACCGATGCAGACGGCAGCTACCGGCTGGAGGTTCTGGAAGGGACGTACACCGTTCAGGTTTCGGCCCTGGGCTACCATCCGGCTGAGGCGTCTGTCTCGGTGCCGGGCAATGGCCGGGTGGAGGCCGACTTTGCCCTACGGCCCTTCATCGGCTCCTCCGGTGAAATCGGCTACGATGACGGCACGCCAGAAAACGCCTGGGCCTTCTACGATGCGGGCAACGGCTGGGGTGTCCGGATGACGCCGGAGGAAGGCAGGCCTGCAACTGTCACCGGTGTGAAGGTGTTCCTCTGGGACGAATCCTGGCCCACCCCGGGTGGAAATACGTTCCAGGTGGCCATCTACGCTGCCAACGCAGACGGCTCCCCCGGCGAACTGCTGGCTGGGCCGGTCTCCGTCACCAACGCGGTGCGTGGCGGTTGGAATGAGGTGGATTTCAGCGGCCAGGCTCCCACGGTAAACGGCGACTTCTTCGTGGTCTATATCCAGGATGCTGCCTACCCCGACACGCCCGGCCTTGCGGTGGACGAGTCGCTGCCGAGCACGGGGCGGAACTGGCAGTTGGTGAGCGGCTCCTGGTCGCCCTGGACCGAACTGGGCAACTTAATGCTGCGGGCGGTAGTCTCCTACGAGGTCGTCCCGCCGGTGATCACTTCCCCAGCGGATGGTTCCTTCACTAACCAGCCCATCATCACGGTCAGCGGCAGGGCTGCTGCAGGCACTACCGTGACGCTTTACCGGGATGGGCAGGAGGTGGCCCAGGCTGCTCCTGACCAGACCGGCCAGTGGAGCGCAGAGGTAGCGCTGCAGGAAGGGGCCAACACCCTCACTGCGACGGCGACAGTCCCCGGCGAGGGGCTTGGTTCCGGCACCACTGACCCCTCCGATCCGATAGTGGTGACGCTGGATACGCGCCTACCGGTGCTCACGGTGACTGAACCGCAGGAGGGCGCCCTCCAGAACCACCGGGTGATTACTGTCAGCGGAACGGTGGAAGAGGAGCACCTGGCTGACGTCACCGTGAACGGGCAGGCTGCACCGGTGGATGCGGCTGGCGCCTTCAGCATCGACCTGCTGGCTCAGGAAGGAGAGAATCTGGTTACCGTAACGGCCACGGACCTGGCCGGCAACGCGGTGGAAGAGACCCGCACCGTGATCGTCAGCACCGCTGCCCCTGAAATCCGCGACCTTGAGCCCGCCAGCGATCGGAGGCTGGTCCCCGGCGATACCTTGACCATCTCCTTCGCATCGGAGCCGGACCTGGCCCTGGCAGCTTTCCAGATCGTGCTGGATCCCGGCATCGGCGGGGCTGAGGCGGGTGCCGGCAGCACCCAGCTGGAGCCCGGCGAGATCGCTATGAGCGAGGTGAGCGCAGGGTTCTACCAGGGCGAATGGACGGTGCCAGAGGGACTGGGCGAACACATCCACGCCTACGTGCGGGTGCGGGCTGTGAACAGAGCTGGCAGCGAATCGAGGGCGACTGCTCCGGGGCGCCTGCACATCCATGGGCATGAGGAGGCGCCCGCACCTGACCCGGATCCCGAACCCGATCCCGATCCCGAACCTGAACCTGAACCTGAGCCGGCGCCGGAACCCCCAGTGGCCGTGATCGAGGGACCGGAACAGGGCCGCCGCCAGCAGTGGCTGCACTTCAGCGGTGCGCAGAGCTATGACCCGGACGGCGAAATCGTCCAGTACGTCTGGGATTTCGGCGACGGCACTACCCGTGAGGGCGCCGCGGTGCGGCACCGCTATAACAGGGACGGCACCTACACTGTCACCTTGACCGTGACCGACGATGCCGGACTGACCGACACCGCCACGCATACGATCACCATCACCAACAGGAACCGGTAACAGCGCAAAAGGCTGTCCCAAGGTCATCGGCGATGACCTTGGGACAGCCTCTTATTCATGTCCGCGTACTTGGCGGCGCCGTCCAGCGGGCAGTCGTATGGCATCCCGCTTTCCCTGCAGTCAGTCCGCGTGGGCGGAGTGCAAACCTACTCTTCGGCCCACGGACGTTCGGCAGGAACACCCCAAAGGGGGCCCTGGGCCCACTCGACGCCGATGTCACGCAGGGCAGCGGCTGCCGACGAGGTGGTCACCTGCTTTGCCGCCACGCTCTTTCCCAGGGCGTGGGCCACGTCCACAAAGGCCCGGACCACCGCCTGCGCGGATGTATCCGTCTCCACCTCGCTCACGAGGGAAGGCTCCAGCTTCAAGGTGTCCACCGGCAGCACCTTCAGATGCGGCAGGGAGCCCAGGCCCATGCCGAAGTCGTCCAGCACACAACGGCAGCCAAAAGGCATCAGCTGGCGCGCCCATGCGTGGGTAGACTGAAGGTCCTGCACGGCCGCCATTTCGGAAATCTGGAACCCGAGCCTGCCCATCGCAGAGGGATTCCGCCGCAGCCAGGTGGTAATCCAATCCCGCATATACTCTGCCCGCAGGCTGGGCTCAGAAAGACTGACGAACAGCTTGAGGTTCGGCTGCTGCCGGAGCAGCTCCATAGCCCGCTGGATGGTCTGCCGGTCCAGCTCCACCAGCAGCGCCGCCTTGCCCGCTTCGGGGAGGGCCCTGCGGGCGGTCACTGGCTCGCCGTCGGCGCTCTGGCAGTACAGGGCCGCCTCGTAGTGGTCGATCTTGCCGGTACTGAGCGCCACCACCGGCTGCAGCAGCAGCTTCAGCCTGCCTTCCCGCATGGCATCCTCCAGGCAGAGGGGGCGCTCATCCACCTCCACGGCAAGGCTGTTCTCGCCAGCGCGGCACACAGCCACCTGGTTGGCGCCGCTGTCCTTGGCCCGGAAGAGTGCGCGGTCCGCCGCGGCGATCACTCTCTCAGAGGGTGCCGTGCCGTCCACTGGCGAGATGCCGATGCTCAGGCTTACAGGCTGCGGGATGCCGGTGATCTCACGGGCCACAGCCCGCCGGACCTCGTCCGCCAGGATAACCGCCTCTTCCAGGGTCGTATCCTCGACCAGTGCGGCAAACTCGTCGCCGCCCCAGCGGGCCACCAGGGCGCGCGGGCGGAGCACGCTGCGCAGAACTCCGGCCAGCTGGGTCAACAGTGCGTCGCCGGCGTAGTGGCTCACGCCGTCATTTATCTGCTTGAACTCATCCACGTCCATCAGCATCAGGACGCCGGCGCGCCCCTCCTTGGCGTCCCGCACCATCCGGTCGAGGCTTTCCTGCAGAGCCCGCCGGTTGGGCAGTTCCGTGACCGGGTCGTGGAGGGAGAGGTAGCGCAGCTGCTCTTCCCGCTGCTTTCGCTCGGTCACATCTTGCTTTACCGCCACGAAGTGGGTGATCTCCCCCTCAGGAGAGCGGATGGGGGTGATGGTCATCTCCTCGGGGTAAATGGAACCGTCCTTCCGGCGGTTGTAGACTTCGCCAGACCAGATCTGACCGCTCAGGATGGTATCCCACATCTGCTTGTAGAAAGGCTGGCTGTGGACACCGGACTTCAAAATCCGGGGGTTCTGCCCCAACGCCTCGGCCGCAGAGTAGCCGGTGAGGCGGGTGAAGGCGGGGTTGACCCACTGAATCCGCCCCTTCTTGTCGGTGATCACCATGCCGTTGGCCGCAGCCTCCAGGGCAGCGGTGCGCAGCCGGATCTGCTCCTGGTCCGCGGCAAAGACCATGGAGACGGCCACCTGGGCGGCGAAGGAGATCAGCAGGTCCACCTTGTCCGCATCAAAGGCGTCCGGATCCAGGGAATAGAGCGACAGGGCGCCCAGGGTCCCCTTGGCCGCCGGCAGCGGCACCGAGCAGGCGCAGCGGAACCCCTTCCGCTGTGCCGCAGCCTTCCAGGGTGAGGGTTCTGCCTCGTCAATCTGCAGAACTTGCGGCTGCGTAGTCCGAATGGCCAGTCCGGTGGGGCACTGACCACCTGGGGTGTTGTCCCACCGCAAGGTTAGACCCTGAAGGAAGTCGGTGGCAGTGCCTGCACAGGCTAGAGGCAAGACACTGCCGTCCGGCTGCTTCACAGCAACCCAGACCAGGGCGCAC
>ENA-OWPA01001340-OWPA01001340.1-bioreactor-metagenome-genome-assembly--contig:-NODE-1340-length-16851-cov-19.246274_pt1 | contig 16851 bp, 14 predicted proteins | sample MGYA00238139_ERZ651803 | MGnify/ENA primary metagenome ERZ651803 (study PRJEB26909, sample SAMN07631231) | bioreactor metagenome | isolation source: Switchgrass digestor | place: USA: Dartmouth...
GTTATGTTAACTATGAATTTTAATGGGTCGAACAGTGGCTTCGGTCACTGATTTAATACAATATTAATTGTACAAGGGAGTAATGTATAATCATGAAAAAGGCAAATTTATTTGTACTTGGTGTTTTATTGATATCGATGTTTTTTGCTGCACCAACTGAAAGAATATATGCTTCGAACAGTACAAAGCATAAGGTATTTATACTAGCCGGACAATCAAATATGGCAGGATGTGGTATGAATCACGAGCTTTCTGCCGAATACCTTGGCGAACAGGAAAGAGTCAGGATATATGCCGAAGGAACAGTGGAAGCTTCATTAAAGGGAACATGGAGTACATTGAAACCTGGTTTTGGAAGCGGTTCTGGTTGTTTTGGACCTGAACTGACTTTCGGAAGAGAAATATCAAAAGCATATCCCGATTGCGAAATTCTCCTGATTAAGTGCGGCTGGTCAGGGACCTCGCTACAGGGTGATTGGCGTCCACCTAGTGCAGGAGGCGCTACAGGTCCGCTTTATAAAAATTTGATTGAAACTGTTAATAAGGCAATTGGAGCACTGGACAAAAGTATTGATTATGAATTTGCAGGTATGTGCTGGATGCAGGGAGAATCAGATGCTTGTAATATTTATCCGGCAAGGGAGTATGAGGAAAATCTTACCGCTTTTATTAATGATGTAAGAAAAGAACTCAATGCACCTACAATGCCTTTTGTAATAGCAATGATTGATGATTCGGATGCCTGGGTGGAGAATGCAATTGTAAGACAGGCGCAAATAAATGTTGCAAATAAAGTACCTTATGTGTATATCTTTGATACAAAGGATTATGATACTGACGGTATGCATTATAAAACTCAGGGAATTCTTGATATGGGATATGACTTTGCAAAGGCAATAATTGCGGCAGGTGATGTTCCTTCAGAGATTATTTATGGTGATGTTAATGGTGATGGCAAATTTGATTCAATAGATTATGCGACAGTTAAAATGTATCTTTTAGGAATGATTGACGGTTTTACATACAGTAAAGGCTTTAAAGCTGTCGATGTTAACGGGGATGAAAATATAAATTCAATAGATGTTGCTCTTATGAAAAGCAGAATTTTAGGTATAATAAACAAATTTCCGGTGGAGAATTAATAGAATACATAAAAAGACCGTTTTGGGAGTTGATATATTGAGTAGTATATCCTTTGTCAAAGTAAAGGATGAACATATCAAAAGAATAACTGAAATCTATAACTACTATGTAAAAAATACAACTGTTACTTTTCATTATTTCGAGCATACTGAAGAACAAATGAAGGAAATGTTATATACAAAGGATCCAAGATTCAATTCTTTTGCAGTTATTGATGACGAAAACGGTGAAATTATCGGTTTTTGTATGATAAAGAAGTTCAAAAACAGGGAAGCCTTTGACAAATGTGGTGAAGTTGCCGTTTACCTTGATGTAAGTTATTTAAATAGGGGAATTGGCAAACTTATGTTGGATTTTCTTGAAGATGAAGCAAGAAAGCAAGATTTTCATACATTGCTTGCATCAATTTCCGGTGATAATGAACGCAGTAGAAAACTTTTTGAGAGCAAGGGATATTTCAGATGTGCCCATTTTAAAGAAGTGGGCATTAAATTTGGCAAGGTATTGGATCTTTTCTTCTATGAAAAGATTTTAGATTGGAAATGAAATCGGTAATTTAATAATCTAGGAAATAAGTGTAGATAAGCTTGAGTTCAACCCGGTTAAATTTTAAAAATAAAGAAAAAGAATTGAAAATCTGTTTGAAAAATAGACTTTTTGTGAATTTAATTATTGCAGTTGCTGGATAAAAATGCTTTCTACAAAATGATGAAAGCATTTTTTATTAATCTTATCCTGAATGTGTTTATAGGCAGTAATTGTGTTTTACAGAAGTAAAATTGCTAATTATAATTAACATATTATCTATTATAAAAGTTTTATAGTTTCATTTATCCATTTTACAACAACTGTTAAAAAGATGTTAATGTAAGTTCCTTTAAAAGCTCCGATGAGTTTTATATACAAGAATAAAAAGAGTACAAATACCGGTTTTTGCTGAATACTTTTTGCAATATCGTTAAATGCAATAATGAAATGTTTGTCTTTCATTGCTATTAGCGACAAAATAATAATAAATTCGTAAAAGCATACGGCATAGCACCATCTGCCATAATCAATATGCATTATCCAAAGAGGCAGAGTCGTAATAATTCCAAAGGGCATAATTAAGTAAACTAATTTATGTAACTTTGAAGTAGCATTGGATATAACTCTTTTCCATAGTTTAAATAAAAGAAATATATATGGAGAAAAAAATACAATTGCTACAAGTAGATATTGGCGATATTTAGATAGTATATGGCTTCTATTATACTTTTGGCCGAACAATTCCTGGTAAATAATCTGGTCATAAAGTCGCCCGGTGCCAAGTATTTGTTTTGAGTATAAATATATTTCCTCAGATTTGCATTCAGCCTTGATATGGCTGAAAAACTGGAAATAGATGAAGAGTAGAGAGCAGGTAATTGCAGAAAGAATAAAAATTACTAGACTTTTTTTATTGATATTCTTAGATGAAATATTTATAAATGTCCTGTAAAATAACAATACCAAGACAATATTGAAGTACATGAAAATATATCCCTGGTGAATTAAGACACATATGGCGGTTAACGGAATTATTGCCCATAATAACCTGTTGGAAATAATCAATACGGTACATACAATCGTCAACATTATCATGTAGATGTCAAAATAGCCCATTCCTAAATAGAATGTAGAAAAACCGAATCCGATAGAAAACAGAAAAACAAGCAATATTGTATTTACAGAGGTTTCTTCGCTTAAGGATTTGTCACTTAAGCAGTGAGTTATTGTATTGATTACAAACCGGGAAAAAAGAATTAGAGATAAAACAAAAGCAAAAGTTGCTATTTTACTGAATGTGTCAATTAAGTCAGCGGTTACTCCAGTGTTCAGGAACTTTGCCAATAAGTGTATTATACTTCCGAGTAAACCCCTGGGAATAAATCCGTAAGAATAGGAAAAGGTCATAAGCGTTGCAGGTAAGTCAATTGTTTTGATTTTGCTGTATGGTATATACAAATATATGGCAATGATAACTAAAATTAATGTATAGTTAGACATAAGCAGTTTTCTGAATTTTTTCCCTGAATTACTGAAAAAGCTTTTTATATAAATAGCAGTAAAGTTTATTAAAATAAATATTGAAAATAATGATAATATGTCGAGAATAATTATAGCTACTTTTAAGGAAATTGTATCATATATATTTAAAAATGAAATGTTTTTAAAACCGAACCATATAGAAAGAGGTATCGCAGTAATAAAATCAAGATTGTATGCTTTTTCTGCAACTAAACTTACAATATCAACTATGAATGTAAGAAATAACAATAATGCTATATATATTAACAGAAAAATAATTTTCAAATAAAAAGTTTTGACAGGTGATAATACACTGAATAAAACTGCCGATATAGTGCCGGAAAAAAGAAAAAAGTAATTAAATATGTTGGTGCGTTTGTTATAAAATTCCATAAACTTTGGTTGAGAAATTGTAATTATCTGTTTTATAATTATGTCACCTTCTTCAGCATTTTTAATAGAATATAATTTGAATTTAAGTATATACTGCTTTTTATTCATAATAAAAGCGTAAGCTAAAATAATGTTTTATTTTGAAACAAAGGAAAAAGTAATAAGTAAAATTTTAAATGTTATTCTTTATGTTTGTCAATATTTTATTTACTAAGCACATTAATCAAAGAATTTTGATAACCTAGACAGTCTTTGAAGGTAAAAAACTATGATATAAAATATATCGGACATTAAATATATAATTAGTTAGTTAAATTTTATTTGGTAGAATAATAAGTAAAGAATGTAAATTTATATTTAAAATTTTTATAAGTTATAAAAAACTGAATTAGATAAATCAGTTTATCAGAATTGTATATTTATGGTTGATTGGCATTTTATTACATTATATTTTTACAAAGTAGAAGAATTCTATCTATCCATTTAATAACGGTTGATAAAAAAGGGTTAATGTATGTCCAACGGAAAGGTCCAATAGACTTTATATACAAGAATAAAAAGAGTAGCAATACCGGTTTTTGCTGAATACTTTTAGCAGTATCGTTAAATGCAATAATGAAATGTTTGTCTTTCATTGCTATTAGCGACAAAATAATAATAAATTCATAAAAGCATACGGCATAGCACCATCTGCCATAATCAATATGCATTATCCATAAGGGTAGAGTTGTAATAATTCCAGAAGGCATGATTAAGTAAACAAATTTTTGTAACTTTGAAGTAGCATCGGATATAACTCTTTTCCATAGTTTAAATAAAAGAAATATATATGGAGAAAAAAATACAATTGCTACAAGTAGATGTTTGCTATATATAATTAATGTATTGCTGTAATCAAATTTTATGCCAAATAATTCTTGTTGAATAATCACATTATAGACACCTAGCCTGCTAAGTATTTGCTCTGCATATGTATATATATCATCATATGTGTATCCTGCCTTGATATGGCTGAAAAACTGGAAATAGATGAAGAGCACAGAACAGGTAATTGCAGAAAGAATAAAAATTACTAGACTTTTTTTATTGATATTCTTAGATGAAATATTTATAAATGTCCTGTAAAATAACAATACCAAGACAATATTGAAGTACATGAAAATATATCCCTGGTGAATTAAGACACATATGGCGGTTAGCGGAATTATTGCCCATAATGACCTGTTGGAAATAATCAATACGGTACATACGATTGTCAGCATTATCATGTAAATATCAAAATAGCCCATTCCTAAATAGAATGTAGAAAAACCGAATCCGATAGAAAACAGAAAAACAAGCAATATTGCATTTACAGAGGTTTCCTCACTTAAGGATTTGTCACTTAAGCAGTGAGTTGCTATATTGATTACAAACCGGAAAAAAAGAATTAGAGATAAAACAAAAACAAAAGTTCCTATTTTACTGAATGTATCAATTAACTTAGCGGTTACTCCGGTGTTCAGGAACTTTGCCAATAAGTGTATTATACTTCCGAGTAACCCCCTGGAAATGAATCCGTAAGAATAGGAAAAGGTCATAAGCGTTGCAGGTAAGTCAATTGTTTTGTTTTTGCTGTAAGGTATATACAAATATATGGCAATGATGACCAAAATTAATATATAGCTAGACATTAACAATTTTCTGGATTTTATTCCTGAATTACTGAAAAAGCTTTTTATATAAATAGCTATAAAATTAACTAAAAAGAATATGGAAAATAAAGATAAAGTATCTAGAATAATTAAAGATTTTTTTAAAGCAATTGTATCATATATACTGGTATTTATAATATTTTTATATCCCAGCCAAATGGAAAAAGGTATTGCAGTAATAATATCGAGATTATAAGAATTTTCCGCAACTAATCTTATAATATTTACCTTATATATTAGAAATAACAATAATATTACAAATACTAGCAGAGTTATAATTTTAAGTTGAAAAATTTTGAATGGAGACAATACAGAGAGTAAAACAGCTAATATAGTGCCTGAAAAAGTAAATGACAAATTAAATAATCGAGGATATTTATTAGAATATTCCTTCAACTTTGATTGGAAAGCTGTGTTCAACTGGTTGATAGTTGGTCCCACCTTTTTCAAATTTATTGTTAATAAAATGTGTTCGTGATTTTTTATCGCCAAAAGTGTACTAATTATATCAAAAAATGCTAATACTTGCAATAATCGAACCATTATAGCCGATAAAAAGTTAAGAATAATGTTTATGGTTCTCTCTGATTGTGGTTGATTAATAATTTGCTGATATGGTATAATTATCCTATATTGTGTATGTACATTAATAATCAGATAAAGGAGTAGGATAATGAAAAGAATTCTGAAGTTACTTTTAAGCGTGTCTATTTTTTTTATATTCATTTCTGTTTCATCTTTTATATCATTTGGTGCTTCAGCAATGGATTATTTTTACGAGGGTAATAATTTTATTAATTCCGGAAAATATTTGGAAGCAATCGACAGTTATGACAAAGCCATCAAAATCAATCCTGATATTCCTGAGTTTCACTATAATAAGGCTATAGCACTTTATAATCTTGGAAGATATGATGAAGCTATAGCTCAATATGACCAAGTAATAAAATTAAATTCAAAATTTAAAGAGGCTTATATAAATAAAGCTCTGTGCTTAACTGAAACAAGTAGATTTGATGAATCTATTACACTATTGGATGAATATATAAAAAAATATCCTAATGATGCGGAAGGATATGCTTTGAAAGGTCACAATTTATTATTGAAAGGCAGTTATTCCGAGGCATTGGAAATGGCTCAAAAGGTTATTGATATTAAGCCTAAAGACAAAAGCATTCTTTCAATGGCATATTCAACTAAAAGCAGTGCTTTGAATGAACTTGGCAGAGTTGATGAAGCTTTGGAGGCTTGTAAAGCTGCTTTGGAGTTGGATAATACCAATGCAAATGCTTATATTGCAATGGGATATTCCTTTTATATTCAAAAAAAATATGATGAAGCAATTGAAATGTGTAATAAAGCAATTGAAGTTATGCCAAATTGCGTTGAAGCATATATGAACAAATCTGTTTTTCTGACGAACAAAAAGAAATACGAAGAAGCAATAGAGTGCTGCAATAAAGCATCGGAACTAAATACTCCTAAAGATCCCATTATTGAATCAAAAATTTATACAAACAAATCGTCTGCTTTATTTAAGATGAAAAATTATAGTGAGGCCCTTTTGGCAGCAGAAAAGGCCTTAGAGTTCAATCCTAAATTTGCTGTTGCATATGTCAGCAAAGGAAATGCGTTGGCGGGGGAAGGAAAATATGAAGAATCTATCGAAGCCTTTGATAAGGCTATCGAGTTGGATTCAAATTGTGTGGAGGCATATGTTTCTAAAGCCTTTTCGTTAGAAAAACTTGAAAAATACGATGAATTGATAGAGTTATGCCAAAAGGCAAAAAATATTAGCTCAAAAGATCCCGATTATTATGCTGGTATTTATTTAAACTGGTCAGCCGGTTACCTTGGAAAATCAGATTATTCTGAAGCTGTAAAATGTCTTGAAAAGGCACTGGAATATGAACCGAGCGATAATGAAGTTTTAGCATTGATTTATGCCAATTATGCACATGCAATGATAGGTTTGGAGGATTATGACAAGGCAATTACTTTTAATGATAAGGCATTGGAATTTAATTCTGAATGTTATGAAGCGTATGTAAACAAAAGTTGTATATTCCTGGAACAAATGAAATTGGACGAAGCAATTGAGTGTTGTGATGCAGCTATTCAAAAGAAAATTGATGATTATAAAATACATAAAATAAAAGGTTTGGCTTATGAGAAAAAAGGAATGCTCGATGAGGCATTGATGACATTGGATAAGAGTTTGGAGCTAAAGCCGGATAGTGAAGAGGTAAAATTCGAAAGAATGAGGGTTGCCAGAAAAATTGCAATCAGGAAAATCGGTTTGATTGGCGGGATATTCTTAATTGTAGCTGTTATTGCAATTGTTATAACTTTGGTTTTGGTTAAAAGGAGAAAAAAGCAAACGAGAAGTGAGGATTTATATAAAGGGTTGGTGTAAAGGTTAATTTTCTTTTACAGGGAGAGACTACTAAGATATGCACTCTTTAAGAAATTTTAACGGTTTGGTTGCAGTAGTATCAATTCTATTGTTACCTGGTTGTTATGTCAATAATTCCAAATCATCGGATGGAAATAATTCATATAAAGGTGTCAGTTCGAAAGCTGAGGAAACAATTGAGAATGCTAAATCGTCCGATGGTCTTGCTGTGATAGACAAAAAAGAAAGCTACTACGAAGTTACGCTTAATCTTGAAAAAGGGAGTCACTATGATGTTGGAAAGGCATATGGCGAAGCCATACTTAAAATATATCCCAATTTTATTGAAATGGCTGAAATGTGTTTATATAAGAATATGGATGCTTTGATTGAAAAAGGTGCAAATGCCAATATTTTGAAAGAAAGGCTTGAGGCAGTAATTCCTCAAATTCCAAAAGATTATATCGATGAAATAAACGGGGTTGCCCTCGAGAGAAGCTTTAACAATCTTGTCAGCAATCCTCACAATAAAATTCGATGGAAAAAGTTTAATGAGAGACTTAAAAAATACGACAAGGTTGATGCAGATGATATTAAAGATATATTGACAAAGGATAATCCCAATACCGAAGGTTCAAATATATATTCAAAATATACCCTTCAAACGGTAGTTTACGATGCTTTATCAGGAACATTGGAAGTGGCTTTTACTCAAAAATTTGGCGATGACTTTCCTGAAAAACCTGTGTTTGTAAAAGTAAGATAGCTTACAAAAAAGTATTACAATGAAATTATTCATAAATCAAAAATAATTATAGCAAAAAACGAAAATTCTCAGAATAAGCTGAGAATTTTCGTTTCCAATAATGTTGAAATCAAAGTTTACTGAAAAAAGTAAAGACGATTAATCTTTTGGAATACCGAATTGTGCCAGGCTTCCATTCTTATATCTTTTATCACTGGTAACTTCTTTACCTACCCAGGAAGGGGGGATATAGCTGTTGGCAAGTTCTTCATTTGGAAATTCCATTTCATAATACGCCAGCCCTTCCAAATCACCTTTGAAAATATCAATTGCAAAAATTCTTCTATGTTCATCAAGTCCTTGATATCTTGTCTTGTAAATAACATTGCCTTCAATCTTTTTAAAGAGATTGTTATATTCTTCTTCGGTCATCCAGAAATTACGTTCTTCTCGGATTAGTCCATTTGAGTCCACAGTTGCTTTAACAGTAAGATAAAACCTGTTACCGTCGACATTCCGTAATCTGATTTCCGGAGAAAAACTTATATATGACTGGGTTATCTCATACTTATCCAGGACATCGAGGTCATAAGGAATCTTATTTGGATCTATTAAAAATTTTCTCTCAATTTCATAACCTTCAGCCTGTGTTACAGGCGGTCTTGGTGTAACTAAAGGTGTAGGAATTGGTGTTTGAGGAAAATCAGTGATAATGCCTAGCAGATATCGTTTGAAGATTCCAAAATCTATTGAGTTTACATTGCCGTCGATATTAACATCGGCTGCCTGAAAGCCATAATTATAACTGAAATCTTTAATAAATCCAAGAAGATATAATTTTAACATTCCATAGTCATTTGAGTCTATATATCCATCACCATTTATATCTCCAATAATGTAACTATCAGCAATAGGTTTCATTTGTTCTGCCATAACCGAAAATCCATTGAAAAGAATTGAAAAACTCAAGAATAGTGATGAAATAACAATTTTACTTTTTCTCATTTTTTAAACTCCTTTCAATTTTTATATCAAAATAAATATTAAAGTTTTTACAAGTTCAATGGGAACGAAATGTATAAGTCCCCAGTAATTAACTTATAAAACTATAATATCATACCTTTATTTAGTCATCAATTTATATTTGACATAAAAAATTTTAGCTTCAGTAAGACTACTGATTTTATCTGGGGTATTTATTTGAGCTATCAGGTTTTCAATTGGCCGATTAAAGGATTGCAATATTCAAAAAAAATTGAATATCGCAATGTGACTATTCCCGGAGATGTGAACCGAACTATAAATGGTTATAAATTTTACAGAATATCAACACTGAACGTTTTGAATATTGTTTAATATTATTTTAAAAAATCAGCTTTCTGAATAACCATACATGTTCTAAAAAGTATAAATCATTAATTTTATGTATACCGCTTCCTGACAATAAAATAAATAGAATACCCCGTTGACTATTCTAAAGTATTTATATATATTTAATAGTGTCAAAATCACCGAATTGAAGGATGTTTGTTATGTTGAATCAGTTTTCGAGAACAGAATTATTGTTTGGCAAGGAAGCAATGGAAAAGCTTGCGAAGTCACGTGTAGCGGTTTTTGGAATTGGCGGGGTTGGAGGTTATACAGTTGAGGCTCTGGCACGAAGCAACATCGGAGCCCTTGACCTGATTGATGACGACAAAGTTTGTCTAACTAACATAAACCGTCAAATTTTTGCTACCAGAAAAACTGTCGGAAGATATAAGGTTGATGTAGCAGAGGAGAGGGTTAAAGAAATCAATCCCGATATAAAAGTAACAACTTATAAAACTTTTTTTATGCCGGAAACTTCAGGACAGTTTGACTTTTCACAGTATGATTATATCGTGGATGCAATTGATACCGTTACCGGAAAAATAGAATTGGTTGTAAAGGCAAAAGAACAAAATGTACCGATAATCAGTGCCATGGGAGCCGGAAATAAACTTGATCCAACTAAATTTGAGGTTGCAGACATATATGAGACTTCGATTTGCCCTCTTGCAAAAGTCATGCGCAAGGAATTACGCCAACGCAATATTGAAAGCCTTAAGGTTGTATATTCAAAAGAACCTGCAATAACTCCATTGGAGGATATGTCGATAAGTTGTCGTACCAACTGTATCTGCCCGCCGGGTACAGCACGCAAATGTACGCAGCGAAGACAGGTACCGGGCAGCAATGCTTTTGTTCCTGCCGTTGCCGGACTTATTATAGCCGGTGAGGTAATAAAGGACTTGACTGGTGTAAGAGGCAAATCTTTATGATTTATTTTTGTTACGTTTTATGATGGAGATTTTAAGTATATCCCTAATAGGAAGGGGCTTAGCAAGTAACTTTTTACCAAAAATAAAGACAAAGGCATAAAGAATAACGGTGTTATTTACTAAAAAAAGAAGTATCGTTTATAAAAGTGTGTATTAGTAAAATAGGAGGCTAATTGATTAACGATTAGCCTCCTATACTGCTGTCTTTATAAAGAGAAATATAATTTATCTTTTATTCAAGGTTTAATTTATTATCCAGAATATATTTGGTAAGAATGAATAATCCTACTGCAATGATACTAAAATAAGCCAGACTGCTTAGTAAAATTGTTTGCATTTGAGTGTATATGGAGAGATTTGAAAAGTCCTTTAAGTAAAAGCTTCCTGCTACAATCATAAAAATAATCATAATAGATTGGGCACCGGTATTAAGACCAAGATACATGCCAAAAGAAGCCAGAAGTTTATGTTTTTTTACCAAGTGACCAAGGGCAATGGCTGCATAAATCATTAATGTACCTGTTGCCATACATAAAATAAAGACTATTATAGATTCAAATGCAACTAAAAATGTTCCGGAACCAAAGATACGCAATACTTCACTAATACCTTGCGGAATTACCTCCATCAATTCCCAAAAACCTTCATTAGGCATTATTATTAAAAATGATAAAACTGTTGAAAGTAAACTTATTACAATCCATATCATGGAAGTGAATAATTTACTCAAAATATGCTGCCATGGTTTAACGGGGAGCGTAAACATAAGGTAGCCTTCATCACACAAAAGACTTTTATAAAATCTCTGAATTTGTACTACAAAAGTAATAACCAGAATTCCGACAATCAGACCGAAATAAATGAACAAACGTATATACCCGGTTAATTTATTAATATTTATTCCGTATACAACCGGAAGGGTATTGAAAATTTTGTTAATAATTGAAAATATAATTAAGGTAATATACAGAGGAATAAATATACGAGCTGTTGCTTTGATTTCATACTTAAAAAGTTTATTTAACATTTGAATACCTCCCTAAACAAAGCATCGACAGATTTTCCCGACTCATCACGTATTTCATCAACAGTTTTTGACAGTACTATTTGGCCATCCTTAATAAAAACTACTTCATCCAGCACTTTTTCAATATCCGATATAAGATGGGTAGAAATTATTATAGATGCATTTTCATTGTAATTACTTATAATGGTTTCAAGAATAAAATCCCTGGCTGCCGGATCTACACCGCCAATTGGTTCATCAAGCAGATAGAGTTCTGCTTCACGGCTCATTACCAAAATGAGCTGTACTTTTTCCTTTGTACCTTTTGACATAGTTTTCAGCTTATCCGTTGGGTCGATGTTAAATCTTTTAAGCATGTCATAGGCTTTTTCTGTATTGAAGTCTTCATAAAAATCTTTAAAGAAGTCAATTATTTGAGAAACTTTCATCCAGTCATTCAGATAAGTTCTTTCAGGGAGATAGGAAACTATTTTTTTTGTTTCAACACCGGGCCTATGTCCTCCAATAAGAAGCTCTCCATGCGTTGGAGTAAGTAAATTATTGCAAAGTTTTATGAAAGTAGTTTTACCGCTTCCGTTTGGACCTAGAAGCCCTACAATTTTGCCTCTCCCAATATCCAAACTTATATTATCTATGGCTTTTTTTGCTCCAAAGCTCTTTGTTAGATTTCTGCAGGTTAATAGACTGGTCATTTATTGTCACTCTCCTCCAACATTATTGAGATTAAGTCCAGAATCTCTTTTTTCTCAAAGCCTAATATCTTCATTTTTTGAAACAATTGATTTATTTCTTCTTTTGCAATCTTGTTTCTTAATTGCTTCACCATATTCGCATCCTCCGTTACAAATCTCCCACTTGTTCGGTGGGTGTATATCAGACCATCTTCCTCCAGCTTAGCTAAAGCTCTCTGCATAGTGTTCGGATTAACTGCGGCTTCCTGAGCTAAGTCACGGACTGACTTCAGTTTTGAACCGGGGGGATAGACTCCGGAACAGATTTTTAGCTCAATTGCTTCAATAAGCTGAGGATAAATGGGACGATCAGGTTTTAAATCCCAAGGCATTTCATCACTCCTATTGTATTATTGTATTAAGTGCTTAATACAATAATACAACTTACAGAAGTATTTGTCAATAGATTTATCATTGAATAGTTAATAAAAATTTTAAAGATTTATTGAGAGTTGTTGTATAAACTCTTATAATTTAATGAAAAATACCGGTTATTTAACATTAAGTCCTGATAGGATTCGTTGTATCTAATAATTTCAGTTAAGAAATAATTAGATTTTGCAAGAGATATTTAACTTTATTTTTGGAAATAAACGCATAAATTAACTTAATTTTATCGTTTATTGTCAAATTGCTTATTTAATCTTGATTTTTTTCTTGTTTTTTAGTATTATAAAAATATAAAAGTAATAGCAGGGTCTTGGGGCGACGGGGCCGTTATAGTTAAAAATATCATAGAACTGCTGAGATCAATGAAAATTATAAAGTATTAGTATCGCTTAAAGATTCTTTACTTGTTATTTTTCATGAATCAGAAAAATTTGATTGCAATTTTATGTACTTTGTTATGTAGTGAAAAAGAAACTAATTGGTAAGTGATTTTTGGCAAAAAAGTACATAAAGTGTATTCTTGTTTGCAGCAACTGTAACCAATCAGAAAAAATTAAAAAGGAATTTATCCAAAATAATTATTTATAATTTGTTATGATTTAATACCAATTCAAATAAAATTTAATAAAGAGTCGACAAAATTCAAATAAAGAATCAGTAAGCAAAGGGAGAAAAGTATTTATAATAATTGAAATAAAATCGGAGAAAATTTAATCATCTTATAATCAATAATATAATTTTTGGTTTGTTTTGATAACTAATTATATATTGAAAATTTGGATTTATTTAATACTTTTGTTGCCTGCAGCTATAATTCTATTTCTTGAAAAAAGAATTATCTTTTTCAAAAAGCAGTTCTATTTTGTTCAGTGTTAATATTTATTTAATAATTTTTTGATAATCTAATATTAATATTCAACTGCTATTAAAAGATAGCGGTAATATTGGAAATGATTTGATGATTTTACATGATAAGCCGATAGATTTTTATGTACTGAAACGCACAAATTTCATAATTATCCGATTGATTCTTTTTGACATAATTTTAATTAGAAACAGGTGACAGCAATGAAGAGATTAAACTTAAGAAGTAAACTGAATATTTTTGTATCCACCTTAAAGGAAGTATTTATATCCTCTCTGCCTCTTGCAGCTATTATGATTATTGTTTGCGGTTTTATTGCGCCTTTAGACAGTATGTCCGATTATATAAAACTAATTGTAGGTTATATTAGTGTGGTTTTTGGTCAAGCGTTGTTTTTGGACGGATTGAATATTAGTATTCTTCCGATTGGAAAACTTGTTGGAGGTTCTTTGGTAAAACTGAAAAATGCGGTTTTTATTATCTTTTTTGGACTTGTATTTGGGCTCTTTGCTACCGTTGCAGAGCCTGCATTGACTGTTTTGGCAAAACAGACCAATATGATTATGCCGATAATTAATGAAACGGTATTTATATGGGTTATGGGCGCAGGAATCGGTATTATGGTTGCTTTTTCCCTTTTTAGAATAATGAAAGACTTCAACATTAAGATTGTATTTGCAATTCTTTATATTATTACTTTTATACTCATTATATTTGTTCCTGACAAATTTGTGGCTTTGGCTTTTGATGGCAGCGGCGCAACAACAGGAGATATTTCGGTTCCGTTTATTTTGGCTCTCGGTATGGGCGTAGCTGTCAGTATGTCCAAAAACAAAGGAAATGATGATAGCTTCGGAATTATAGGTCTTGCTTCAGTGGGACCGATTCTCTCGTTGGCTGTTTACGGGATAATACTTAATATTCGTTACAAAGGTGTATTCCCTGCAGAACAGTTGTATGATCCCGGTACTGTGGGAACAATAAATGAGATAATTTCCGGCAATCTGCTGGGGGTAATATTGGCATTATTACCGGTTGTCCTGGTGTTTTTACCTTTTCAGTTCTTCCTTATAAAACAGCCAAAAAAGGAGTTTTTGAACATATTATCGGGAACCATCATAGTGTTCATAGGTTTATTGATTTTCCTGTCGGGTATCGATTACGGGTTTGCTTTTGCCGGCAAATACATCGGTGAAGTATTCCTGGATCCTTCCCGTCCAGAATGGTTTAAATGGTTGCTTTTAATCGTCGGATTTATTCTGGGTGCAGCTATTACTTTGTCAGAACCGGCTGTTACAGTACTGGGCGAACAGTTGGAAGAGATAACTAACGGTCATATTAAAAAGAATGTAATTCGCATTACACTTGCGATAGGTATCGGTTTTGCTGCGTTACTTGCTATGGTGAAGATTTTGACAGAGATTAATATATTATGGTTTTTGATACCTCTTTATGCAATTGCATTAATAATGATGATATATACGCCAAAATTGTTTGTTGGGTTGGCTTTTGATTCGGGAGGTGTTTCGGGGGGAGCTTTGACATCTGCCTTTTTAACTCCTCTTACCCTCGGTGTTGCACAAGCTGTTGCTGCATCATCAGGTTCCGGCGGGCAATCAATTTTAGTAAACGGTTTTGGAATTATTGCATTTATTTCAGTAACCCCATTGATTGCTGTACAATTTTTAGGTATATTATATAATATTAGTATTAAGAGAGCCAACAAGGTATTGGAAGATGCAGAAATGAACGATCTGAAAGAATTGGCTTTGCTGGCTGACAGTGTTGGACAATCGAACAAGCAGCATCAGGACGGAGTTGTTGTTGACGGAAAAAAAGAATTGCATTTTGAAACCGGGAAAGTCAACGATATTTCAGAACAGAAGGGGTTAGAGGAGGGTAAAGAAAGCCTTGGCTGAATATAATAATTGTGTTGATTTCTTAACTGTAATAGCTGACAGAAAGCAAAAAGAAGAAATTATTAAATTTCTGTTGGACTCAAGAGGTCATCTTATTGATGTAGTTTATGCCAAAGGTACAGTTAAATCGGGATATTTTAAAGATATGCTCGGACTTGTACCGGAGGAGAAGAAAATTCTTATTACTTGCTTAATTGCCAGTAATTTGTCCGACCAATTGCTTGAGCAATTACTTATTAAATTTAATTTTGACAAACCTAATACAGGTATTGCTTTTGCTGTACCTGTTGAAAAGTTATCAGTATAATTCGGGAGGGTAAAATGGTTAATTCAAATAATATGAGAGCATTATATATCATAGTAACTGCAGGATTTTCTGAACAGGTAGTTGAATACATCCGCTCGGTAGGTGCTACCGGTGCCACAATAATTAATGCTCGCGGTGTAAGTGCGTTGCACAAGGAAATCATGGGAATCAGTATTGATAGAGAAAAGGAAATAATATTGACTCTTATCGATGCTGAAACTGCCGATAAGATTGTGGAGGCTGTCAATAAAAATGAAGCCTTTAAATCTGAAGCTCATGGTATTTGCTTTACATTACCGGTGATAAAAGCAGTTGGTATAGGACACGGGCATAGTGAAGTTAAAGAATCTGACAAATAATAACCGATGATAAAAGACTTCCGCTTTTTTATGAATGATGTTAAAGGCATTGATGTATAGCTATAGCGGAAGTTTTTGTTTTGATTTAAATAATTGATAGAAATATTGAAGTAAAATTGATATACTTTTTAGCTTTCAAGCAGATTTGGATGGTTCTGTACCGTAGGTATTTATCTTTTTGTTCCAAATTATTATATTATTTGCAGTTTATATACAGTTTGTGAGTTGTTGGAAAAATGACATTATCCCACAGTTTTTTCAAGTCTATATCTTTTTATTCGAATTATTCCGGAAAAATAAAAATATTCATATTCTATAAGCCTAGTATACACAAAAAAATTTAATATTACGAATAATATAATGTGAAATGAAGTAGACCACTGATTTTTGCTCAGTGAAATTTTATTTTAAATATAATTAAAAGTTTTAAAGTTAAGCAGTTTTATAAAAATTATATCAGAAAGACCAGCTAATTAAAGTCAAGAGTTTATAATAAAAATTTTGAGAAATTTTTTTAGGCTCCTGACGTTA
>ENA-OWPA01001341-OWPA01001341.1-bioreactor-metagenome-genome-assembly--contig:-NODE-1341-length-16844-cov-3.131985_pt1 | contig 16844 bp, 15 predicted proteins | sample MGYA00238139_ERZ651803 | MGnify/ENA primary metagenome ERZ651803 (study PRJEB26909, sample SAMN07631231) | bioreactor metagenome | isolation source: Switchgrass digestor | place: USA: Dartmouth...
AAAAGCCTGTAAGCACTACCCAATATGTGTCAGGTACAAACTTTTTGCATTCCTCAATTGCCTCAAGCCCGTTGACAACAGGCATCTTGATATCAACAAAAACAAGCTCCGGCTTTAACTCTTTAACAAGCTGCACCATCTCCCTGCCGTTTGCTGCTTCTCCAATTACTTCAACTGGAGTTTCCAGCTCATTGAGCATACTCTTTAAGCCATCTCTTATTAAGGATTCATCATCAGCAACTAATACCCTCATACCATCATATCCTTTTCCAGAATGTTAATTACTATTTCTGTTCCCTTCCCGATTTCGCTTTCTATCTTCATAGTAGCGTTTGGAAAGGCTATTTTAAGTCTTTCCTCCACATTGGCAATTCCAATACTTTTCTGAGTTTTCAAGCGAATATCAAAACCACAGCCGTCGTCAATAACCGAAATTTCCACAAAGCGTTGTCCGGAACATTCTTTGACAACTGCAAATACACTGACTTTACCTTTCCTGTCTAGAGGTTCTATTCCATGTATTACTGCATTTTCAACCAGCGGCTGCAGCAATAGTTTCGGAATTCTATACTCTGCTATCTGGTTATCATAGTAAAGATAATAATCAAGGCGTTCGATAAACCTCAGCTTTTGCAGCTCACAATATTGCTTTAAAAAGTGGAATTCCTTTGAAATTGTAGTGTAGTCTGCATTGCTTATTGTATACCGCATAAGTGTAGTAAGTGAAATAATGGATTTTTCCAGCTTTTCCTTTTCTCCGATCCTGTTTAGGCTAACAAAGTTATTTAAAATGTTATACAAAAAGTGCGGGTTGATTTGCGCCTGTAAGGCTAAAAACTCTGCATTCTTCTTATTAATTTCCGCCTTATAAACCTTCTCTATGGTTTCATCGAGTTTGATAATCATATTATTTAGAGCATTACCTACCTGTGATATTTCGTCCTTGCTCTTATTTAAATACCGCACCGACAGGTCGCCCATTTCAACTTTTTGCATTACGGAAATCATTTGTTTAAAAGGTTTGGTTATAAAACTCGAAAATATGGTAAAAAGTGAAAATGCAATTATTATTAGACTTAAAGTAAATAATATGCTTACCATCTTGACCAGCCTGAGTTTAGAGTTCAAGCTGCTATTAGATAACATGACTACAAGTTTCCAGTTTGATTTTGGTATAAACCTGGAAACCACTGTAAAAGTATCGTCGGAATCATTTGCATACTTCTCACCGTCTCTTATTTGTTGTATCACTCTTTCAGATATTACCTTATTTGAATATATAAGATTACTTTCATTATCAAATATGGCTACGATGGAACTTATGTCAAAATCAACATTTGAAAAGGCTTTTTCCAGAACGACTGTATCAGCATCTGCCAAAAATACGGCTAATTGTTTTTTTGAGTTTGGCTCCTTGATAAGTCGTGCAACAGAAAAAACCTTGTTATCAGCTCTTTCAGACAAGTAATTCTGAGGATGGCTATTAATAATTACAGCGGTTCCGTCAGCAGCCATAGCCTGCTTATACCAGTCCTCCTCTTTATAATTGTAGTCTTCAGGCATAGTTGAAAACCCTTGTTTTTTTGTAACGCAGAAAAACTTCCCGCTATTTGTAACTATAACCGCCCCCAGAATATCTTTTCTCGTTATTTGTATGTAATAATTAAGGTTATTTATAAGTTCATATTCAGTTATAAATCTTGAATAATAATCCAAATTATCATATTCATCGCTGTTTATCAGCTCAAGAGAGTCCATAAATGTTTCGTTGTAGTAAGGAGTAATGGTCAACCTCTCAAGATCATCCAGATAAGTCTCAATAGTCTTGGTAAGGGCAGACATGACACTATTGGTAAGTGTCTCCACCTCCTTTGAAATCAGTCCCTGGTAATATATGGGCATAGCAAAAAGGACAATTATTGCAGGAACAATAATTGTCAGAAAGTAAATCAATAAAAGTCTGAAACGTAGAGTGTATGCCATCTTCACAGAAATCACCAGGTTTTATGTTAACTCAGATTTTTAATAACATCTTATTTATCTGATACCGTGACAAAATTGTGTTATTTTATAAATTTTATGTAAACCTCTATAAATTATACCACAACTACAATATGCGTCAATAATACAGCTGATACAAATTCCCTCCTAATTGTACTGCAAAATAATATTAGCATGAGTATGTTTAAACTGAACGTCTACTTTAACGATTTCACCGTTACGTGACCAGTTGCCCACAGCATTGTCCACTTTCAAATCAATCTGTCTGATATTCTCCGGCACATGGAACCAGTAAGATACATCGTCACCAACTACTCCTGATATTTCAAGCTCCAGTAAACCCTTCTCAATTTTTTGGTTCAATACACTTACAGCATCCATACTTACATGGCGGCTTGATGCAATGAACTGTGGATATTCCTTTACACCGGTCAGCGATAATATCTGGCATTGGCCCAGTTTCAGCTCTTTACATGCCAATGTACCTGTAACCCGTCCCAGATATTCCTGTTCCCAGAAATCAAAGACGGCGTATTCCTCATCTGGCTTCAATCCCAGATCTTCAAGGTTTACTACTGAAGTACGCAGTGGAACCGTTGCAAATCTGGCAGCAATACACCATTTTCTGAAGCCTTTATCAAAATGAAATGCCCATAGTGAGGAAAAAGGATGATTGTCATGCATAGTGGGGTATATACCAGCCATATTTATAGCATCATAGTCAGAGACGTCCTCAGCTTTGACCGGGTTCTCCCTTGGTACTGCAAAGCCATGCAGCTTAGTCCATGTAAATGCAGGAAAACTAAGATCCAGTGGCCCCGTTTCAGCAGCAGTACACTCAAGTGGTGGCAAGGTCTTTTTAATTATCTCCAGCCGTTCATCATCATAATATTCTGTAGAATCGCTCAACATATAAAGCCCGCCACTCAGAGATATCAGTGAACATACGCTTCTCACCCATTCCACCTTTGCTCTGGAACATATGTGATCCGGGTCTATAAGGAACAGCACCCTTTGAACATGGAACCATCTTGCTGTTTCCACCAACTGCATCCTTATTCCTGCCCAGGTAGGATTGGCATCCATAGCAATGCGGCAAGCATCAACAGTTCCTACAACTTCTGAAAGCACACCCCAGGATGCAAGGAAATATGCATCATCTCCGATACTTTTGCGTGCGCATTCCATGAATGCGCGGAACCTCTTCTCTGCTTCAGCATTGGTCATACATCCCTGTCTTACAGCTTCATGCAGTCCATCATAAAGCAAATGTCGAATGGCATCGGTTTTGAAATATGAATAACCCATGTCCTTCAATCTTTTATAATATGGAGCTACATGTTCATCCAGCGCTTCAGGAGAACAATCCAAAAGGTAATCAATCCATTCCCCCAGCATATTTTGCCCGTCTCTGTCTTTTATTAAATAGTTACCATGCTCTTCAGCAAAATCCGGGTTAGTAATATTGGCATTTGTCCAGATACCGGGCTCAAGTCCGTTTTTCTTTATGCTCTCAACTATCCCCTTGTGCCCGTATGGAAACTGGCTGTTTGTGCTTAGCCATCCATCCGCAAGTGAGCCTTTCGCGTTCACAGGGATAGGCATGTTTTGATATCCATCATCCAGTTGTATATACTCAAAGCCATAGTCTTTAAGTGTTTTTGAAAAAAACTGTGATACTTCATCAATATTATCCTGGCTGACATCACGCCTGAAAGCTTCCCATGAGCACCATCCTGCAATTGGTTTGAGATTAGGGCGCCATTTCCATGGCATATGATAAGAATAGCCAAGGTGCATCCTGTAATAATGCATTCTAAAATTGATAAACCATGGTTTCGGACCAAGTTCAACTTCCATTTCCGCACTCGTAGTTCCATCAGGATTTTGGCAAATGATATCGGAAGTCCATTTCCACTTGCAACCATGCCAATCTATGAAAAGGTCCTGAAGAATATCATACATACCATTAACTCCAAATATTAAAGGACGTCCTATCTGACCAAGAATAGCCTGCTCATGGCCTGCACGAAATGGTTTCATATTCACTGATTCACTGCTTAAGGATATAGTTACATTTGCAGTCACTGCTTTCTCTACCATGATGTATATCTGCTGAGTTAAAGGCAAGCTTTGGAGATTTCCGTCTGAACCATGCCTGAAGCCAATGTCATCACCTTCAGGAATGTTTATAGTAATAATATTTCGTCCATTATATTCATATGTCAAGCATCTAGACTTTTCGTCCCATTTGTGAAGAGCATGAGCTAAAGGGGGTTCATGCAATATGGGATGAAAGTTCTCATTGTTCACTGTAATTCCTCCTTCTATAAGCAATTTTTAGCAGGGTGTCAATCTATAAAAATTATGTTCTGCAAGCTGAATTTCAGTAATAAATCATGGGATTAAGTTCGTTCTCAAAATAATAGAATTCCGAATTTACTTCCAAGTTCTCTGTTATCTTTACTGCAGCTACTTCTGAAAGTGTAATGATCTGATGCCATATGCCCTCATTCAGGCATACAGGCTTATCAAGGAGAAAAACCTCAAAATCTTCCGGGTTGGAATTTTCGGCCAGCATTAGCAGTGCAGTCCCATACAGTGGTTCAAAGCTTTCCTTTGAAGTTGGATGGTTTTCCATGAAGCCGGTTGTCCTGCGCTGTATCTCATAAACTGCAATCCTCCATCCCTGGCTTTCACTGGTAACGATTATATCAAAACCATCCTTGTGGTTGCTGGTCAATTCAATAACTTTTCCATATTTAGCAAAGTTATCAGCTTTTATTACTTTTATTGGTTTAGCTTTCAAAATACTCTCCCCTTTCGCTTTCAGTTTTAATCCATGATATTGAGACACATGCGATATTGAGTCATATGCACTCAGCCTTTTACTGCCCCTGCCGTTAACCCTTTTACAAAATACTGCTGCATAAACATATACAGTGTAGTTAACGGAAGCATCCCAAGTAAGCAACCTGCCGCTACCCAGTTTATCTCATTGGAAAACTGGGAGAAAAACTGACTTAGTCCAACTGTTATAGTATACATGGAAGGTTTTTGAAGAAAGAATACTGAAAATGTGTAATCATTCCACACATTTACTCCAACAAATATTACAATAGTTGCTGTAACAGGTTTCAGCAAAGGGAGAATAATTCTATAGAAGATAGAAAACCTACTACAACCGTCTATTAGTGCCGCTTCATCAAGCTCTCTGGAAAGTGAGCTTATAAAACCTGTATAAAGGAATATGGCCATAGGAAGCTGGAATGCTATGTGAGGCAGAATTATTCCCAAATATGTACTTGTTCCGGTTGTATCAACAATCAGCTTGTACAGAGGTACCAGTATTGTAAGAGGTGGCACGACAATGCATGAAATGCAAAGCATATATACAATGTTATTTAACTTTGTTCTGTAACGTGCAAGCGGATATGCAGCACACGAGCTTATAATTATGACAACAGCAACAACACAGAAGGTAATTATAATATTGTTAATAAAAGCCCTTGACAGTTTTGCATTGATCCACGCGTTGGTAAAATTACCTAAGTAAAACTGCCTTGGCGGAACCCAGAAGGAGGATGTATCTGTCGTGGGCTTAAATGCCACATTTAATAGAATATAGAATGGAACTAAATAGATTATCGTAATTATGAACATCGTAATATACATAAATGTCTTTTTCATCACAGCTCAACCTCCTTTTTGCGAAGATATAGAAGTAGAAACATGCTTATCACTGTAATCATCATGAACATGAAATTCCCCATGGCAGCTGCATAGCCCGCATCCATCCTTACAAAGTATATTTGATACATCATTGTAGAGATAGATGAGGAAGAATATCCAGGGCCACCTGAAGTCATTGCCATTATTACATCAAAGAGCTTCAAGCCTCCTATTATGTTTAAAATAATATTGACCGTTATAGATGGCATAAGAAGAGGCAGAGTTACATTTTTAAAGACAGAAAATCCCTTCGCTCCATCTATATAAGCTGCTTCATAATAATCTTTTGATATTCCTTGTAAACCAGCTATATATATCATCATAGCAATTCCAAGATACTGAAGAGTGTTAACAAACGTTATAATCCAGACAGAACGGTCACTGGACGCCAACCAATCTATAGGCTCCGTGTCTGCTGATATAAACCTGATAAGATCATTAACAGCTCCTCCATCATATTTAAAAAAGAAGTACCATATATATCCCATAATTATGGAGCTTATCATGACTGGAAGGTATACAACAGTACGTACAAACACTTTACCCTTGAGCTTTTGATCAAGAAGCAGCGCAAATGCCAGACCGATAACATTTTGAAATAAAGTACTCCCAACCCCGTAAATAAAAGTATTCTTGACTGTTGTATAAAAATCCGGGTCTGCAAACATTCTCTTGTAATTATCTAACCCTACCCATCGGGAGTTTTGCGAATAACCATTCCACTCAAGGAAGGAAATCCTGACTCCTTTTACAAAAGGATAAAAAATAAAAACTACAAAGAAAATTAATGCCGGTATATACATTATATTAAGTACAGATGGTGACTTTAATTTTTTAGCAAAAGCATTGTTCATTTTTTTCATTTTCCTGTCTATAACCTTCCCTTCGCTAAAATACTTAATGCAACGTAATTATAATAGCACACTGAAAAGTAGCCAGAAATGATATAAAAATATGATATATGCGCTCTTTTTTACTTTGTATAACGATGGAAATGTTCCGGTAGTTAAACTCCTTGTATAAATTCTATACATACGCATAACTGCTTTTTGACTTTCCTATGATATAGTGATATAATGTTTTTCAATTATAGTAAATTTAGGTAACAATTTGTGGACATCAGTATTTTATCTGCTTAACTCAATCAACAATAACTTAATTCTGCTATATAGATGAAATTTAACAATGATGGAAAATAACTAAAAATTTATTGGGTTTTATACATGATAAATATGGATTAAAAGCAATATTTTACGCAATTATAGGGATTGTCATATATAATGCTGTTATTTCTTAAAATTTATTTAAAATTCATAACTTTTGGAACTATGGTCATACCCTATCCGTCTACCACATATATAGAAAATATTTGAAATTTTTTATAAAATATAAGGAGGGTTTTCCATGTATTTTAAGAAAGTACTGTCGATTGTTACCGCAATAATGCTGGTGTTTTCGCTGGCAACAATAAGTGTATTCGCTGAAGGCGCAAGGGAAGAAGAATCTAAGTCTGAGAGCATACCTGAAAACACTTTGCCTTTCACAGAAATAACTGAAGATAGCGTAAAAATTGATAAAGAACAGGCAGTTAAGCTTGCTAAAAACTTCATAAAGAAAGACCTCGCAAAAAATGCAAATGAATATGAAGCCATAGAAGTCTTTTTAAACGCCAAATGGGCTTCCGACGGGGCTATCTGGTACATAGAGCTCTACAAAGGCAAGTTCCCGGCAGAAAATGTTAGTATCGGAATTGATGCGGATACTGGTGAAGTCTGTTTCTTCAATTCTTGGATAAACTACGATAATCAAAAAAACTATATTGCTACGCTGACAAGAGCCGAGGCAAAAGTTAAAGCCGAAGACTTCTTAAAAAACAAACGCAAAATAGATTTGACCGAATATGAGCTGCAACAAGACAGCCCTTACAATTACGCATATAGAATGGGTGGAGTAAAGGAGCAAATTACATATAATTTTACATATAATAAAAAAATTAATGGAATAGTCCTCAAGGGTAGCAGTATCTATGTCGGAGTCGATGGAACCGACGGAAGTATAATAGGCTACAATTTTAATGATTTTGACATAGATATGTCAAAAGTGCCGTCTAAGGAAGGGATACTGACAGCCAAACAGGCATTGGCCAAGTACAGGGAACTTGTCGATATTTCGCTTCAATACAGAACTATATACAAAGAAACTTATTTTGGCTCGGCACAACCTAATATTGTACTTGCATATGCTCCTGTTTCTGATATATCCTTTATTAATATGTCCTATATTGATGCTGCAACCGGTAAACCAGTAAATTACGACGGAAGCCCCGTCGACTTTACGAACAGTTGGAATGGCCAAATTACAGGAAATCTTACACCCATGGATCCGGATGCAAAAATTTCAGATAAAGCTATTAATGAAAAAGAAGCTAAGGCTCTGGCCCAAAAATACAAAACCATGGTTGAAGAACTTTATGGCATAAAATTCGATGAAAATGGAGCATCTTACTATCCGATAAGTTATAATGCCCAGGATGATCTCTGGAGCTTTGGCTGGTACTTATACAATGAAAAACAGAGTTTGAACTTAGATATCAGTATCAAAGGAAAAACAGGCCATATCAATCATTTAAGCATATACAACTATGATCTTGAAGGTGAAATTATATTGAAAGAAGGCAATGCTTCTGCAGAAGTTACAGAAAAATTCAATTGGAGCCAATGCAAGGAAAAAGCCCTTGAAATCATCAAAAAGATGTTGCCTGAACAGTATGGTTTTTATGCAGACCAGAACACACAAAAACCCGTGCTCGATGAAGAAACCAAAAAATCTATGCGCGAGTATACTTACACATTTACAAGGATTGTCAATGGAATATACTATCCTGATAACTTAATTACTGTCAGTATTGACCGTGAAACCGGCGAGCTAAGGAACTTTAGTTTCAGCTGGAGTGATGCAGAGTTTCCGGCCGCTTCAAATATAATTGAAAAGAAAACAGCTTTGGAAAAATATTTCCAGGGAATTGAGCCAACACTTGAATATCTGCTTCCATATACTTTTGACAAATTTGAGGGAAGAGAAAAATATTCTGATACTCCAATTCTTATATATACACTTAGTAACCCAAATTATGGTTTCAGCAGCTATCTGGTGGATGCAACATCCGGTAAGCTAATGGATTGGAGCGGAAACGAATTAAAAGAGAGAAGGTCTGAAAATGGTGCTGGCCTGCCGGATCACTGGGCAAAGAGAAGTGTGGAATTATTGACAGCTCAGGGTATTATTAAAAACCTTAATGTTGACTATGATGCCAATCTGACAAGGGCTGAAGCTGTTAAAATGATGACTATCGCCAAAGGTGGATTATATTATTATGGCACTGACCAGTTCAACAAACAAAGTTTCTCCGATGTGCCAAGAGATGATGAAAATTACTTCATAATAGAAAGCGCGGTTAAACAGAAAATCCTCACGGACATTTCCGGAGAATTCAAGGGAGATGAGGAAATAACAAAAGAAGAGTTTGTAAAACTTATGACTAATCTTCTCGGATATTCTGATATCGCTAAGTACAGCAATATTTATGTACTTCCCGCCGGAATGGCAAATATAAGTGATGAAGCAAAAGGAAGCGCTGCTATCTGCTATGTGCTTAAAATACTTCCGGTTAAAGACGGTAACGCTTTCAACGGCAGTTCAAAGGTAACCTGGGCAGAAGCTGCAAGCGCGCTATATAGGGCTTTGCAATTTATTAAATAATAAAAGTTGTCTTTTCAAATAAAACATAATAAAAAGTTAAGGTAATGTAAACAAGGACAGAAGCCATACAGGCTTCTGTCCTTTACTTTTAATCAGGTATACGGCAACGTCCCGGAGCTTTTGTTTTCTGCTGGCCTGTCTCAGAAAAACAAAGTATGATATTATTAAGGATATAGATAATATCATTAAGAATGATAATATTATTAAGAATAAGAATAGTATTAAAAATAAAATAAATCAGCAGGATTGATAATGAAGGATAAACTGATTGAATATTGCAGGTCTTTAAATATTGAATATGTAGGTATTGCGCCCCCGGGCCCATACCTTGATTTTGAAAAAGTATGGATAAAGCAGATTGAAAGAGGCCATATAAGCGATTTTGAGGAAAAAGACGTAAAAAAAAGGGTTTACCCGGACCTGGTTTTTAAAGACACAAGGTCTGTAATCGTCTGCCTTTTTCCCTACTTTACAGGAAATGTACAAGAGGCTAACCTTTCCAAATATTCCTATAGCCTTGATTATCACACAATAATTAAAAATAAGCTTGAAGCAATAGGGAAATTCCTTGAATCGAATATTCAATGTTTCAAGTACAAATCTTTTGTTGACAACGGGCCTTTTAGCGACAGATACCTTGCCTGGAAGGCCGGGTTAGGTTTTTGGGGCATAAATAACCACATAATAACGGATAAGTATGGTTCATATGTGTTTATTGGCTATTTATTAAACAATTATCCTTTTGAACCGGACAAAGCTCAAAGCAGAACCTGCTGTCAATGCTTCGAATGTGTCAAAAAATGCCCTGGGCAGTGCATTCTAGGGGACTTTACAATAAATCCTCAAAGGTGTAAATCTTATATAACACAAAAAAAAGGGTGCCTTTCTGCCAGTGATATTGATATTCTGACCAAACATAATTTGATTTGGGGATGTGATGTCTGCCAGGATGTTTGCCCGCATAATAGGAATGTTAAAACTACCGAAATTGAAGAATTCAGGACCAACCTGAAATACAGGCTTGAATATGATGAATTAAAGCAATTATCTAATAAAGAATTTTTGAGAAAATATGGCGACAGGTCCTTTAGCTGGAGGGGTAAGGGTATCCTGCTAAGAAATTATGAAATAATACTGTCAAAATAAAAGATACTATTATCAAAATAGTATCTTTTAGCATTACTTTAACTTGTTGTGCCAGCATTTCGATAGCAAAAGTTCCGAGCTCAATAGCTAAGCAGCATTCTTAATAGGATTCTTTAAAATAATTCCTTTATATAAATAGCTTAATATAAATAACTTAAAGTAAATAAACTTTAAGTAAGTAACTTCAAATAAGTAACTTCAGGTTAACAGCTTCAGGTAAACAACTTCTTCAGGTTTTCCTTGAACGGCGGCCTTACAATACCCTTCTCTGTTATTATACCCGTAATCAGCTCATTGGGAGTAACGTCAAATGCTGGATTATATACATTTACCCCTTCCGGTGCGATTTGGTAACCCAATCCGAAAATTATTTCATTCTTATCCCTTTCTTCTATCGGAATTGCACTTCCATCAGGAATACTCATATCTATAGTGGATGTGGGACCAATGACATAAAAGGGAATGTTATGGTACCTGGCAAGCACTGCAACACTGTATGTACCTATTTTATTTGCCACGTCACCATTTGCAGCTATCCTGTCACAGCCTAAAAACACTGCCTGAACCCATCCGTTTTTCATTACCGTAGCAGCCATACTGTCACAAATTAATGTTACATCTACACCTGAATGATAAAGCTCATAAGATGTCAGGCGCGCTCCCTGAAGCAGCGGTCTTGTCTCATCAGCGTATACCTTAATATTCATGCCTCTTTCTTTTGCAAGATATATGGGCGCAAGGGCAGTTCCATACCTGGAAGCAGCAAGAACGCCAGTATTGCAGTGTGTCAGGATGCCCATGCCGTCTTTTAGAAGCGTCAGTCCATGTTCTCCTATTTGCCTGCACATCATTATATCTTCCTGCTTTATTAGATCCGCTTCATCTTTTATCACCTTGCAAATTTCGTCTATAGGGCGGTCCTTATTCTCAACCACCTTTGCATCAATCCGGTCAAGAGCCCAGAAAAGGTTTACAGCCGTCGGTCTCGATTTAGCCAGATACTCCTTGTCTTTCTTAAAATCTTCATAAAATTCCCGGAATGATGTTTTACGAGCAGCTTTTGATGCAAGAACAAGGGCATATGCAGCCGCAACACCTATAGCAGGCGCTCCTCTGACCTTTAGTGTTTTTATTGCGTCAAAACAGTCTTCTACACTATTCATTTTCACATATTCCAGGTTTGAAGGCAATTTACTCGTGTCCAGAATATACATTTCATCATTTTCATATTTAACAGTGTGCAGATCCAAAATCTTTTCTATTGACATCTTATTTTCTCCCTTTTTTTATTTTTTCGCCCTGTTTTCTCACTATATTCAATTGTAATACAATGTTTATAAATTTTCAAAGTGACAATCCTGCACTCTTTTAATTATACTGCCACACCGGGGACAGCTTTTCAGTGAAAGAGAAATCTCCAACCCGCATTCTTCAAGAAGTTCACCGTTTGTAAGGATTTCCCCTGTGGCTCCGTCTGCCATGATTCTGCCATCTTTAATCACTATAATTCTATTGCATACTTCATACACAATATCAAGGTCATGACTTGTTATTATCTTAGTATGTTCAAAACTTTTTAACAGATTTATTACTTTTCTTCTGGATTTAGGGTCAAGTGAAGAAGTCGGCTCATCCATTATCAATATATCCGGTTGCATTGAAAGCACAGTTGCTATTGATACAGACCGCTTTTAACCTCCAGACAGTTTAAAGGGTGCCCTATCTTTCAGATGGGATATTCCAACAACTTCTAATGCATAATTCACCTTTTTTGCGACATCTTCTTCATCCATCTTGTAATTACGAGGCCCGAATGCTACATCGTCATAAACGCTTGTCATAAACAATTGATCATCAGGATTCTGGAAAACCATGCCCAGTCTTTGACGTATCATAGGCAATGTCTTCTTAGTAACACGAGTTTCTCCCACCAAAATTTCTCCATGACAGGCAAAAACAATTCCCATCATTAGCATAAGCAACGTAGATTTCCCTGCTCCGTTCGCCCCTATTATTCCCACTGATTCTCCGTGCCTGATGCAAAACGAAACGTCGTTTATTGCTTTGTTTCCATTAGTATTCCTATTCCAATTACAAAAGGTATGACAAGTATAATTCTTTTCAATAAGGGAATTACCGGAATATCAGAAAGCATAGAGATAACTACAGGATATAAAAAGAACGGCATAAGTCTAATAACCTCATACCTGTCAAAAGATATCACAAATATTAAAAAAATAAATGTGACCAAAACCTTGACAATGGGGTGAATTCTATGTACAGGTGTTTCCTTCCTTGCAAGGCTGTCTAGAAGCCCTAAGTTGTATAATGAATTCATTATATCCGGCATAGGATCCCTCTTTCGGAAATTATATGGCTCTCCTCATTTTTCTCTTTTTCACAAAGCCTGTTATAAAGCCGATAAAAACACACAAAGCAAGGGTCAAGGCACCGCCCACAAGCCCTTCACCCATTTTATTGCAGAATTTTATTGTTATTTTATTGGCATAATAAAAAAGGGTGAATATAATGTTATTTGTTATTTTGCTGTATTTAATTATAATAGTTATTTTTGATTTTATTTTAAAAACTGCTGCACATATTGCACACAGTATTAGAATTAACAATCTCCTTGAAGGAATAAATTCCAAAGATGATTTTATTCAAATAGGATTTAAAGATTTTGTGTATCTCATGATGGAAGTATTCAGAAGGAAAGGATATAAGGTCAGAATGACCAACAAATGCGGTGAAGAAAATAATGGCCTTATACTAAACGATTTGCAGTACGTTGAAGTAATAAAATTCCCTCTTGATAAAAAAATTGAAGTGGAAACGGCAATGAAACTGGCAAGATGCATGCAGTTAAACTCAATTTACAGGGGAATGATTGTAACTTTAGGGGACTTTAAGCAAAATACCAGAATCTTCTGCCATAAAAACGTCATTGAATGTATAAATGGTGATAAGGTTCTGGAAATGTGCAAGGAAGTGCAAAAACGAAAGCCGGTGCTAGAAAGCAACCAGCCTCTCTAACACCGTATAGTATCGTATTCTTTCAATTGCTTAGTCTCTGTCTTTAGGCAGGAATGGAATTATCCTTTGGGCAAAACTTGACATTGTCATAGTCTGAAGCCATACTCGCCCTGGGCCCGTGAGTCTTGTGAGGAACAATCCCTCACCACCAAAAAGAATATTCTTAAAGCCTTTGACAGTCTCTACTTCATACCTCACACCGGCTTCAAAAGCGGCAACATTGCCTGTGTCAACTTTAAGAGTCTCTCCTGGGGCAAGGACCTTTTCATAACATGTACCGTCAATTTCAAAAAAAGCAAAGCCTTTGCCGGTCAATTTTTGCAAAATAAATCCCTCACCCCCGAAAAGACCGGAACCAATATTTTTGTTGGTATGTATACTAAGCTCTACAGTTGTTTGTGCACATAAAAAAGCATTTTTCTGAATGATGATGCTTCCCTTGCTGATATCAACAGCAATTATTGAACCAGGAAGGGAAGATGCCAATGTAATTTCAGCACCATTTGCCTGTGCCGTATATGTAGCCATAAAGAGCGACTCTCCCGATAACATCCTTCCAAGGCCTTTGAGAAAGCCGCCTCTCATATTCGTCTCCATGGAAATATTATCAGTCATCCAGGTCATTCCGCCTGACTGGGTATAGATACTTTCGCCTTTATCAAGAGTAATGGTAACCGCCGGTAGACTTCCTCCAAAAATATTATATCTCATAGTTTACCTCCCTCTTAAAAATATGCCTTCTTCAAAAATCCAATAGCCTACAGATAAACATTTTCATCATCATTCTGCCTTTAATGTCTGCTCCCTTTGACTCCGGCGCATTGGCGAATCTGTTACACACTTTCTTCAGAAATAGTCCATTACCATTTATATTCAAGTTTTAATTTTATATTAGCCTTTACCTGTACTATCAATTAAGTTTATAACCGTATCTGTCTGTGGTTCTATCTGTAGCGATTAATATTATGTCGATAATCCACCAAAGTCCAAGGCCAAAAGCTGTAATAATCTTCAAAATTCCTGTTGCTATTTTCCCCAGGTAAATTCTATCAATGCCCGGTAACAGTATTGCCAGAATAAGTGCTGTTGTCTTACTCTTCATAATAGACTCCCCCTGTTAAAACTTAAAGATATATTTATCCGTATCTAAAAACCATGGCAATAAATCAATATTGTAGTAATATATAGAAAATCACCAAGCAAATGGTTGGGAGGATGCATTTTCTTTAAAGATTCCTTGTGCAATAAAAGTTGTAGATTTTTCATGGACAGTAAATTGAATGGTGCATAAACTTTGCATAAACTGGTATATGGAATGGTGCTATGGAGAATGTTGCTATAATGCTGCTATTTTATTTTTCTTCTAATATTTTAAGTTCCCTTGCTTTAGTTGCAAACCTGAACTCTCCTATTTACTCCCAATTTTACATAAATATTTTTAATATAGTACTTTACAGTGTTTATCGTTATATTCAAGACAGTCAGCAATCTCCTTATTAGACATTCCTTATGCAATGAGATTAAAAACTTCTGTCTCTCTTTCAGTAAGAGAATTAATAAATATTGTTATGATTATTCTCATCTTTAATATTAACCTTTTTCAGATAGGATTGCAATCTTTTTACATAAACTATCTTTAGAAATAAAAGAAAAGCTTCGGCATAATGTAAGCCTTCAGATTCGGATGCAGACGCCGACAGCATAGTAACTAAACAAGTTGTGCATAGCAAAGTATATCAGCAGAGCCTGTTGCCGTATTTATCTATCATTCTGTCTGAAGCGATTAATATTATATCTATAATCCACCAGAGACCAAGACCGAAAGCTGTAATAATTTTCAAAATTCCTGAAGTTATTTTCCCAAGGTAAATTCTATCAGCGCCAGGTAATAGTATTGCCAGAATTAGTGCTGTTGTTTTGCTTTTCACATTAGATTCCCCCTATTATATGCTTATAATGAGATAATCTGTGTTTTAATGCCTTGTTAATAAACCCTATGTTTTAGTAATATTTGAAAAATAACTACTCAAATGAGTGGGAGTATGCATCTTCTTGATAGATTCCTTTTACAGACTTTTCTTAGACCTGTACATTTAATTTTTCATAGAATAGTACACTGAATAGTATTAAAACGATGCACAGAACGGTATTATAATGTTTCTATTTTATTTTTTTAATTTTTGCTCCAATATTTCCAGTTCCCTTGCTTTAATTATAATCTGCACTCTCCTATTTACTCTTAACTTTTCATAAGCATTTTTAATATAGCCCTTTAAGTATTTAATGTTATATTCAGACAGTGGCAATTTCCCTGCTAGCTATTTCTTTACTAAATTGTTCTCATGGATTTGCTCACAAATTGTATAATTCTGTAAAATTAATTTCTGCTATTAACCCCCATAATATTGAATACCAATTTAATAGTAAATATTAGTACACTAAAAGTCTGCCATTTGTTTGTTATATTGTTATAATATCTCTGATTTTTTATAAAGTGAATAATATTTCCGGGCATTTCCCACGCGGGATACATAACAGAACATGTATGGTACAGTGCCAACAGGCATAAACAGTGCATATCGGAACATGTATAATGCAGTGCGAACGAGTGGTTTTGTTCATTTTTTGTTAACATTGAGTTCATATTAGGCAGTTATAATTACAGTGGATAAAATTTCATGTGCACAAAGTGATAAATATAGCACTATTAAATAATGCCAGACTATACACAATTTTTAACATACATTTCAATGTTCATGGTAGAGGTAAAGAGAGATGACAAGAAAGAGAATAAAAGAAAACACTTATTTGATAAACAACATTAATAATATTGATACTCCCGGGTATCGGCTGGAGATGCCGGAAATACTGCAGGATTTCCTTGAATTGAGACAATTATATAATGCTGCAATACGGGAGGTACGTGCTAAACTTGAAACACTTGATGAAGAATTCCATGTGCGCTATAACTACAATCCGATCCATCATATTGAATCCCGCTTGAAGACTCCGCAAAGCATTGTTGAAAAACTAAAACGTAAAGGCTACGAAGTCAGTATCGAATCTATGAGAAAAAATTTGACAGACGTAGCAGGATTTCGTGTCATTTGTAATTATATTGATGATATCTATACAATAGCAGAGTTGCTGCTTAGACAGGATGATATTAC
>ENA-OWPA01001342-OWPA01001342.1-bioreactor-metagenome-genome-assembly--contig:-NODE-1342-length-16827-cov-4.585612_pt1 | contig 16827 bp, 14 predicted proteins | sample MGYA00238139_ERZ651803 | MGnify/ENA primary metagenome ERZ651803 (study PRJEB26909, sample SAMN07631231) | bioreactor metagenome | isolation source: Switchgrass digestor | place: USA: Dartmouth...
ATGAGTTTGAAATGCTTAAAGCCTTCGCCAGCGAGCTGGGCAGTCAGTTAATCCACTTCATTCCAAGAAACAATGTGGTTCAAAGGGCGGAAATCAATAAAAAAACCGTCATAGAGTTCGATCCTACCGACAGCCAGGCGGATGAATACAGAGCATTGGCCAGAGCAGTACAGGACAATGATATGTTTGTAATTCCAAAACCGATGACCCAGGACAGGTTGGAGGAGATATTGATGGAATACGGCTTTATAGGATGAGCAATGCCCGCAATACGGCCAAAGGGTGAAATGGGGAATCGGACAGGGAGGTTATCCAAGGCATGCCAGCGCATAAATACCTGGAGAATAGGATCATAAATAAATGAATTTTAAAAGGAGTGATTTTATGAAAATGATCAGAGCCATTGTAAGGCCTGAGAAGTCTTCATTGATATTAAACGAGCTGATGGATGCAGGTTATCCAGCGGTCACTAAGATAGATGTGGTAGGAAGGGGAAAGCAAAGGGGGATCAAGGTAGGCAACATTCACTACGATGAGCTTCAAAAGGAGATGCTGATGATGGTGGTGGAGGATGAAGATAAGGACGAGGTAGTAAAAATTATTGCAAAAAATGCCAGAACCGGTGACAGTGGAGCATACGGCGACGGAAAGATATTCGTGAGCACGGTGGAAGAGGTATATACCATCAGCAGCGGCCAAAATAAGTTGTAAAGGGGTTTTGCCAATGAAAGAGATCGTATCCATTATCAGAATCAACAAGATCGGTGATACAAAGCAAGCTCTGGCTGAAGCCGGCTATCCAGCCTTTGTCTGCAAGAAGGTTAATGGGAGGGGCAAAAAGATGCTGAAGCCGGAAATATTCCAGAAACTTGTCGCAGAAGAGGAGATAAGCCCGCCGGAGCTGATGGAGAGCATAGCAGGAAATGACAGATTATTGGCTAAGAGGATGTTGTCCCTTGTGGTAGCCGATGAAGATGTAAAAAAGGTAGTAGACATAATAATTGAGACCAACCAGACGGGCAGTATGGGAGATGGAAAAATCTTCGTCTGTCCTGTCGATGAGGTCATCAGGGTTAGAACAGGAGAAACAGGAATTGATGCAATCTAAAGGGAGGGAACGCTGTTATGAAGGATGATATGAACAAGATTGTTGACAGGATATTGTTCAGATACCCGGCTAAGGTTATGAAAAACAGGAAGGAGCATATTTTGGTCAAAGAACCGGAAGGCCCAAAAGAGATATCTGCCAATACAAGAACCTTGCCAGGCATTATAACAAACAGAGGTTGTGCTTATGCCGGCTGCAAGGGTGTTGTGATCGGGCCCATAATCGATATGGTGCATATTACCCACGGTCCGGTGGGATGTTCCTACTACACATGGGCAGCCAGGAGAAATAAAGGAAAAGCCAGGGAAGGCGGCAAGAGTTTTTTAGAATATGCCTTTACCACCGACTTGCAGGAGAGTGACATAGTCTTTGGGGGCATAAAAAAATTAGCCCAGGCCATCAAGGAAGCGGTGGAAATTTTTCATCCGAAAGCCATATCGATAGCCGCTACCTGTCCCGTAGGCCTAATAGGGGATGACATCCATGCGGTAGCCAAGAAAGCCCAGGAGGAATACGGAATACCCGTTCTGGCCTTCAGCTGCGAGGGGTATAAGGGTGTAAGCCAGTCAGCAGGCCACCATATCGCCAACAACAAGCTGATGAAGGATGTGGTGGGAACGGAGGACATACCCGAAAATCAAAGGAAAAAATACTCTGTCAATATATTGGGCGAATACAACATAGGTGGTGATGAATGGGAGATAAAAAGAGTGCTTAACAAGATTGGTTATACGGTAATTGCAACCCTCACCGGAGATGCGGAGTATGGCGATATAGCCAAGGCCCATAATGCGGATTTGAATCTGGTGCAGTGCCACAGATCAATAAATTATATAGCCGACATGATAGAAATAAAATACGGATTGCCATGGATGAAAGTCAATTTCATAGGGATAGAAAACTTCTCCAACAGCCTTAGGAACATGGCAAAATACTTCGGAGATGCAGAGTTGATGGAAAGGACAGAAAGGGTTATCCAGGAGGAAATAGAGGATATAAAGGATGAAATCAACCGCTATAAGGAGATGTGTAAAGGAAAAACGGCAGTTTTATTCGTGGGTGGGTCAAGAGCCCACCACTACCAGGGGTTGCTTAAGGAAATAGGCATGGAAACTGTTATGGCCGGTTATGAATTCGGACACCGTGATGATTATGAGGGAAGGGATATCCTCCCGTATATAAAGCTGGATGCGGACACAAGAAACATTGAAGAACTGACGGTGGAGAAGGACGAGAGGAAATATAGGCTGAGGATGTCGCCGGAGAAGCTGGAAGAACTGAAAAAGGAGATACCTATAAACCAATACAAGGGCATGATTCATGATATGAAAGACAACACCATCATCATAGATGATCTGAACCACTTCGAAACAGAAATGTTCATCAAGGCATTGAAACCGGCATTTTTCGGCTCGGGTATAAAAGATAAATACATCGTGGAGAAAATGGGGGTTTACTCCAAGCAAATGCATTCTTATGATTACTCCGGACCTTACGCCGGATTCAGGGGAGCAGTGAATTTTGCAAGGGATACGGCTGCCGGAATCCATACTCCGGCATGGAGCTATATAGTTCCTCCGTGGAAGAAGGAGCCCATATTGAAAGGGAAAATTGAGAAGGAAGGAGTGGAGGAAGCATGCTGAACAATACCCCGAAGGAAATATCCGAAAGAAGTGCCTTAGTAGTAAATCCCGCCAAAACATGCCAGCCCATCGGAGCCATGTATGCCGCCCTGGGAATACACGGTTGCCTTCCTCACAGTCATGGCTCCCAAGGCTGCTGTTCCTTTCACAGGATGCACCTGACAAGGCATTTCAGGGAACCTATTGTGGCATCCACCAGTTCCTTCACTGAAGGAGCCTGTGTTTTTGGAGGCAAGACCAACTTGAAAAAGGGCCTTGAAACCGTATTCGAGATATACAACCCGGAGATAGTGGCTGTTAATACCACTTGCTTGTCGGAGACCATAGGAGATGATTTGAGCGAAATCATTTCCAGCACAAACATACCAAAAGGTAAAACAGTGATATATGCAAACACTCCCAGCTATGTAGGCTCCCATATCACCGGATTTTCCAACATGACCAAGGCAATGGTAACCCATCTGGCAAGCAAGGATGAAAACGGCGGCAATAATAAGCTGGCTATAATACCAGGATTTGTCGAACCCAGTGATATGGCGGAAATAAAGAGAATACTGAAACTTATCGGAATACCTTTTATAATGTTTCCGGACACGAGCGGCGTGTTGAACTCTCCCAACACCGGCAAGTATGTAATGTATCCGAAAGGAGGAGTTACGGTGGAGGAGCTTAAGGATCTGGGCAACTGCTTTGGTACCATCGCCCTGGGAAAGTTTGCATCGGAAGCGGCAGCTTATGAGCTGGAAAAGAAATGCGAAGTGGAAGCTCATGTATTGAAGGTGCCCATAGGCATAAAAGCAACCGATGACTTTATAATGGAGCTCCTGCAAATGACCGTAAAGGAAGTTCCCAAGGAGCTGGAGGAAGAACGGGGACAGCTGGTAGACCTTATGGTGGACATTCATAATCATTACCATGGCAAGAAGGTGGCAATTTTTGGGGACCCCGATATCGTGACCTCCATGACAGAATTTGCCGTCAGCCTGGGGATGATTCCTAAGTACGTTTTAACCGGTACTCCGGGCAGCGCTTTTGAAAAGGATGTGACAGATATCCTGAAATCCGCCGGCATAGAGGATTTCAGGGTGAAGGCCGCTGGTGATTTGATGGAGCTGCACCAGTGGATAAAAAATGACAAGGTGGATTTGCTTATCGGCAATACCTATGGCAAATACATTTCCAGAGCTGAAAACATACCTTTGGTGCGGATGGGTTTCCCCATTCTGGACAGGGTAGGCCACAGTTATTTCCCTGTGGTCGGATACAAGGGCGCCATGAGGATAATCGAAAAGATAAGCACTGCCCTATTGGATAAATACGACAGGGAATGCCCGGAGGAGGACTTTGAACTGGTTATGTGAGGGAAATTACCTCTATAATACAATTTTCATTTTTGTCCGGCAGTTGCCAAAACACTTTAGAAAGGAGGAGCCGGTATGAAATCATTGGAAGCTTACCCGCTGGAAGAACGAAAAAGCCATATTTTGGTGAAGGAAAAAGATCAAAATCAGGGCATAAGCTGTGGTAGGCACAGTGTTTCCGGTGTAGTAAGCCAGAGGGCATGTGTGTATTGCGGGGCCAGGGTGGTGTTAAATCCGATAACGGATGCGGTTCATATTGTTCACGGCCCCATCGGCTGCTCCAGCTACACATGGGATATAAGAGGGAGCCTCAGCAGCGGTTCGGAAATGTTCAGGAACAGCTTTTCCACAGACCTGGAGGAGAAGGATATCATTTTTGGCGGAGAAAAGAAGCTGTCTGAGGCCATTGATGAAATCGTAAGGGCAAAATTTCCGAAGGCGGTATTTGTTTATTCCACCTGTGTTGTGGGGGTTATAGGTGACGATATAGAAGCGGTCTGCAGAGCGGCCGAAAGGAAATACGGCATCAGGGTCATACCGGTGAAGTCCACCGGATTTGCAGGAAGCAAAAAAGATGGCTACAAGGCAGCTTGTGACGCTATTATCAGCCTGATGGATGGCGGAAAATATGAAAGGGGCGTCAAGGACCCCAGATCCTTTAATTATCTCGGAGACTTCAATCTGGCCGGTGAAATCTGGGTGGTGAACAATTACTTCAAAGAGATAGGCCTTAATATGATAACCGGAGTGACCGGTGATTCAACTGTCGAGAAATTGAGAAAAGCCCGGAATGCCTCCTTCAATATAGTGCAGTGTGCAGGATCCAGCATTTATCTGGCTGAAAGGATGAAGGAGAAGTTCGGTATACCTTATGAGAAGGTCAGCTTTTTCGGTATTCAGGATACCGTAAGCTCATTGATAAAATTGGCTGAGCTTTCAGGGGATGAGGAAGTAAAGAAAAAGACGGAAAAACTGATAAGGATTATGGTGGCGGAGGTTGAACCTGTCCTTGAAAAATACAGAAAAAAATGCAGAGGGAAGAGAGTTGCCATATATGTAGGCGGAGGGTTCAAAGCCGTTTCTTTGATAAAGCAGTTCAGTGAGCTGGGCATGAAGACTGTAATGGTAGGAACCCAGACAGGAAGAAAGCAAGAATATGAAACCATCAGGGAGCTGGTGGAGGAAGGCACTGTGATATTGGATGATACAAACCCATCGGAACTGGAGAAATTCATGAAGGAAAAGGGAGCGGACCTGCTGGTAGGCGGAGTCAAGGAAAGACCTCTGGCTTATAAGCTGGGAATGGCTTTTATTGACCACAATCATGAAAGAAAGCATCCTTTGATCGGTTTTGAAGGAGCTGTGAATTTTGCAAGAGAGGTGGATCTTACATTGAACAGTCCGGTGTGGGAGTTTGTCAGGAAAGGAGGGCTGCATGAATAGGAATTATGTGAATTTGGACGTCAATCCATGCAAGATGTGCATGCCGATGGGGGGATCACTGGCATTCAAAGGAATTGAAAGCAGCATGGTTTTAATGCACGGTTCCCAAGGCTGCAGCACATATATCCGGAGGCATATGGCCACTCATTTTAATGAACCTGTAGACATTGCCTCCACCTCCTTAAGCGAGAACGGCACCGTATACGGCGGCAGCAGGAATCTTAAACACGGCCTCATGAATGTGATCAAATTATACAACCCGAAGGTGATAGGAGTTCTCACCACATGCCTGGCTGAAACCATCGGAGAGGATATAGGAAGGATCATAGAAGAGTTTAAGGAAAAGAAGGATATCAGAAATATTGACATAATACCGGTAAATACTCCGGGATACGGAGCTTCCCATTTTGAGGGGTATTTTCATACCATGAGGAGCATTATTGAGTATTATAACCGGAAGAAAGCGAAACCCAACGGAAAGGTAAACATAATCATACCCAATATGACCTGTGCGGATATAAGAGAAATCAAGAGGATTCTGAGGCTGTTTCATGTGGATTATGTGCTGATGCCCGACTTTTCCGATACACTGGATGCCCCGTATAAACCTGATTATGAAAAAATACCCGAAGGTGGTACAAGGATTGATGATATAAAGAATATGTCCGGAGCCAGGGCTACCATTGAGATGTCCGTCTCCATAGATGACAGGTATAGTCCCGGTAAATACCTGGAGGAGGAGCATGGAGTGCCCTTATACCGATGCCCTATTCCCATAGGGATTAGAAATACGGACTGGCTGATAAAAACTCTGTCCGGCATCACAGGCAAGCAAAATCCCGGAAGCCTTGCTGTGGAAAGAGGCAGGCTGCTGGATGCCATGATTGACTCCCATAAATATAACGGTGAAGGGACGGTTGCCATTTTCGGAGATCCCGAGACGGTATATGCCGTAACAAGCCTTTGCCTTGAAAACGGTATTACACCTTTGATTGCGGCTACCGGTTCAAAAAACCTCAAATTCAGGAATTTGATTGCAGCGAAGGGAACTCAGGCGATTGACGGTACGGATTTTGAGTATGTACATGAACAGGTGAAAAAGCTAAGACCCCACCTGCTAATAGGAAATTCCGATGGCAAAATCATAAGGGAAAAAGAGCACATACCCTTAATCAGAATAGGATTTCCGATACATGACCATATAGGAGCTCAAAGAAAGCTATTTGTAGGCTATCGAGGAAGCATGAGGTTTCTGGATGATATCACAAATACGTTGCTGGATTTGAAGAATGAAAGCTATAGACAAAAATTGTACAGTGAGTTTTTCTGCCGTCAGGGGAACACTTGAAGGGGGGAGGATTATGATAAATTGCAGGGGATGTAAAGCTGGCTCTGAAGGAAAGGATCCGCTTTGGGGAACCGGCTTATCCAATAATACCATAAACAAAACATTAAAACATCCATGTTTCAACAAAAATGCCCATGACTGTGCCAGAATACATCTTCCGGTAGCACCGGCGTGTAATATAAAGTGCAAGTTTTGCAACAGGAAGTATGATTGCCAGAATGAAAGCAGACCTGGGGTGACCAGCAACCTATTGACCCCGGAAGAAGCGCTGAAGATATTTGAACATTACAGAAAAAGATTGAAAAACCTGACGGTCATGGGGATAGCAGGGCCAGGGGATGCACTGGCCAACTTCGACAATGTTAAAAAAACCATTGGATATATAACGGAAGATCATTCCGATATAGCCATCTGCATATCCACAAACGGACTGATGCTGCCGGAATATGCCATGGAGTTGAAAAAGATGGGCATTTCCCACATTACGGTGACCATTAATGCGGTGGACCCGGCCGTCGGTGAGAAAATATATGATTATGTCGACTATAAAGGCAAAAGGTTCCGAGGAAGGGAAGCATCGGAGATTTTATTGAAAAACCAGCTGTTAGGGCTGGAAATCATAAAAGATTTGGATATAATGTGCAAAGTCAATATCGTTGCGATAAAGGGTGTAAATTATTTTCACGTGAAGGACATAGTTAAAAAGGTAAAGAGCCTGGGGGTTACCTATACCAACATCATGTCTTTAATCCCGGTAAAGGATACGGATTATGAAAACCACGAGCCATTGAGCAATAAAGAGATAAGCAATTTAAGAAAGGAATGTGAGGATATAGTGCCGCAGATGTGCCATTGCAGGCAGTGTAGAGCCGACGCTGTGGGAAAGCTCGGGGATGAGCTGCCGCAGTGCGCAATTTAAAGCGCCATTACCTCTGAAATATCCAATTGAACCGGAGGTTTTAAAGATGAAGCTGCATATAGTTGATACTACATTGAGGGACGGAGAGCAGACCCCCGGAGTGGCGTTTGATGGCGATGCCAAGGTTGAGATGGCTATAGCTTTAAGCGATTTGGGTGTTGATATTATTGAGGTCGGCATACCTGCCATGGGGCAAGAGGAAATAAAGGCGATAAAAAGAGTGGAGGAGTTAAATCTTAAAGCCCAACTTCTCACCTGGAACAGGTTGAATATACAGGACATAGAGGCATCACTGAAAACAGGAGTAAAAAACCTGCACATATCTATTCCGTCATCCTCAATTCAAATAGAAAAAAAGCTGCGTATAAACCATGATGAGCTTATTGTCAAAACAAAAGAGGTTATAGGTTATGCGGTGAAAAAGGGTTGTACCGTGTCGGTAGGTGCGGAAGACGCATCACGGGCGGAGGAAGAGTTCTTGCTGAAATTATTCCGCACTGCTTTGGAAGCAGGTGCCACAAGAATAAGGTATGCCGATACTTTGGGCGTGCTCAACCCGTTTAGCACGCTATCCATCATAAAAAGAATCAGGGATGAATTAGACGTCGATATAGATTTTCACGGGCACAATGATTTCGGCCTGGCTACGGCTAATGCTCTGGCAGCTTTTAAAGCCGGTGCCGGATATATCAGCTGCTGTGTAAACGGGTTGGGAGAGCGGGCTGGAAATACGGCTCTCGAGGAAATAGTTATGGCGCTTTATTATATGGATAAGTGTGAGATAAATATAAAGCCGGATAAGCTGGTGCCGGTTTCAAAACTGGTGGAAAGACATTCGCAAAGGATTGTGAGTCCGGGTAAGCCTATAGTAGGCAGAGATGTATTTACCCATGAATCGGGCATACATGTGGACGGCCTTTTAAAGGATGTGAGGAATTACCAGCATCTCGATCCGCTGCTCTTGGGAAGACAGAACAAGTTTGTGCTGGGCAAGCATTCCGGAAGGGCGGCCAAAAAACTGTTGGATGCTGCCGGGGGTGATGGCATTGAAAAAATACCTGGCGATCTTTATGATAATCCTTACAGCAGCAGGGTTTACCGGCTGCAGGGATTTCCATAGGAGCACAAAGAAGGCATGGGATGATGCGAAAACAACCGGTGAACTGGTGGTGGCTGCTGCAGCCAGCCTTACCGATGTGATGGAAGAAATCAAAGTACTTTATATGAAGGAAAACCCTGATGTAAAGGTGAGGTTCACTTTTGGCGCCTCCGGAACTCTAATGACACAGATAGTCGAAGGAGCCCCAGTTGATATATTTATTCCTGCTTCTAAGAAGCAGATGGATATTTTGGAGGAAAAGGGACTGATAAAGACCGATACCAGAGTTGACCTATTATCCAACCGGATTGTTTTGATTACACCGGCATCATCATCGAAGGAAATAAACGGCTTTGAGGACATAGCTGCCCAGAAGGTGGAGAAAATTGCACTGGGAGACCCGGCAAGCGTGCCGGTAGGCCGGTATTCCATAGAGATTCTCACCAGTATAGGAATAATTGAAGAAGCGGAGGATAAAGCGGTATATGCCTCGGATGTACGGCAGATTCTATCCTGGGTTGAAACGGAAATGGCCGACTGCGGTATAGTATACAGAACTGATGCGATGGTTTCAGATAAGATCACTGTTTCAGCCATGGCACCGGAAGATTCTCACAGCCCTGTTGTTTATCCGGCGGCAGTGATCAACGGCTCAGATAATGTAGAGGAGGCAAAGAATTTTATGAAGTTTTTATCGACGGAGGAAGCGCGGACCATATTCGGAAGATATGGCTTTGGGGACTGATACAAAGGGGGTGGCGCAAGTCTTTCTCAAGGCTTTACCTGAAAGCTGCTGCACTTTGACTAAAGCCACTGTTTTATATGCTGTGCGCAGAGCTTATCAATAAATTCGCAAAAAGCCCATGGCTGCTTATACGGGAGGGATTCCTATGGATTATTCACCGCTGGTTATATCTTTGAAAACATCTTTCTTTGCAACATTGATGGCTTTTATGCTTGGTTTGCTGGCAGCAAGCCAGGTCAGGAAAACCAAAAGGCTAAGGGGCTTTATTGACGGAGTGCTCATTCTTCCAATGGTTCTGCCGCCTACGGTTTTAGGATTTGCCCTTCTGGTTGTATTTGGAAAAAACGGTATGCTGGGAAGAATTCTGGACACCTTCGGTATGAATATTATATTTTCATGGGAAGCGACACTGATTGCTGCAACAGTTGCAGCATTTCCGCTTGTGTATCGCAGCATCCTGAGTGCCTTTGATGATATTGATGCAAATCTTATATATGCTGCAAAGACTTTGGGGATGAGCAACGTGGAAATTTTCTGGAAGATTGTTTTTCCCAATGCCCTGTCGGGTATAACTGGCGGCATAGTTCTCGGATTTGCCAGAGCAATGGGGGAATTTGGAGCGACAATAATGGTGGCCGGAAATATACAGGGGGAGACCCGGACAATTCCCATCGCAATTTACACGGCGGTTCAGAGCGGGGACAGGGCAACGGCATATAGATGGACCGGGATTATTATAATGATATCTCTGCTGATGATAGTACTGATGAACTGCCTTAACAGGCAAAAGGATCGGAAAGTGAGGTGGTGGTAACTGTGTCCTTGATCGTTGATATAAAGAAAAAGCTTAAGGATTTTAAGCTCGAGGTTAGCTTTGAATCCAAAGACAGAGTCACGGCATTGTCAGGCTCATCCGGAAGCGGTAAAAGCATGACGCTCAAATGCATTGCAGGAATTGTCAAACCTGACTGGGGCTATATAGAACTGAATCAAAAAGTTCTGTTTGATTCCGACAAGGGTATCAATTTGCCGCCACAGCAGCGCCATGTGGGATATCTCTTTCAGAACTACGCTCTGTTTCCCAACATGACTGTGGAAAGGAATATAGGTTGTGCAATTCGGAGAAAGAACAAATCTGAAACCATTAAAGAATATATCAAAAGATTCAGGTTAAAAGGCTTGGAAAAAAGATACCCTTTTGAGCTTTCCGGCGGACAGCAGCAGAGGGTTGCACTGGCACGGGCATTTGCTTCGCAACCGGAAATTCTCATGCTGGATGAGCCTTTTTCTGCCCTGGACAGCTATTTGAAACGGGAGCTGGAGCAGGAAATGATAGAGTTTTTGTCTGACTTTAAAGGAGTTGTATTATTTGTTTCCCACAACTGGGATGAAGTGCTCAGACTGTGTGACCGAGTGGTTTTTATTAGTGAAGGTAAGAGCAGCACGCTTCCGGACAATTGGGGGCTTCCTGGCGCATCCTTGCCATTTTTGCCCTGATTCACTCTTTGGAAAATTCCACACAAATCAGGGATTGCTATTGCTTATCGCAGGGGTTGCCGGAAATATTGTAATCAGAATTATCCCATTTATCGGATGGCTGCTTTTACCAATTTTTTCTTTTCTAATATTTATAGCAGCAGTAATGGGCATTGTAAACACACTGAACGGAAAAGCTAATGAACTTCCCGTCATTGGTAAGTTTGAGTTGATAAAATAAAGTATAGTAAGACGGGGATTGATGGAATCAAATGAATAGAGATAAAGCCGTGCTTAAATACAAATAAGCACGGCTTTTTTACCTTTATGAAATCTATCTACCCCATTTGGTGTCATTGACTTTGCTTTGATAGTGTTTGTACAAAACTCCAAACCTGTTGATATAGCCTTTCTTCCATGGCTTTTGCTTTCCGCAGTAATGCAGGATCACGGTATTTTTCATTACCCAATTGATATCTTTCTGGCCTGATGATGCAATGAAATAAGTTTTGCTTTTTCTTACATCAAAATTATACAGGCTGTCATCCAGCGGCAGGATTAGCTCTCCATAAAGGCTGTTTAGGATATCCTGATCCGGGAGGATAAGTTCATTTCTGTGCTTCCTCACATAATCAAATATATCCTCCGATTTAATCCTGGATCGCTGCATTTCCAAATTCATAAGCAAAACTCCGGAATTATAATATCCGTTTGTGTCATATGTATTTAAGCGAAGCTTATTTATATGTTTTGTGAGGGGTGTCAACCGGGTATGGCTGGCAGCGGCAAACAAATACTGAGAAACGTCTATATCGTATAGCTCGTCAATCGGGTTTATTACCAGGATGTCAGGATCAAGATACAGAATCTTGTCCAGGTTGTTCGGCAAAAGCTCACAGGCGAGCAGCCTGTAATACATCGCCTTAGTATAATGGCTTATAACAGGAGCATCGTCAAAAGTGCTCCCGTCAATCAAGACCGGTATAAGATTTGAATTGTGTTCCCGGACATAATGCTGCAGGCTGCTGATTTGAGCTTCGGACAAGTCCGAATGTATTATGTATATGTCAAAGCTCTTATTGGGTGTATTGATAAACAGCGATTTCAGCATCACTTTTAAAGGTACGATATAATTTGCATCTAGAGTAACAAGTATATTTATTTTCTTCACAGCTCTGGATTTCCTTTCATGCAAAATATCTTATGTTAACGAAATCTTCTGCCGGGAAAAAATAAGGCTTCTCCAACCCTCATATTAATAATTTTATTTATTTGCTTTACATTTTTCAATATATTGCCTTACTTATGATGGTAAAATTTATAAAAACCTTTATACTAATAAAAATGCTTTTTTTAAGATATAAGATATATATCTGTTATTGATGCAAACCTGTTGTGTTCTTCCAGTGGGATGCTATAGGAAGCCTATTTATCAGTATATCTATTTACATAAAATAAAGTTTACAAATTATTCATATAATGTCCATATTTGATTTGATATACTATTCTATACCGAATTTATAGTTATTATATATAGCTATGTAGGAAACAATACGAAAATACTATATATAAGGAATGATAATGATGGAGGAAAATCTATGGAAGAGCAAAAAACGCCAAAGAAGCCATTAATTTTTTACTATATAGTCGTAATAGCGGTTCTCATGCTTTTGAACACCTTGATTTTGCCGATGCTTACAAACGAACAGGTAACAGAAGTGGATTACGGTACTTTTCTGACAAAAGTGGAAAATGGAGAAGTAAGCGTTGTTGAAGTTCAGGATTCCAAGATCGCTTTTATAGCAAAAGATGAAAACGGAAAGGATACGATATTTGTCACCGGACGCATGGATGATCCGGATTTGGTAAACCGCTTGAAAAGCAAGGGTAATATAAAATATTCCCAGGTTATCCCCCACGAGAATTCTCCTCTTGTTAATTTTATGTTATCCTGGATACTGCCAATTATTCTGTTTGTTGGTGTCGGGCAGCTGTTGTCAAGGAAGATGCAAAACCGTTTAGGGGGTGGAGGCAATGCTCTGGCTTTTGGAAGGAGCAATGCAAAAATCTATGTAAAAGCACAGACAGGAAAGACCTTTAATGATGTGGCCGGACAGGATGAGGCTAAGGAAGCCCTTACGGAGATAGTTGATTTCCTGCACAATCCAGCCAAATATGCCGAGATTGGAGCAAAGCTTCCCAAAGGAGCGTTGCTGGTAGGACCTCCGGGTACAGGTAAGACTTTGCTGGCGCAGGCGGTAGCGGGCGAAGCCAATGTTCCGTTTTTCTCAATTTCCGGCTCTGAGTTTGTGGAAATGTTTGTGGGCATGGGTGCCGCCAAAGTCAGGGATCTGTTCAAACAGGCCGGTGAAAAGGCTCCATGCATAGTGTTTATAGATGAGATAGACACCATCGGTAAGAAGCGCGACAGCGGTGTCAGCATCAGCGGAAATGATGAGAGGGAACAGACCTTGAATCAGCTGCTTACGGAGATGGATGGCTTTGATGCGAGAAAAGGCGTAGTTATCCTGGCTGCCACCAACCGTCCTGACACTTTGGATAAGGCTCTTCTTCGACCTGGCAGGTTTGACAGGCGAATACCTGTGGAGCTGCCGGATTTGGCCGGACGTGAAGCCATACTTAAGGTTCATGCAAAGAAAATCAAGATAGGCAATGACATTGATTTTAATGCTATAGCAAGAGCGACCGCCGGAGCTTCCGGAGCCGAACTGGCCAATATTATAAACGAAGCCGCACTGCGTGCGGTCAGACACGGCCGCTCCTTTGTCAACCAAAGTGATCTGGAGGAAAGCGTGGAAGTGGTGGTCGCAGGCTATCAGAGAAAGGGAGCGGTCATTTCTCCTAAAGAAAAGGAGATAATCGCCTATCATGAGATCGGCCACGCACTGGTAGCAGCAAAGCAGTCGGACACTGCTCCCGTTCACAAAATCACCATCATTCCGAGGACGTCCGGAGCTCTGGGATATACCATGCAGGTTGAGGAAGGCGAACACTATTTGATGACCAGGGAAGAAGCCTTTAACAAGATTGCTACCTTCACCGGAGGTCGTGCTGCGGAAGAACTGATTTTTGGCACTTGCACCTCGGGGGCATCCAACGATATTGAGCAGGCGACGAAGCTCGCCCGGGCGATGGTGACCCGGTTGGGTATGAGCAAGAGATTTGATATGATGGCACTGGAAACATTAAACAACCAATACCTGGGCGGAGATACCACCCTTGTGTGCTCGCCGGAAACCGCAGCCCAAATAGATGATGAGGTATTGGAGATAATCAAGAAGGCGCACCAGAAAGCTATAGACATATTGAAGGAAAACATGCAGAAATTGCACGAGCTGGCCCATTACCTGCTGGAAAAGGAAACTATCACCGGAGAGGAGTTTATGGCAATACTTTCCCGATAGATATTTAAAATAATAATTGGCCGATAGATATTCACAAATAGGTACTCATAAAACAGATGGAAGCTCATAAATAGATACTGATAATTGAGGCTCACAAAAGGAAGGCTGCCGGTTAATTTCCCGGCAGCTTTTACTTTACATGAGTTTAGTAAACGATAGGCGCCAGGAGCATTATCTCTTCGTTTTGCTGGTAAATTTGAGGCAGTTGGGTTATGGGAAGGGGATTTGTGCCCCTGCCTGCCTCGATAGTATATCCAGGTCTCCTGAATTCCTGCAGGAACCAGTCCTTATAACCGGCATAGGCTGCTTCCGGAGTCCCTGCTTCCACAGCATATCCGCTGGCCCTGGAGAATATATTGGCTATTTGCAGCGCGATGGGGGGAGCATAGTTTTTAAATTGCCAGAAAATTACCTCGCCCTGAGTATGATAGGCGATTACAAGGCGGAAGTCATGCTGCCTCGTAAAGGCGACCATCGCTCTCGATTCCGGCTCTGATAGTGGGGCTTCTCCTCCATAGTCCCTTGGAGCCGGGCCGGTTATGCCCATCTCCAGTTCATCCTGCTTTTCTGCTTCCCAGTCTGCTGGATAATTCAGATTTAAGTCAACACCTCTGATGTTGGCTTTCCACACCCGGGGCAGAGGCAGTCCGGTTCTGTTCAGTTGCGCTGCCTGGCTGTATGCAGGATTGGTGTAGTTGGGCCACAGGTTAACCAGATCCACGCCGTCAGGGTTTACCATGGGGACAATATATATGCTGCTGCTGTTGAACAAGGAAGGTATGCTGTAGCCTCTTATACTCCTGCCTTCGGAATATGCCCTTGAGTAATTTTCAATGAACTTCATCACCACTCCTGTGGTTATCCATTCATTTGCATGATGGGAAGCGTTGTAGAACACTTCCCTTGGACCTATTCCAAGGCGTATATAATAAAGGTTTTTGCCCATGACACTGCTGCCTATGCTTCCCACTTCGAGAAATGGATATCTGGCTTTCAAACCCTGAATCTGCCGTTCCATAATCTCATAAGTGTAGTAAATATCCATGGGTACGACGTCAATGCCGTAGGGCACGGTGATGCTCTGTCCTATACGGAGATTTGCCGGGTTCAGTCCCGGGTTTGCTGTCAGAATGGCATTAATTGTTGTAAAATATCTCCTTGCAATATTATATAGGGTGTCCCCGGGACGTATAACATAAGTATCATAACCTCTTATGAACTTGTCCAATGCCGCCCAGGTAGCAGGCCCTACAATGCCGTCGGCTGTGAGACCGTTATTTAGCTGAAAGGTGATGACAGCCTGCCGGGTCTGCCCTCCGAATATGCCGTCCACTGCGCCGGCATTGTACCCGATACGGTTAAGTATGCTCTGCAGCAACCGTACATAAGTTCCGGTTGAACCAAAAAAAACAGTATCCATTCCATACCTCCAGTTTTATTTTCTAATATATTCTATTGGAATATGGCAAAAATGAGGCTGTCTGTTTTTTAGCCATTAAGAATATAACCTTCCGGGCGAGTTGGATTTGTATCGGTTCGTCAGGCATACTTTAAAGCTATTCAGGGAACATGAAGGCTTTGTTTTGAATACTATAAAGAGTGCGGCGAAAATTTTACTCTTGCTCTCATGTATTCCGGCGATTATCGAATTTTCGCGCTATAATACAAGTTTTATCCGGGGAGGTTTATCATGATAAGAATGAGGTCATACAAGGTGATTCATGGAATAGTTTTTGATGATGCAAACAATAACGGAATCAGAGATAAATCGGAGATGCCACTGGAAGGTGTTGTGCTGAATATTTACCGTGTGGAGGAAGTAAAAAAAGCCAATGCTGATAATGAAGAAGGTGTCATCGTGTATAATGAGAAGCATATAGGCCGTGTGGTAACCAACAACTGGGGGGAGTACAGCCTGGTGGTAAGTGAAGGCTTGTACTCTGTAAATCTGGATGTCGGGACTCTGCCGGTAGGCAAGGGGGTTGTTGAAGCAAACCGGTTTATCGGAGCAGGCTACAAAAGGAGTATTGACTTTGCTGTCAAAGATGTTGCAGAAATTCAGGTGGGGGATGGTTTCAAAAGCAAAGCATATTTAGGGGATGATATAGTACTTCAACCGGTTTTCAAGGACAGCAGCGGTAGCAAATTGGTTGCTAATGTCAGGCTTGCCTCAGATGATGATGAGGTGGAGGTGGATATGAACAGATGCAGCATAAAGGCCAATGCTTTCAAAGAAAAAGAAATATCCATCAAAATAGAC
>ENA-OWPA01001344-OWPA01001344.1-bioreactor-metagenome-genome-assembly--contig:-NODE-1344-length-16805-cov-11.080583_pt1 | contig 16805 bp, 18 predicted proteins | sample MGYA00238139_ERZ651803 | MGnify/ENA primary metagenome ERZ651803 (study PRJEB26909, sample SAMN07631231) | bioreactor metagenome | isolation source: Switchgrass digestor | place: USA: Dartmouth...
TTCTTCCGCAGGATTTTCAAAACAGCGATACTTCCGGCTTTATATAAAAAATTGGTGCCTATTATTACCAGTATCACTGCTATAAAGAATAAATTCAAAGCTCTGAGCGGTGCTTCAACAGTCAGGGCTATATAATATCCAATAGCAAGGCTTACCGCACCTAAAACAGCCATAAGCCATTTGGTCTTAGGTTCCTTTTCTCCAACATTGCCGCTTCTTAACAGCTCAATTGGCTTTGATATATGAACCTGAAAAATATTGTACAAAAGAATTGTAAAATAAGTCAGCCCGAATAAAACCACAGTCGACAGCACCGCAACAGGTGGAACCTCAAACCCAAAGCTTACCTTATAAGAAATTAGCTTATAAAGCAGCAAAAGCATAAGCTTACTTAAAATTATACCTGTCAGCAAACCGGCCGCTATGCAAATAAAGCTGATAATCAGGGTTTCAAAAAGCATGATTTTTGCTATATGCCTTTTTTCCATCCCCAAAATGTTGAATAGACCAAATTCTTTTTTTCGTCGCTTTATAAGAAAACTGTTGGTATAAAGCAAAAATGCGACCGAAAATATTCCAATCACAGCCATACCCATTTTAAGTATCGCTCTTAGGCTGCTACCGTCATTTCCTATATCCTTAGCATTTGCTACAAAGCTCATGTTATAAAACATGATAACCATTCCGGTACCAGACAGGATATAGGGAAAATATGTTCTGGAGTTTTTCCTGATATTTGTGGCTGCCAGCTTTATATAGAATAAACTACTCATATCTGCCACCACCTGTCGCTATCATGGTAAGTGTATCCGATATCTTCTGGTACATAGCCTCATTTGATCTGTCAGCCTTATATATCTGGTGGTATACCTCTCCGTCCTTTATAAACAGCACTCTCCCTGCATGACTTGCTGCCTTTATGCTGTGTGTAACCATGAGTATTGTCTGTCCCTCACGATTGATTTCGGCAAAGAGCCTTAAAAGTCCTTCAGTTGCGTGGGAATCAAGTGCTCCGGTCGGCTCATCGGCCAGAATAATCTGTGATCTGGTAATCAAAGCCCGGGCTACCGCCGTTCTCTGCTTTTCTCCTCCTGATACCTCATAGGGATACTTGTCAAGGATATCACTTATACCGAGTCTTTTTGCAATCGGGCTAATTCTTTCCTTCATTTCCTTATAAGGAATACCTGACAGAACCAGGGGCAGAAATATATTGTCCTGTATTGAAAAAGTATCCAGTAAATTATAATCCTGAAATATAAAGCCAAGGTTATTCCTTCTAAAGGCGGATATTTCCTTTTCCTTTATCGCCACTATACTTTTGCCGTTGAGCAAAACATCTCCACCTGTAGGCTTGTCAAGGGCTGCAATTATGTTAAGCAGTGTAGTTTTACCTGAACCCGATTCACCCATAATTGCAACATATTCGCCTTTCTCAACCGAAAAGGACACATTGGAAAGAGCTTGTACGGAGTTTCCTCCAAATCTTGTGGTATAGATTTTCTTTAAATTCTTAACCTCTAATAGTGCCATACTTTACCTCATTTCTGTGTTAATTTCTATTCCTTACATTTGCAGATTATAGCAAAAGAGAAAATGCAATGCCCTTTCTTCAGCTTACATTTTCTCCTCCAAGCTTACATATTTGTAAGATTAAACAAATATTACCGGTGGTACTGCTATTCTCCCGCTATTTTGGCCGTTCCGAGCCCTATTTTTACCTTCGTGCCCTTGCCTGCCTCAGATTCAATTTTGATGGTATGAGACAGCTTGTCCAATAATCTTTTGCACAGATAAAGCCCGATACCTGTTGATTTTTGGTCCAGGCGGCCGTTAAAACCGGTATAGCCCTTTTCAAAAACCCTGGGCAGGTCGCTTGCCTCAATCCCTATTCCGCTATCCTCAATCACCAGGGTATCAGGCAAATCCTTATCCATGTATATGGATATTGAGCCTTTATTTGTATATTTCAATGCATTTGACAATAGCTGCTCTATTACAAAGGACAGCCATTTTTCATCGGTAAGAACCTGATAGTTAAGCTCTTCATAGTTTAGTCTAATCTTTTTCCGTATAAAAATTTTTGAATACTTCTTTACAGCCTGCTTTACTATTTCATCAAGGGAATTTCTTTTTATTAACAGGTCATTGCTCATATTCTGCATCCTCAGGTATTGAAGTACCATTTCCACATACTGCTCAATTCTGAACAGCTGCTCACCAAGCTCGCCGTTAATCTCTGAGGGCTCAGACTGCAACAGCAGACGCATGGCGGAAATAGGCGTCTTTATCTGATGAACCCATATGGTGTAATACTCTATCATGTCGTAATAAGCGGCATCCTTGGAGCTGGCAAGCTTTTTCCTGTCCTCATTCAAAGCCCTGATTAGCTCCTGATAATCCATTTCAATTAAATTTAAGGTGTGCTCAAAGGAAAAATCCGAGATGGCGATACTCTTTTTCAGCCTTGTCAGAGTCATATGCTTTTTATAGAAAAAGATAAAATTAACAGCAGCCACTATCACGATAAAGACGGACGTCAGAAAGGCTGCATATGCCACTGCCTCCGCCGGAAGCGAATACAACGAAAAGACTATAAAAAATATGCCATATGAAGCAAGTACAACAAAGACCTTCATTATATTGCTTTTTATATACAGCAGTATCATTTTGGGGAGCTTTTTCATATAAATCCTCCAATTGACGTCCAATCCGGCATTATTTAGGCTGTTATTCCGGATTGCTACTCTATCATATATCCTATTCCCTTTTTGGTTGATATAAAGCCCGATAAGCCTATATCGGCCAGCTTTCTGCGCAGTCTTGTCATGTTTACCGTCAGTGTATTGTCGTCTATAAAGTTATCACTTTCCCACAGCTGCTGCATGATATCATCCCGACTTACCACCTTGCCTGCATTCTCCATAAGCAGCTGAAGTATTTTATATTCATTTTTGGTCAGCTCTATTTTACTGTTGTTATAGCTTAAGGATGCATCGGAAAGATTAAGAATAGCCCCCTTATGCTCTATAAGATTAAGCTTTCCCAAAAAAGAGTAGGTACGCCTTATCAGAGCTCCTACCTTTGCCGTCAGGACATTCAAATCAAAGGGCTTTGCAATAAAATCATCCCCTCCCATATTCATGGCCATAACAATATTCATATTGTCACCGGCTGAGGAGATAAAGATAATAGGAACCTTGGAGATTTTACGAATCCTGTCGCACCAGTAAAAGCCGTTAAAATATGGCAGCATAACATCCAGAAGAACCAAATGGGGATCAAAACGAACCAACTGCTCTGTAATGTTTTTAAAATCGGTAACGAAGCTGACATCGTAATCCCATTTGCCAAGATGCTCCTTAAGTGTATTTGCAATTGTCAGATCATCCTCATATTATAAGAATTCTATACATATTAATCACCTTGTCAGCCTTATGTATCAAATAACAGCCGCCTGCCAGATATAACAGACTTATTTTTATCCTGCATATATTACATAATAACACAAATTGATGGATTTTCGTAGCAAAAATATTCCTTCAATTTAATGACCTGCACTGCCTATATAAGCAAAAAGGCTATCATGCTGATATGAATTGCCGGCTGTTATACCAACAATTCATTATCAAATGATAACCTTGTTTTGCGTTGTTCAAATCCAATTATACTACTATCTGCAGTTCATAAAAGCCCTTACATCCTCTCTTGACAGGCCTGCGCTCAGCATTCCCTTGCGAAAACTATACCTGTAAATCAGGTAACGGGTCCCCAGCCATAAGAGAATAAGAGGTAGTAGGATAATGTATATCAGCAGTACAATTATGGTTTTGATTAAATGCAGAACCGTTGCCAAATCCACTACCTCCATCACCATTATTTACTAAAATTCTGTGTAACATCCTTAAGGCTTATCATATAATCTCTGGCCATTGCAAGCGCATCCTCCTTGGGTATTCCCTGCTCAACCAGCTCCTTGTATAACGCCCCAACGGCCTGACCTATATTTTTGCCCGCATCTGCTGAATACAACGACCCTACTAGGCCATTTATCAGTTTAGGCAGCTTTGTTGAAACCTCATCCAGCAATTCAGCTATTTCCTTTGTTGGAATATCACTCATATTTTTACCTCCTATCCTATATTAAATGTGTTACAGCGTCCAATGTTTCCTGTAGCGGCTTAAGTGCATAGCCAATTAAATCAAATGCCATAAACGGAGATTTTGACTCCAGTATTTTTGTCAGCCTTTGATTATCCTGCTTAAGCTTGTCGTAGGCTGTTGCCTTAATGTCTTCAGGGACATCCTTAAGCTGTGCATTAAGCATATCTCTTAACTCGATAATTTCTTTAAGCTCATCAAGACAGCCATTGCATCGGGAGAGATGTAGAATGACCCTGCTGTTTTCTTCCCTGGTCAAATTACGGTTAATATAATCAATAAGCAGGTCACTTATAATACTGCATTCATCCATTAATAACCACCCTCCTTCAGCATATTTTTCAATTTCCTGCGTATTCCAAACATTTTACTTTTGATTGTCCCCTCCGGCAGCCCGGTCAGTTCTGTAATCTCCTTGTATGTCAGCTGTGCGTTAAAAACCAGATACACCAGTTCCTTCTCTTCATCGCTCAGACTGTTTACCGCTTTCTGCACGGTGACTATATCTGCCAGCTGCTCAATGGCTCCATATGAAAACAGCTCATTGCTGCACTCTGATATTTCCTCCTTGCAGTTATCCATATTCCTGTAGCTTCTGCGGTAATAGTCGGCAATTTTTCGGCGGGTTATAGCCAATATCCAGGTCCGGAAGCTGGATTTTTTGTCATAGCCGGATAAGCTCCGCCAAATTCCCAGCATTGTCTCCTGAAGAATATCCTTTGCATCCTCATCTGACCTAACATGCATCAGGATGAAGTTGTATATGGTTTTTAAATATGAATTCATCAGCTTTTCAAAGGCCTTTTCATCGCCGGCTGTTACTTTTGCCAGCATCCTATCAAATTCATTTTCACAGCCGCCTTCTAAAAAACCATACTACCACTTCTCCTTTCTTTTGCATGCTTTCATATAATTAGTCGCGAGTTTCAGACGGAGGGTTCAAGCTTTAGCTAAAATATTGCATATTTGAAATTATTCTTTATAATCATGAGTATAAGATATTTAATTATATAAAAGCAAGCAGAACAAAAATTTTGTGATTAAAAAAGCTCTGTTACTGTCTTGCTCACAATAACAGGTAGTTTATCTTCAAATCAATAAAAAAAGAGTTTATAAAATTTTATGTAAGGAAAGGAGATATAAGTTCCATGAAGGAATATATGAACGAAACCCTCAAAGTAATCGCTGAGCGTTACTCGTGCCGGGACTATAAAAGTGATATGCCATCCGATGAGATGCTCCATGCCATTGCCTGTGCGGCAATACAGGCTCCCAGCGCGGTAAACCGTCAGCCCTGGCGAATTATTGTTGTGAAGGACAGGCAGCTGATGCAGGAAATTGAAGAAGCCGCATTAGCAAAGCTGAAGAGCATGGAGGATCAGTCCGCCTACAACAGAATCATGCAAAGGGGTGGCAGAGTATTCTACAATGCCCCATGCATGATAATAATTCCGATTGAAAAAAGTAACTATTCCCTGATTGACTGCGGAATAGTATGCCAGAATATCACACTGGCAGCCGCTTCGCTTGGACTTGCCAGCGTTATCTGCGGCTTAACAGGATTGGCCTTTGAAGACGGCGATAATTTTGAAAAATTCGCCAAACGCCTTGGTTTTCCTGAAGGCTTTGTATTTGGCTGCTCTGTATTACTGGGCTATGCTAATACAACAAAACAACCCCATGAGCCTGATAAGAGCAAAATAATAGTTATTGAATAGCTTGAACACAATGATGAATAAAAGCCTATACCTGATTATACCGGCTGCCCGGTCCAAACAAGGTATAGGCTTTCGAATTAGTTTAGCTTTAGGAAACAAGCTATAGTCTTCTTTATTATACTAGTATTGTCCAGCAATTATAAGCTGGCTGCCTCATATATTCGGGATTCCTCACCCCATGGATGATAACCGTATCCAATGTGCTTCCATCCGTATTTTTCATAATAGCCGATATGATCAGTGCAAAGAAACAGCTTTGAAAATCCCAGTGTCTTGCCAATTCCTCAATATCTTCAAATACGTTGTCCAAACCGTCGTCTGCTTCACATAATAGATCAGGGCTACAGATATTACCATCCTGTGGACATTCTCCAGGCAATTATCCATGATTGCTGCTTTGCTTCATTTTCTACAATAGTCGTATAAAACCATCAATACAAAGACGATAGCCGTCTATTTTTTCCCTGCCTGCTGCTTTACCCTGTAAGCTACTATCTCCCTTATTATATCAACAGGCAGGGGTTTATCCAGAGGAAATTGCACGGCCCCCTTTGATAATTTGTATCCTGTCAGTTTATCCTTGAATGCTTCAATTCCTTCCGGCTGCGGATAAAAGCCTATATGCTTTTTGAATGCGGCAAAATGAACCAGCCACTTGCCATATAAGTCGTAGGTGGGCATTCTCATGCATATTCGCTCCGTTGCCTCCGGGGCAAGCTCACGGATTATATTTCTGATGACAGTCAGTCTTTCCTGAACCTCTGCAGGGAAGCTATTGATATATTCATCTACCTGATTCATTTACAACTCTCACTTTCAAATTTTGTATACTATAGATATAGAACAAAATTTCCCATCTTTTTTTTTCGTATCCTTTTTTATATTTAGAACTCATTCGTGTTCTACATCAATAGAACAACAGCCATACAAAGCTATTCGTTATATGGAATACGCGGTATTTCTTTCATAACCAAGGCTTTTAAATAATCAAAGTTTTCTTTACTGTTGGCGCATATTATCGGAATTGGCCTGTGGTAAACTATATCATCATAATCTATAGTACCAATATAGCCACCGGCTTCGCGTACTATTATTACGCCTGCAGCATAATCCCATGGAAACAGCCTGATCTCAAAAAACAGATCAACCCTTCCGCTGGCCAGATAGGACAGCTCAAGGGCGGCAGTCCCTGTTATACAACAGCCTGCCAGCCTGACGAACGATGTCAATCACCTTGTCAATCATATGTTCCCTCCGCATTCACTCTGCTCTTGTATTTCGTCTTATATTTCCTTTCCGCAGTTCTTACAGAATTTTGCATCCTCATCATTTAAACAAGCACAGCTTCTGCACTTAATTTTTATAATCTCCTTTTCTTCCTTAGGCTTCACAAGCTTATCTACTACGTCTATATTGCTGATTACATCATTAATCATTTTTCCACCGGCCTCATTAAAAGACTTTAAATAATCCCAAAACATTCATTGCCATTCCGATATAATAGGTTGCTTTTCTTTTATTTGATATCCTTGACATAACTCTGCTCCTTCTTTACTTTATTGAAATTTTTTACTCTTCTGTTTAAATCAACAATTTACATACTATTGTATAACATTATGAAGGGTTTCACCTATACTGTCATTTATAAGCAAATATGCCCTGTCATCGTATTGGGTCGATGATTTATTGATTAATACCAGCTTGTTGCCACGATAATAGCTAACCAGGCCGGCTGCCGGATAAACTATAAGTGATGTGCCGCCAATAATTAATACATCTGCATTTGCTATATATGAGACCGCCTTATCCATCAGCTCCATATCCAGGCTTTCCTCATATAATACTACATCCGGCTTGACTATACCTCCGCAGCTGCAGCGGGGTATATCCTCTGAATTGATGATATAGTCAAGCTCATAAAATTTATGGCATCTCATACAGTAGTTCCTGTGAACCGAGCCATGCAGCTCCAGTACATTTTTACTGCCTGCCAGCTGATGTAGTCCGTCTATATTTTGCGTTATTACCGCCTTGAGCTTACCCATTTCCTCTAGGCGGGCCAGGGCAATATGGGCAGCATTTGGTTTAGCATCCCTGTATATCATCTTGCTTCTGTAAAAATCATAAAATTCCTTCGTATTATACATAAAAAAGCTGTGTGACAGAATCTCCTCCGGAGAATAATTGCTTTTTGTCCTTTCATTGTATAAACCGCCGGCACTTCTGAAATCAGGAATACCGCTTTCAGTCGATACTCCCGCACCACCGAAAAAGACGATGTTATCGGAGCTGTTTACTAATTCCTTCAGCTTTTCTGTATTCATATTCATAAAAATCACCTCCGGCTTCTCTGACTAACTATTATAGTATAGCATTCAAAAATGGAATGCAATAAACATTTCCAAAACAATTACTAACTTTTTACTTTAATGACAAGGATTTTTAATTGACGATTTAAGTACGGCTTGGAAAACAGGGAATAATCTTATCCTCTTTAACATAGGATGGCATCGGTCTGCAGCCCAAATGCCATCCTTTATAGCAATATACAAAATGCATTGTGAATATTCTTAGCCATCCTCTGATTAAACTGTTAAGCTATCACAATGGTCAATGCTGAGACTATCAGTAATTTATCTTATCCAGAATTCCCGACAGGTAAGCAATAGCAATGCCGTAATTTGTCATAGGCACCTTCCGCTCTATTGCCTTATCAAGCCTTGACAGTACATATTTTCTGTTGAACATGCATGCCCCGCAATGAATTATCAGATCGTAGCAGGTTAAATCCTCAGGGAAATCAACTCCGCTCACTATATCAACCTGCAGCCCGTCCCCTGCCTTTTTGCGAAGCAGTCTGGGTATCTTCTCCCTTCCGATATCCTCCGCCAGGGGCGCATGGGTGCATGCCTCAGCAATCAGAACCCTGGAGTCTTCATTCAGCTTATCAATGGCCGAAGCACTCTTTACAAAGTACTCAATATCTCCCTTATAGCCTGCATAAAGCGCTGAAAATGATGTGAGCTTGCTTTCTGCCGGCTTTTTCTCATAAACCTCCTTAAAAGCCTGGGAATCGGTTATGATTACGTCAGGGGGATTTTTCATTGTCTGCAATGCCTTATCCAGATTCTCAAGAGTAACGCTTATCACTATACATTTTCTGTCCAGCAGCTCTCTAGTAGTCTGAACCTGCGGCAGGATAAGCCGCCCTTTGGGCGCCTGTATGTCCTGGGGCATAACCAAAAGAACGGTGTCACCCTCATTAACAACTCCGCCTGTTATTGTCCTGACATCATAATCCTCAGGCATATTTCTCAAAATTGCATTGTATATATTTTTTATTCCATCCCTGGTAAGGGAGCTGACTACAACAGGCTTAATTCCTGTTTGCTCCTCTATATATTTGCCTGCCGCCACCGTATCATCTATTATATCCGACTTATTCAGTACCGTGATAACCGGGGTTTTAGTCTTCTTAAACTCATCAATCCATTGCTTCTCCAAATCTATGTCCTTATCCGGGCCAAATACTATCAGGGCAATATCTGTTTTCTTTGCTGCTTCCCGAGTTTTGGACACCCTCAGCAGGCCAATATCGCCTTCATCATCAAAGCCTGCAGTATCAATCAAAACACAGGGTCCGATAGGATAAATTTCCATAGTTTTATATACCGGGTCTGCAGTAGTACCGGCATAATCCGAAACCAAAGCAATATTGTGTCCCGTTATTGCATTGATAAGAGATGATTTGCCACTGTTTCTTTTGCCAAATATACCGATATGCAGACGATTTGCTCTAGGAGTATCATTTAAACTCATATATGTTTGTTCCTTTCCTTAATTAATCCTTCATTCTGAATTTTATAGTTGTAAAAAGACTTCAATACGTCACAAAATCCCACTATCATTACCTTACCGCTTCAAGCGCTTTATAATCTCCTCTGTCTACAACAATCTCATAACCTATACTTTTTATCCGCTTTTGCAGGCAGTAGCGGCATTCGGCCGCTTCCTCCCCGGTGCAAATTTTATTGTCATAGAGCATATATTTTTTCCTTACTGTTACCGGTGACAGATTAGGCATAACCACATTGGCTCCGGCAAGAATTCCTAGCTCCCTGCCCTGGGGATGGATTGTTCCAAGAGCTGTTGTTGCAGGAATTAAGGCACTGGGCAGCATCAGCCGCACTACTCCTATAAGGAAGAGCACAAGCTCCAGCCTGCCACCTTCAAAATCTGCAAAGGGCGTATCCTTATGCGGAATAAAGGGCCCAAGGCCCACCATTTCCGGCTGCAGTTCCTTTAAAAACAGCAAATCCTCCACCAGATTTTCCATGGTCTGATAAGGGGAACCTACCATAAAGCCCGCTCCCACCTGGTAACCAAGCTCTTTAAGCTCATATAGGCACTTTTTTCGCTTTCTGCAGCTTAATTCCTTAGGATGCAGCCTTGCATAATGCTCCTCGTTGGCCGTCTCATGCCTAAGAAGATATCGATCTGCTCCTGCTGCCTTATACAGGGCATATTGCTCATAGCTTTTTTCCCCAAGGGACAGCGTTATTGCACAATCGGGGTATCTTGCCCTGATTTCTGATATAATGTCCACCAGCATCTCGTCATTGTAGTAGGGATCCTCTCCACCCTGAAGCACAAAGGTACGAAAGCCCAATTGATATCCATTTTCACAGCAGGCCATGATCTCATCCTTACTGAGCCTGTAGCGCTCTGCCATAGTGTTACCACGTCTGATGCCGCAATAATAACAATTATTCTTACAGTAATTTGTAAATTCAATCAGCCCTCTGACATATATACTCTTTCCATAGATTCTGTCTGCTACAGCCCTGGCCTTTTTATACAGATAATCAGCGTCCTCCGGGGTAAAACCGGATAGTAAGGTTAAAAACTCGTCCTTGTCCAGGCAATTGTCCCGCTCTAATTTATCGATTAAATTTTTCATTTTTGGTTTTCCTTTCGTTAATATAATCTTCTTAAAATTAATGCAATCATGGCTATTTCTGCTTCCCTGCAACCAACTATCAGCATCTGTCATTGCCCAAAGTAAAGCAATAAAAAACCCTTTTCGATTAAACGAAAAGGGAACAAAATCACAATATGTCTATCAGCCCAGGGTTCAGCTATATCGCTTGCCGTGGGCAATAGGCCAGGTGTGGCTCGTTCACCTTTCCGTTCAGGAATCCCTTTGCGGTCAGGATAAAACCGGAGTATATCTTTTATTTTTTATTATAGTTAAGTGTAATATGAGACCTGATATTTTGTCAAGAATTTATCAATGAATTTTTGTTGATTGCAGGAATAATGATGCAAAAAACCAGTAACAGCAATTAATCAACAGACATTAATTAAATACACCGTATATATCATCATAAGAATTATCATACGATCCGGAATTAGTATTATTTGATACAGGCTCCTGCTTTGGAACCTCTTTTACCTGAACAGTATACTCGCCTAAATATCGTCCGTTTTCAATTGAATCCTCATATACCTTTACCTTAGCCGTACCAGGCTTTAGGTAAATGAAAGCTTCCTAACTAATGATTTCATCACATATCCCCCTTGAAAAATATTCCATATTTTTACATATCATACTATTACTAAATATACATGTCAATTAATAATTATTCTCCATGAGCGCAGGTTATTCAGTCCATATTGAGCGTCTATTTACCCCTTTGGAAAAGAGCTGGAAAAAATTTATCACTATCAATAATATTAGTTATGAAGAAATTTATTATAGGAGAATTGAATCGAAGCTGATAAAGAATTTCAGTAAAAAAGATTAAACAAGCCGGCAGATAATCATGCTGACTTCTACCGGCTTATAATTTGCACACTAATATATTTGCCCTTTTTTTACAAGTCTTGTATTTTACATAGCTTGCATTTTTACATAATTTGTTCTGATATTATTTAAGTCCTTTATATAATGCATTAAACAACACCCTGTCAGGGTCCTGGCTTAACTCCCATATCATGACTCCGGATAAACCTTTTTCCTTAATATATCCGGCTTTTTCCGACATAGACTCTTCATCCTCATACGATATAAAGGTGGAGCCGTTAAAAAGCCATGGAACCTTAGCTGCCGGATGGAAATAGCGTTGATATTCCGAGAGCCCTAGATAGTTTGCAGCTATATTAGCAAAGCTTATGGATGCGCCACCGGAATATGTCTGGTTAAAACCATTATTCATATCCGCCACTCCCTTATATATATAACCGTAAAAGGGAACTCCCATCACAATTTTATCTCGTGGAAAGCCTGCATTGATCCATGAACTAATACCGGCATCAACGCTGAAGGCACCGTTTACGGAGCTGATATTATAAAGTGGAGCATTAAAATCCGTATAACTGTCCCATGTACCATGGATATCATAGGTCATGACATTTGCATAATCAACATAGCTGCTTAAATTGCTTAATTCCGTATTGTCCGCATACCAGCTTCCGGCAGGTCCGGCAAAGGATAATATATAATGCTTGCCGTCAATCTTCCTCCGTTCATCCAGCCTTTCCCTCAGCGTCTTCATAAGCAGGGTAAAGTTATACTTATCCTCCGGCCTCTTTATATTTGTGGATAGCCCACCTGAAACAGGATATTCCCAGTCTATATCTACACCGTCAAAATTGTACCTGACTATAAAGTCTACCAGACTATCGGCAAATTTTTCCCTAAAACCCTGCGTTAAGGCAACATCCGAGAATCGACCGGACCATGACCATCCCCCTACCGCAATTATTGTTTTAAGCTTAGGATTAATCGTTTTCAGCTGATTTAGCTGACGGATATTTTCCTCATCAATATCAGGATACCCCAGCTCAACGGTAAGATCACTGCCGATATTGGCAAAGGCATAGTTTATATGAGTCAGCTTATTGGCATCAATTTTTTCAGGTTTAAACCCTGAATATCTTGACCATGCAGCGTAATAGCCTACAATTTTTTTATCTGTAGTCGTATCATTTGCTTCCTCAGGAAAGGAAGGGCTGGGCTTAGCTGTAGCTTCTTTCACCGTGACCTTTGCGGAAAGCTTCTTTCCATCCACAGCTGCATATATAGAAGTTGTGCCCGCTTTTTTTGCTGTTACCTTTCCGCTTGAGGAAACTGCAGCTACCGAGCTGTTGCCGGATGTCCAGGTCACCTTGCTTGTTGTACCGGTTACCTTCAGTGTCTTGCTTGCACCGGTCTCAAGTGTAATGGATGAATAATTCAGTTTTACAGTTGCAGCGGATATATTTTTAGTGCTGATGAAGGAAATTGATATGATACAAAGCAGACAAATTATTATTTTTAATATACTCTTTATTTTTAGTTTCAAAAACATCCTCCTTACCAAGAGAAAACAACAGAAGCATTTACAAAATCCCTAATTTTAGAGCATGGTTTACTTGGTTTACATATTTATTATATATGTATAATAATTAAAAGTCTTTATTAAAATATTGGATAATATTATATACTTCCCAGCTCAATTTCCTTGTATTATTCCAAAATGCAAATAAGGCGGCAGGAATATCCTGCAGCCTTATTTTTATACATCATCCCCCACCAATATATTAGTATAGACATAACAATCATAGGTGATTAACAGGTATAGAGGAATGCTCGTATTAACTAAATAGAATTATAATACAAATTTTTCTAATTGACTTCTGAATTCTTGCTCATTTTTATTGGTATACACAGCTCAATATGACCATGCTTTTTAATATCAACCATTGACCTATAAATATTTAAAAATGAACCGTTGTCTAATATATAGTTGCTGTTAAGTAGCCACACATGCAATAAGCCATGATAGGTTATAAAGATGTCCTGAAGCATGCCGTCAAAATGATAAACAGCAAATAAGCCGCCTTTGATAGAAGTCTTATTACTCAATCTGCTATTTTCATCAGCGATAATACACAGGTCATACATGCATTGATTAAGACGTGTAACTAACGGATTATCATATAATCTTGTAATCATTACAGTATCTTCTTTTATATAATCCTTATACTTATATATAAACTCACTCCAATACCTTCCAAGCTCCATATAGCTGCCAAAGGCTCTCTCATAAATGACAGTAAAATCCTCCATCTTCTGTATACCGATTCTTTTATCATAGTCATCGAAGGATTTAAGTTGCTTTTTCATCTTTATAGAATCCGGCAATAAATCATATGATGAATAACTTATATATCGAAATTCTATCGGTGAAACATTGTGGTGCTTTTTAAAGGCTGTACTGTAATTTGACAGACTATAACCAAACTGCAGACCGATATCGGTTATTGACCTGTCTCTGTCCATCATAATTCTGACCGCACTGTAATCCATCTTAAGCCGTTTAATATATGAATATACACTAAAGCCTGTCGCCTCCTTAAAGGCTCTGCAAAAATAATATTTTGAGTAATTACAGTAGTTAGCAACATCACTGACTGATATATCTTTATGTATGTTTTCAATGATATAATCAATGCCTTTATTAATTACTTCATTTGTAATCATTATATGCATCACCAATGCTATAATTTTTATTTACAAACAGGCTCTATAAACAGTAAAACTTAAGATATTTTTGACAAATGAATTTATATCTTCATTCCTGCCTTTCCGGCATAGTAACGTACACTTTCCGCCGCCTTATCATATTCCTCCTCGGTTGATAAATGCTCCAGCATACAGGGGACATCCTCAGGCAATTTTGCTATTTCCTCCATTAAGGTCATATAGTCAAATTCTCCGGTACCGATAATTACTTCCTCAAGGTAAACGGTTGTCAGATCGGGATTTAAACGTATGTCCTTAAGGTGGATAGAAAGAATATCCTTACCCAATATTTCAAAAGAATGTTTGATAAATTCAGTATTATTGTACAGTAATCTTGGATTGTTTATGCAATTGCACAAATCCAGATGTATGCCTACCTCCTCGCGATCCACCAACTCAAGAAATCTCAGGTATTCCTCTGGAGAATCAAGAAAACAGTATGGCATCATCTCAAGTGAATACTTGGTATTCTTGGGTTTGACCGTATCTACTATATAACGGACCGTTTCAACAGCCTGTAGGAAAAATTCCGGCTCATAGCATTCCCTGCTTGGCCCAAACCAGTTATTTTTATACCTTGTTCCTACTATATTTACACATGTTCTTGCTCCCAAAGCATCGGCAAGCAAAAGCCTGTTAATTATATATTCAATATTCCTGCGGGCTTCGTCCTTATCAGGACTTAATGGGTTACACCAGGCCCCTACCTCTGCAATAACAATATCATGGCGGGCTAAGCTTTCCTTGAAGGCCTTTATCTCTTCTGGTCTGTCAATTGTAAGGTAATCAGGACACAAAGCCGCCTTGTATCCCTTTTTAACATGTGCAAGTGCAAACTCCTCGGGATCTCTTCCATTGTAAAATACAGGTCCGCCTAATCTCATAAAATTATCTCCTTTTTATAGTTGTCCTTATGTGATTTTTCCTTCAAATATCTTATATAAATTGTTTCTGTTTAAATTGATTTACTCAATGCACCATTTATATTAGCACAAAAAAGCCCATAATCCAAGCTGTCAATTTTCCGCAAATCCTGCAGGAGACACTTGCTTTTTTTGGAAATATGTGAAGTCATCATTCCTCCTTTCAGTTTGCCCATAAATAAAAAGCTCCCATTATATCCACTGTGGCAGACCTGCGACTATTATAATCTGTTCAATGAATATAGATGGGAACATTTTATAAACCGAATCCTACTCAATCTCCGCTTTCCTTGCTATTTCAAATTCTTTCAGAATCTCTGCTGATACCGGTTCGGTCAGCAAGGATACAACAACAATTGCGATGCATGAGAGCAGGAAGGCCGGGAGCAGCTCATATATGGCAAATACTCCACCTAGCTTTGATATGCCCAGCTTCCAGATAAACACAAAGGAACCTCCCGTAATCATGCCGGCAATTGCTCCGGCTCTTGTAACCCTCTTCCAGAACAATGAAAAAAGGATAATAGGTCCGAATGTTGCCCCGAAGCCTGCCCAGGCAAAGGATACCACCCTGAATATCTTGCTGTTTTCATCTAAGGCTATTATTGCAGCTATTACAGCAATTACTGTCAGTGTAATTCTTGATGCCCAAAGGACTTGCCTGTCGGAAGCCTTCTTTTTAAAGATGCCATGATATATGTTCTTTAAGAATGCCGAAGCAGCTATCAGCAGGTATGAATCAGATGAACTGATAGTTGCGGCAAGAATTCCGGCCATAACAACACCGGCAATAATTGGAATAAAAAAATTGGATGACATAAGTATGAATATTTTTTCCGATTCAGTTGAGGAGTTATAAGCAGACGGATATAATATCCTGCCTATTATGCCTATAAAAACTGCTGCCGAAAGGGAAATAATTACCCATATGGTTGCTATTCTTCTTGATATCTTAAGCTCTTTGGATTTTCTGATAGCCATAAATTTCAGCAATACCTGCGGCATTCCAAAATAGCCAAGGCCCCAGGCCAAAGTGGATACTATCGGCAGCAATCCGAATTTGGCAGGTTCCGAAAATACGACCTTGCCGTTAACAAGCTCCTGAACGCCGTCCACTACACTAGGCTGAGCAATTCCGAAGAAATCCAGGAAGCCCGGCATACTTTTTGCATTCTCAATTACCGCACCTATCCCTCCTGCAGTTGATACACCCATAATCAAAACTACAGAAAGAGCCACGATCATAACCGTACCCTGCATAAAGTCGGAAGCACTTTCTGCCAGGAAGCCTCCAATGAATGTGTATAATAATACAAATACAGCTCCAACCAACATCATAGATATATAGGATGCCCCGAACAATTCGCTGAAAAGCTTGCCTACCGCATTGAAGCAGCTTGCCGTGTAAACACTGAAGAATATCAATATAAACAA
>ENA-OWPA01001348-OWPA01001348.1-bioreactor-metagenome-genome-assembly--contig:-NODE-1348-length-16778-cov-5.833663_pt1 | contig 16778 bp, 13 predicted proteins | sample MGYA00238139_ERZ651803 | MGnify/ENA primary metagenome ERZ651803 (study PRJEB26909, sample SAMN07631231) | bioreactor metagenome | isolation source: Switchgrass digestor | place: USA: Dartmouth...
TTTCACCCCTTACCAACCCACAAAAATGCTGGAAGCATTCTTCTGTAATATCTTTTTTGTTTTCATCCAGCAATCGAGCTTGCAAACGACCCCGGCCACGGTTTCGCCCAAGTCCTGCTCGTCTTAAAGAAAGAATGCATGCTGCTAATAATGCTTTAGCATCAATAGAAGGGATTTCTTCAAAATCCAACTCGGAGTAAAAAATAGTATCGCGAAGTATAACCCTCATTGAGCGAAGGCTGCCTTCTTCCGGTGTACCAGTTTTTTCATCTATAGCAGTCTGGCGCCTTATAGCCGTAAGCGACTCTAAAATCTCGGAGGGAGATATTTTTTTAGATTTTACATACTTTTTTACAGTTATCCTCAAATCTTCGGGAAGCATAGCTGATCCAACTCGTATTTTTGCGTCATCTATCAAAGTACTACCCGGTTGTCCAAATAGAAAATGAGCCGCTTTCCTTAACCTAATAAGTGCTTTGGAGTTTTGTTTTTCTAATGCATAAAAGATGTTAGCGCACTCTTCAACCAGCAGTCCTTTAAGCACTCGACCTCTCAGAAAAGGCAGTCCTGTTTCCGGATCGTACTCCACTTCTTCGTCTACGAGCCCGGCTACCCCTTCTCCTCGTGCGAATGTGACATCACTCTCTAAGGTTATCTTTATGTACATTTTCATTCTTCATCCTCCTCCAGAGGGATAAACCAGTCCATTAATTCTATGGCATCAAAGTATCCGCAGTATCCATCTTGCCAACCTTCTTTAGGCCAATTTCTTTGCGATTGTTCAACATCTGGAAGGCCACCAAGCTCATATCTGGTCAAATAATGTTCCACGGCTTCACCGCCGTCACGCAGTGCCTCCCGTAAAGCTTTTATTTTATTGCGCTTGCCTAACCATTCAAGACTCTGGAACTCTTTTATTCCTCTTCTCACAACTTCCCATGTCCGATATGATTTATCCGGATTTTCACCCAAAGTAACCGGCCTAAGAGTTAATGATCCTTTAGTCACTCTGTATTCCCTTCTGCGGATCTCTTCGATGCTTCCTGCAAAACCGCTCAAAACAAACTGCCAATCCATACAGGAGGTTTCGAGTTTATTTTTTCTCCAATATCTCTTTGCCGATGAACATAATTCATCGGACAATTTGTATGCTTCAGAAAAAGGATGATGGGCTTTTACTATAGCAATGCCCGAACAGACTGTTATTTTGCCGCGGCATTGATCCCGTATCTCGGTCTCTTTTTCAAAATTCCTCATATATTCGATAGCAAGCGATAAACCAAGTCTTCCGTCACAGACGAATGTTACTTCATCTCCGCCGTATACGATGGGACGCATTAGAAGATAAAATTTTTCTTCTCTTGTTTTTGCTAATTCAATCTCAGTTATCTTTCGAGTATTTTTTCCGTCCTTAGATTTGGAATAATGAGATATGATTTTTTTCCCATCTTGTTCATTTATACGAGTAATTAGTTTTTGAATTATTTGTTCCATAGCCTTTTTAGAAGCTTCTTTAACTTCCTTTGAAAATGCTCTAATTGCCCTTATATAATCGCGGTTATTTTCAGGATTTTTATATTCTATACCAATCTTCTTTTTTCGTTGCCCCATGTCGTTTCCATCTATATGAATTACTGCAATATGGCTGTATTCTCCGGAAGAGCGCCCTAACTGATCTAATTCCTCGGGGTACTCGTAATCTTCATTAAGGTGTATAGTTTTTTTCAACCTTTTATTAGCACTTTTAGCATTTTCTACTTTTGCTAAAATTTCGGCTGAAGCAAGATATCCAGGCTCATCATATATTTGTGGGGTCAATCCAACCGCAGGAAGCCCAGTTGAACTACATATAGCAGTCACGCCCAATCCAAGCAAGGGAGCCGACGGTACGTAAGAACGCTTTTTTTCCTCTAACTTTTCCATAGCAATTCCAACTTTTTCGGCCAGCGATTCACCCCATTGAAAATCTACCATTGCTATTACCATCCTAAGACCTGGAGCTTCCGTCAGCACCTTTCGCGAAAGTTTTTGTATAAACTCTTTGGCCGTATTTTCCTCTCGAAACAATACAGAAAAATTTCCGCCCCCAGCGTATAATATTTCAGCATCTAATCGAGCCGCTTCGTCTTCTATACATTTATTGTCATTAAGAGCCCAAGTATCATCTAATATGTTATTCCGACAGGCAATTTTTTCTATAATCTCTAGCGGCCAATCTTCAGTGGCTTGCGCTACTAAATAGGAAGCACCTATGTTTTCCCTCAATTTATTAGTGCCGAAAATATACGATTGAATCCTTGACACTTCCCCAACTACAAGCTGCACTCCTCTGTCACTCCCCTCCACTCTGTTCAAGTATCCAGTTTTCAAGGTATATTTCTAAATTTGAGAGATGTTTTCGGCCAAATACTTTAACCCTTTTCTCTTGATCAAAATCTTTTCGAATTTCATTCTCGATTTTATCAGGGTCTTCTGCAAGGCAAACTAAAGCCAGTCTAGCTTCATCTCCTCCTAATTGTTCTGCACGGATGCATATCTCAAAAAGCGCTTTTTTTAGTTCTTTTTTATCATTCCATTTGGTCTTACAAGAAAAAGCAAAAAGCTGATAACCCCTTATTGCAACCGCATCAACTTCGAATTTTGGCTCTTCAGTCACTATATTTTTATAGCACTCATGTAAATATACTTTATTCCTTAATCTATTATTGAGAATATAATATAAATAACTTTCTAACCAAAATCCTTTTAACCAATTTCTCAATTCATCAGTAAGTTTAATAGTTCCATCAGACTTGCATAATTCTTTACATTCTTCTTGCAGTTCTTCATATAACTTTTCGTATATTTGCTTTAAATCATCGTTAACTGGTTTACACAAAAATCTCTTGTTATTAAGATGTTTTGTAAACTCTTTATATTCCTCGATAAATCCATCTTTCCCACATTCTTCAGCTATGATCTTAGCCGTTTCAGGAAGATTAAAATGAGAGTTTCCTTGCTCACCTAATTTCCAATCATGCAGACTTAACAAGTCATCCAACGACATTTCCACATTCATTCCAACATATTCTCTTTCTTTTGTATAAGACTTATCCGTTGGATCAAAAATCATTTCTAATGTGCGTGCATCCAGATAACTAAAAATAGGATTAATATCATTTTTTTCAGCCCAACATTTCACAGTTTGATAAGCGTGAACTGCCATCATTTTGGTACCACCGGTATAGTTAAGACCTATGCTTTTCTCATTAACATCATTTAAAATATCTTTTACTTTTTTATAAATTGAAGGAGGTTGGGACTCGTTTACCTCTCTCTTTATAACTTTAATCTCTGTTCCTTCTTTTTTATACTCAGCTTCGAGCCAATTTTTTAGGCGTTCTGCAATTTCTGAAGTCCCTTCCGAATAAATTAAACTTATTGTCCCTCCCGATTCGACAAGAAGTTTACCAGCTACCGCATTTGGCAACGGATTGCTGCCTACTAAAAGAATAAGGTGTTTAACCTTCTGCACAAGAAATTTTACCTCCCTTGCAAATTTTTGCAATTATTTTTTGCAGATATTTTTTTAATATTTCAACAAAAGATTGCATAATTCCTTCTTTTCAATCAAATAATAAAAAACCTGCTGACATCATTTAAAGAACTATGTCAACAGGCTGACAGCCTTAAAAAGGCTATTTATTTAATTTTAATCACTTCCTAAGATTATTAGCATTTTTTTACATGCTACAAATCTATATTTGGTGACTAAAAGAAAGTACTTCTGAACTTTCTCTCCTTATAGCTTATAAGAATTTCAATCCTTTTATACATTGTGGACTAAAAACAATTCGTGAACCAGTTTCAGCCTTTCAGCCATAATTGTAGGCTAAAAATCCAAGAGAAGATGACACTTTATGAGCATGTGGATATAATTTCAAGATTTATAGGTAATTTAAAAACGGAATTCAAGGTATAACACTCGCGACGTTTTATTATACCGTTTCGATCCATTATAGGTAGGCTAAAAACCCCAGGTGGCGGACAATAGTTGCCCGTCCCTGTAGACGGTTTCAATCCCTTATAGGTAGGCTAAAAACCCATTAAAATGGCGTTAAATAAGGACTTTGTGTTTTACAAGAATAATTTCTTAATATTTTGTTTTTATTTTATTATACCACCGTTTCTGTTGATTTACAAGCCTTTGAGCCCTATGCTGACAAATACAAAAAAGTCGTCGACCTCCAAGGGTTTTTGCATTATTGGTGGTCGACGACTTTTAAATTACCATTTTGCCACATATGCTTTGTATTCTTCCTCACCTATAAGGTGTTTTGTTAACTTATACAACTCTAACCTTATAAGTCTCCTGTAGGATACATTTCTCCCTAAACTTCTATGATTAAAAGTACTTCTTAGTTTGTTTTCCATTTCTGCGATAAAAACTTGTTGCCCTTTTTCTTTTAGCACTAACCCGTTGGTGCTCTTTTCAAAATCGTCTTTACTTATCATATTTCTTCCAATCAAAGTAAATATAACCCTATCAACAATAATCGGTTTAAATATTTCTGCCACATCTAAGTTTAAAGTAAAACGTCGAAAATTTGTAGCATGTAAAAAACCTATTCTTGGATCTAAATGTGTCTTGTATATTTCGCTAAGTACAATTGCATAAATTAATGAATTGCCAAAACTTATAAGCGTGTTTAGGTTATTTTGCGGTGGTCTACGAGTTCTCTGCTCAAAAGCAAAATCTGGGTTATTTAAAATAACATCAAAAGCCTTATAATAATATTCCCGCGTATTGCCTTCCAGAGCCATCAGTTCTTCAATATCACGCGCTGAATATATTTTTGCTTCCAACTCCTTGATTCTTTCTTCAACAGATTGTAAATCCTTGCCTCGGTTCGAATAATATCTTAAAACGTTGCCTATATTTTTTACAGCCCCCATAACAAATTCAGCCGCAATCTTTTGCCTTTTTTGCGGTTCAAGATAATATTCGGCCTGTTTTAAAATCATGTATCCTGAATTTAGATGTTCTCTTGGATAATAGCTTCCCACATAGTAATCGTAATGGTTAAAAAAGTGTATTATTATCTCTGCCTGTGTTACAAATTCCAAAAATCTCTTGTTTATGTCAACTTCCCCGAATATATATATTTCACTAGTATTTTCTACGGGAATGTATTTTTTCCCTCGCTCATTTTCAAAAAAAATTGTGTTATCCTTCCTTTTTAATTCACCGCTGGAGAAAATATATATAGGCTTTTTCATGAGAAGCAAAACTCCTTATATCCGCAGTTTTTACAGTATCCAATTTTTTTAAAAGTGGGAGGCTTCTCTCTGAGTATAACCCTTTGAATATCTTCTAGCATATCCTCTAATTCTTTTTCTATATCAGGTGTGAGTTCTATGGACACCCTTTTTCTCTCTTCCGGAAACATTAAAACGCCTCGTGCATTTATCCCACTTTGCTTAAGTTTATAAAGATAAAAGGCAAGTTGCATTCGTGCACTTTCCTGCGCCTTGGAACTTTTTTTTACTTCACCAACAATAATATCGCCATCTTCTGACTTGATAAGATCTAGGACTACATTTTCAAAGTTTATTTTTTTCTTTTCCCTATCATAGCTTTCTTCATCTATAAGCCTACCCAATTCGATATATTGGTGCTCTTGATCAGGTATAATTTGATGGGCCATCAGCCAAGTTTGACGCTTACATATGTTATAACTTTGAATCAGAGTTCCTGTAATGGACATTACCATATTGGCGTCACCCCTTGACATTTAAACCCCGTGTCTCTGTCATAGTACTCTTCTAAGCTATTAATATTTACATATCTAAAACCCGCAACTTCCGGCGGCAGGTTATCTACGTTTATCGGCACTGCTACTACATATTTATAAAAGTCAGCTTTTATTTTGCTAAACTCAAGCCTGCGCTCAAATAAATCTTTTATTTCTTTGATTTTGAGATAATCCTGCCATACTTCTTCTGCATCATCGTCTATTTCTATGAACACATCTATTTTCGAATATGAATTATCAATAAGCTTGAAATCCCTTATACTTATCGATTCATCCGAACTGTCATATTTCATTCTATAAAGCGCTGAGAGCAATTCACGGGATTTGTCACTTGCCATTTTTTCTTGCATATCTTTATAGTAATGATCAATGATATTTAAAAAGTCACTTTCTCTTATACACTCATGCTTTTGGAGGATTCTCTCGGTTATATCCAAAAGAACATCGTCGTATATGTATGATGAATAACGTCTTTTATCATCATTCAATGATACGACAATCACTTCACCCTGCCTATCCCCATTTCTGTTGCATCTGCCGGCAGACTGATTAATAGAGTCTAAAGGCGCTAAATCTCTGTATACTTTATCAAAATCAATATCTACACCTGCTTCTACTAACTGGGTAGTAACGGCAACTCTAATTTCCCCCTGCTTCATCTTTATGATTCTATCCAAGCGTTCTTTAGGTATTACATGAGTTGATAGAAACCCAATGCACTCAGTTTTTGGCTTTAGCAGTTCATAGAAAGCCTTTGCCGATTTGATAGTGTTTAATATAAAAAGATAACTTTTGTCTGGTTCAAGATTTACACTTTCAGCGAATTCTTCCACTGTCATAGTCTTTTCCAATTGGGGCTTTATCACAACTCGATCCAGGGCACTAAAGTACTTTTCTTTGTCAGCCAAAGACTTCACTTCTTGTCTTTCGAAAATTAATGGTTCTGTAGCTGTAACAAAAACAACATATGAGTCTAATTTTTCAACCACTTCTCTAAGTATTTCTTTTACCAAGAGCCAATACTTAAAAGGTATAGACTGGACTTCATCAAGAATGATTATACAACCAGACAGCCGATGGAATTTGCGAAGAGTATTATTTTTATTTGACATTAAGGTATGAAATAATTGTACAAAAGTTGTAACGATGATTTCAGAATTCCAGCCCTCAATTAATATTTTTGCCTCATCTGGCTCAAACTCGTTTTCTCCGATCTTGTAGTATACCTCGGATAGGTGATGGTGTTTTAACAGCAAATCCGTATCCACTTTAAAGCCCGCTTGATTTAAGACTTTTTCAAACTGCTCAGCATTTTGTTCAATAATGCTTAAAAAAGGAAGTGAATATATTATGCGGGGCACATATTTCTTTTGGCTATAGATATTGCTTCTAAGTTTTAAGGCGAATGCCAGCGAAATAAAGGTCTTTCCTAATCCTGTAGGAAGGTTTATTGAATATATCCTTTCATTCAAGTCCAATTCCCGGCTCAAAACTTCTTTATAGGCTTTGTCTCTCAAGGCATTTATCTCTGACTTTTTAACATCTAATGTGCTCTTGTAATTATCTACAATTCTATAATCCATTATCGGTGGCTGCCGTTGAGGTAATTCACCTAGTACAACCTCGCTCTTATCAGCATCAATTAAAAGGGAAAAAATAAAGTTAGTAATTAAATAAGGTTCAATATTTTTTTCTCTGTCTAATTTTCTTAAACTGCGGCGAATTGCTTTAAGATCATCTCGTATTAAATCTATCCACTCCAGCATTGAAGTTGTTGTGATATTCAGGGGCAACCCTTCTGCTTTAAGCTTTTCATTTAATACCGAAAGTTTATCTTCATCTATGCTTTTTATTTGATCATTGAGTACATCTATATTTCTATCAGTTATTCCTGTTTCATCAATAATATCCTCTAAATTGCCATGATGCTTTCTTATTGTCCAAAAAGCAAGAAATGCTAGAAACGACTTTTCATTATTGCTTAAACTCTCTTCTACCGCAAATTCCGCTTGAGCAGAATAAAAACCTACTATAGCGGATAATAAGCCATGCCGAGTTTCATCAAGATTCTTTAGCGTCTTTTTTTCCCCTTCAGATGCAAATAAATATTTTTGAAAATACCCCGTAGCCTTGCCTATATCATGACATAACCCACAGATTTTAACGAGTCTGGTCAACATAGATTTATCATATCCGCAAATCCTTTCAACAGAACCAGCTGTTATGTTTTGGCAAGCTAAACGTGCTACATTTATCAGATGATCTTCCAACATCTTGTTGTGATGCGAATACAAATTAGAAAAAGATGATGTGCTCACCGCTGTCATCCTCCCAGCAGTAGCTGGTAAATGCCCTGATAGTTTTGCCCTGTATTTCAAAAAGCACATCTTCATATAGTTCTACGACCCTATCTTGATTCATTTCAATAGCCATTTTTTCTTTGAAATATTTTTTGCCCTCTTCAAATTGGATACCATAATTTTCAATCATATTCATGGGAATTACCGTTGTGATATCTTTATATCCTTTATCGCTCTGCACAAATTCTTTAACATCTACAAATTTAAAGTCCGCCAAAAGTTCACTAAGCCCCAGTGATAAAGTAAAAACCGTTTTATGGGCCATAATATTTTGGACTAGTTGGTCAAAAATCTCTTTATCTTCATGGCTGACATATATCCTATAAGCAGGATTTTTAACAAATTCAGTGCGTATTTGCGTCCTTGCTTCATGGGAGCCTTTCTTAATGGGTATCCAATAGTTACCTTTGGTGTTTATATGATTTAATCCCATGCGAATTTTACTTATGGGCGAAAGAATCCTTATGGCTAATTTGCATTTTTCATGCGAAAACACTTGTAGATAGTTTTCCTTGTCTGCACCTATAATTGCCCCAAGCATCCCCCTGACAGTTGGTGGTGGGGGAAAAGAAAAAGTAAGAGGGGACGAAGTAGTATAGAATTTTTTAAAGTGTCCCAAATCCCCATATATGTCAAAAACTACAGTTCTCATACTAATACCCCTCTACAACAAAAGTTCCTCTATAGTAAAACCGCTTAATGCATCTTCTAATGAGGATTCCTTTCCACCTAGCGTTATAATCAGGCGTTCATCAACTTTAAATTTGATTTTATCAATAGAATCTCTATGCATATCTAAAGCAGAAATTAATTCACTGATTTCAAGTTTCCCATCCTGAATATCCCGGATCTCTTCATCGTTTTTATCAGTTACAAATTTAATTCTCTTATCCAACTCACCAATATGAAAATTCTTTTCTTTAAATATCACTTGTAAAAGCAGCCTAGGCATTTGACCGGTTTTCGAATTAGACATAAGATTTTTTGTGCCATTCCACATACCTTCCAACATAAGCAGCACATCTTCTTCGGTCAACTCTATGTTTTGTCTGATTGCCGCATTTTCATTAACTATGCCATAAAACGCTATTAAAGAATATGGGAGTATGTATCTTTCAGTAAATGTCCCCTGCTTCTTGTCCTGTCCGGAGGGCATGACAGTAGTTCCTTTTACATAAGTTATGTTTACTCTGTGAAGAGATCTGCCATATTTGAACTGAACAGGCCCTGTTAACGTCATAGTTTTATCTTTTACTGCAGTAGTTGCGCCGAAAAGTCGCACATCGATGCACCTTTTTAAAAGATCTTCATTGTCTTTAAAATCTTTTAGTCTGTCCTCTTTAGATTTAAGATTGCCATTGTCGTCCCTTAATTCTAAAATAAACACATCAAGGTTTTTATAATCGTAGAAATAATCACGTATAGTTCTCTTTAATCTGACATCGGTTACTATGTTTATTCCAGTTTCTTCATCTATCCGAGGTTTGTTTTCATCTACGGGATCACCATTTGGGTTGGCATCAGTAATGTCATAAATAAATAATATTTCCGAACGATTTTTTATGGTTGTCATTATAATCTACCTCCCAAATTATTTTTGAATTGGTTATTCAGGCATATTATCAGGATATATAACCTTTGCCACTTCATCAGCTAAATTCATCCCAGCTGCAAAGTAAAAATTAAGTTCGTCTACGGACAGAGCCCAATTATCTCCCGCCAGAAGAAGGTAATTGGCCGCTTCTGATGCCAGCTGTCGTTTTCCCTTGTCAAAAGAATCATACTCCTCTAACTTGTTTTGGACTTTGGGAAGCAAACCTTTGAAGTCCCTCTCTGTCATCTTTAAACTTTTTAGGTTCTTCAAAAATGGTTTTGCATTGCGCTCTTTATATTGTTTTCTGAGCAAAAATTCTGTCAACGAACCCAGCAAAAACAATCCTCTTTTTAAAGGCGATCTAAACATCTGGCCGTATTTATCGAACATATGGTCAAATATTTTTTGTTCCATTGTATCCACCCCTACTTTTATCAAATTTAAATCTTCGAGAAAGGCCATAACCTGCAATCCATCTTTGACGGTAGGATAAAAGTATCCATCATTAATGAATTCAGCCCTTACTTTTTTCATAATAAAGGAAACAATAAAGGTTTTGCTTATCGGTCGGTCTTTGAAAATTCTGTCAATAATATCTAAAAAGTATTTGTCGAGGTCATAATTTCTTTTATTGGAATCTGATTTGGCAAAAAAGTTCCTGATAGTCCCAAAAGTAAAATTCTGATTAAATAACACATCAACAGCGTATTTTGCGTTAAATATTCTGCGGAGCCTAGATGGAAATACATCTTCAATTACCAAAAGTATTCGTTCGGCAGCCTGTACTTTTTGTATAAATAGAAAGTTTAAAGTAAGGACATCATTTGCATCTTTCAATACGTCAAGAATATCCTCTTCATCATTGGTTATACGTTCTAAATTTTTTTGTTTGAGTGATGCCAGCTTTGAAGTATTTGTAAAAATATCCATTACATCTTCTGAAACTGTTTTGGTACCAATGATAAATTTGGGAATAAGATTGTATTTTATTCCACAAAATTTGAAAGTTAAATTTCCTTCTAAAAATTTCTTGCCTTCCTCAAGTGAAAATTTGCATTCGGGACAAACGGGAAAATTGCGCCAAGCTCGCTGTTCATCAAAACCTCCAGTGATAAAACCAGGCTTGTCTAAAGTATAAAAAGCATAAGTATCAATTTTGCCCATAACTGTTTCTTTTATTTCTCCACATATAGAGCAAACTTTATTTTTTTGCATCAATTTATTGTCTTTTTCATTCACCATGAAAATCAATAATCTTTTAAATACCAGAATGTCTCCTACATAAAGAGCTTTACTGTCCTGTATGAATTTGATGGTAATTAAAATGCCCTCTTTTTTTGGTGTTTCTTCTCTGATTTTTAATATCTTATTTTTGATAATTGTGCTGTTTTTCTCCAACAGGTCTCGAACCGAAGTTAAAAATTCCCTTTCAGATTGCGATAATTCTGCTTTCTTATTATCAAGAATTTTAAACCAGCCTAATATTTTTCTGTCAAAAGTTCCTTCAGGCTTACCACTGAGTTTTGCGGTTGGCGAAAAGTCAGAACTATTTGCAGCACCGCTCTTGTACAAATACTTCATTCTTTTATAAGCATCATACTGCTCTAGTTCTACACCTGTAAATTCTACCTTCTTGTCATTGACAGTAAATACAATAGTTATAACCTTTGTATAACTTCCATTGCTGTTAGGGTCCTCCACTAAAACATCTAACAATTCACGTTTTTCTCTCTCAATAATTATTTGTCCCAATTCTTTTATAGCCGAAAGCACTCTCTCACTCCCTTCTTTGCAGTGGTCTAATGTTTTTTTCACCACCTCCGAAAAATTAAACATATATGCCCAGCAATAGTAACATAAAGCAGCATTGTTTGCCTAAGCGTTTGATTAATGCGACGTTATTTTATTCGCGATTACTTGCCAAATATTTTGAATTCCATTTTAAGGACATATTCAACATTTTTTGTGAAAATTCCTTCTTTACAGAGTACGGTTTATCGGTCTTTGGTGGCATTTTTCGGATTTTTGGTTAAAAATTGTGTTTAAATTTGTAGGATAAAAGCTAGACTTACCGGCAAAGATTTGAATGTTGGGCATGAAAAAACCACCAGTGTAGCGGTGGTTTTAATCTAAAAATGTGAAACTCTCAATTATCTCATCAAATTGTTTTTGTTTTTCTGCGTCAAGCTCCAAGGTATAAAAGTTCATGGCAAATACCTGCTTGCCATCGGTTAGATAGTATGTATGGGGGTACCAGTATTCTATATCTCCGCTGTGCGGAAAGGCCTTGGATATTATCCTCACGCCGGTGTAGTCTTTTACTTTTATGTCTTCTTTCGAAATCAATTCACATTCGCTGCTTACCTGCCAGTTGTCAAGCAAGCTCTGGCCTTCTTTCATTATAATTGGCGGGAAAAGTTCTGCAACCTTTTGGCCGTTTTCGTCGGTAAATACGCTGTATTCAATATCCCAATTCCCCGGAAAATGCAACTCATATGCTATAAGAGGACTTGCTTCCTGAAAAGAAAACGAGTCCCAGTCTTCAGTGGTATATGCATAATCTCTTAGTCTCAGCATTTTCCAACCATTAATAAACGGGGAATTCTTAACTTCAAATAGCAGCTCATCTTCACCGTTTTCCGCATCGGTTTCATCACTGTTTTCACTTTCATTATTTTGACTGGACTCCGATGGCTCCTCTTGATTTTCCGATTCTTTTTCGGATATTTCCTCCGGAGTATTGGTATTTGGGTCTGGGGAAATATTAGCATTTTCCTTGGTTTTTGTACAGCCAACAAGTATAATAAGGACAATCACAACTAGGGCAATGAGTTTCCTAGAAGGGTTCATTTAACTCTCCTCCCTTATTGCATTTTTCACAATAACCGTAAATCTCAAACCTGTGTTCCGTAGGGGTAAACCCTTTTTCCATAAGCTTTGCCTGTATATCTTCCATGGGACAATATTCCAAAGGAATAGAAGCCCCACAATTTTTGCAGATTACGTGATGGTGATGACCGTCCTCTCTGCGCAGTTCATATAGAACTCCGCCGCTTTCAGGAGTAATTCGGCAAACAATGCCTTTACTTAGCAGCACGTCAAGATTTCGATAAACAGTAGAAAAGTTTATGCCGGGCAATGTCTTAATAACTTCTGAAAAAATATCATGAGCGCTTAAAACCGTATCCGTATTTTGCAGCACGCGGATTATGGCCTTGCGCTGAGAAGTTACCTTAAGCTGCTGCTTTTTTAAAAGTTTTTCTGCATCCATCGGCTTAAAACCCCCTTTAGGCAAATAGCAATCATTAAGATTGATGAAGCGATTAAAACTATAGTCCCCCCGGGGGCCAAATCAAATATGAAAGATGTATAAATACCCGTAATGACAGAAAAAAGTGCAACTGCAATTGCTATTACAAACGTTGACTTGAAACTGGTTGCCAGCTGAAGTCCCACAGCTGCTGGTATTACCATTAAAGCCGATATTAGAAGAGCTCCTACCACCCTAACCGAAAGGGCAATCACCAACGCAGTCAATAGTGTAAAATAAAAATTAATCCACTTTACAGGTATACCCAAAACCGCAGCTGCTTCATCGTCAAATGTTATTGAGAAAAGCTCTCTATACAATAATATCACAGAACCTATTATGAAAAAACCCAATATTGAAATTATAATGATATCCTCGCGGGATACAGCAACTAAGCTGCCAAACAGGTAAGACATAAGATCAGCATTAAAAGATTTTCCAAGGCTTATCAGCACAACTGCAAGGCCCATTCCGCCGGACATGACGACAGCCAAAGCCACTTCTGAATATTTTTTAAAAGCCGACCTTATTATTTCAATGAGGACTGCCGCTGCCCCTGAAAATATCAAAGCTCCATAAAAGGGATATATGCCAAAGAGCATACCGCCGGCCACACCGGCTAGTGCTGCATGAGACAGGCTGTCCCCTACCAAAGACATGCGCCGAAGTACAATGAAAACGCCCATAACTGAAGCCAGCAGGGCGGTAATGATGCCAGCAGCAAAAGCCCTTTGCATGAAATCAAAACTAATTATATACACCAGCCTTGCCTCCTTGCTCTAATATTTTTGACGTGAAACTATTCAAAAGGTTCCCCATATTTTTATACAAGGTCATTTTACCGTCCAGCATGTATACCGCCTTTGTAGCCATTTTAAGAGCACTTGTCACATCATGGGTTACCATTACCACTGTCATGTGTCTTTTATGAAAATTTGAAATCAGCCGGTAAAATTCCTGCTGAGAAGCTGTATCGATGCCAGTTGTAGGCTCATCTAAAAAAAGCACCTCGGGGTTCCTCACTAATGCCCTTGCCAGAAACACCTTTTGCCTTTGACCACCGGAAAGCTGGCCGATAAGCCTGTTTGAAAGATCTGAGATTTTAACTGCTTCAAGGGCCTCTTTTACAGCCGCCTTTTTCCTGCCTCCGCCAAATAATCTCCCAAAACCTGTGTAATATCCCGAAGCTACAACTTCCTGTACTGTTGCTGGAAAAGAAGTGTTTATATTTGCCGCCTGTTGGGATACATAGCCGATCCTGTGCCATGCAGTGAATTTACGGGGTTTTTGGCCAAAAATCCTCACTTCTCCGGCCTGTGGCACTAGGAGCCCCAGCATGACTTTGAGCAGCGTTGACTTAGCCGAACCATTGGGGCCTAAAATGACTACAAAGTCCCCCTTTTCTACCGAAAGGCTTACATCTTCCAAAACCTGATTGCCGCCGTAGGCAAAGGAAACATTAGTAAGGGTTATGACATCATCGCATTTGTCATTTGACAATTTAAGAGCGTCTTTAACTTTACTTGGCATTATCTTCACCAGCTTTTACTTTTAATTTAACAAAACTATACTATGCCATTTATTCTTGAACCAGGGCAATATTTAGAAGTTCCAGATTTTCTTTCATGACCGAAAAATAGTCTTTCCCCGCCTGTATATCCTCCGGCCGCAAGGTTCCTAAAGGATTTAATGCTAAGATTTGTGCACCAATTTCATTGGCTAATATGGTTGAAAACTCTAAAGTTTCTCCTTGTTCGTCAAATATATATTTAACGCCATTTGCTTTGCAGAACGCTTTAAGTTCTTCCATTTTCTTAAGTGAAGGCTCATCATGGGTCGAAAGGCCCCTTATGGCAACCTGATTAAACCCATAGCGGTCAGCCACATATCCTAAGAAGGCATGAGAAACTACTATATCTTTACGAGCGGCTTTTTCAGCAAGGACCTTAAATGCATTGTCAAGTTCATCAAATTTATTGCTAAGGTTTACAAGATTTTCTTTATAAGTCTTCTCGTGTTCTCTATCTATTGAAACAATCCCTTCGCATATCCTTTCAGATATTGTTTTAGCAAGCACTGGGTCAAGCCAAACATGAGGGTCATTATTTTTTATAAGGCCTTTTCCGACTTCAATTACCTTTATGCCCTGTTTGTCTAAGTTTTGGGCGATTTTAGCCGCCCAAGGTTCCATGCTTTCACCTAAATAAATAAAAATGTCTGCACCGTAAATATCCGCAACCTGTTTTAGGGAGGGTTCAAAATCGTGGGGATCAACTCCTGCAGGGATCAGGCTTTCAACTTCGGCAAAATCTCCAACGATTTTCTTAGTAAAATCGTATAGAGGATAAAAGGTCGTATAAATCTTTAAGCTGCTATTGTCATCTTCAACAGGAGCAGTTTGGCGGTTCTTTGCACAGGCAGTAAGCGAAAATACAAGGCTTAAAAATACAAGAAACATCAAGAATAATTTGGCTTTCTTCATTTTTTCCTCCAATTGCAAAAGGTTTGCATTTGCATTTCCTATTATATATTCTACCACTAAATGGTGTCAATTATTTCTCATTTTTGCGCTATTTTATTCAGATATAATCTATTTTCATAAGTTTCTAATTAGTTTTAACTATTAGAAGAAAGTTGTGTTCATACGTACAAGCTAAAAAAGCACCAAATATGGTGCTTTTTTCAGCTTACATCATGTTTTTCATAGCCAGATAACGCATTCAATAGACTGTTTATGTCATTTGCTATAATTGGTGGCTCGATTATGTTTTTGGCCGCAATAGCCGGATCTTTTAAACCTGTCCCCGTCACAACACATACTACTGAGTCTGATCTATTTATTATGCCTTTACTCTTTAATTTGATCAAACCTGCTATTGTCGTGCTGCTGGCAGGTTCAGCAAATATGCCTTCACATCGGGCCAAGGTCTTTTGGCCATTCATTATTTCTTCATCAGAAACCCATTCTGCATAACCATGCGACTCATATATGCTTTCCAGAGCTATTTGACCATCTAATGGATAAGGGTCAGCTATGGCTGCTGCAATAGTATTAGGTTTACCCCAGTCCTCAATTTCATGGCTTTTCTTTTTTTCTTTAAATGCCTTCACAACTGAAGCACAACCATCTGCCTGAAGACCAACCATTCTGGGAAGTTTGTCTATTACTTTAATCTCATACATTTCTTTAAATCCCCGCCAAATCGCGGATAATATACCGCCCCCTCCTATAGGAACAAGAATCCAATCTGGGGTTTTCCAGTTTAACTGACGTGCTATTTCATATGCTATGGTCTTTGGGCCTTCTCCCTGATATGGATTGTAAACATTAGCTGTTGTCACATTGTGCCACCCATATTCTTTTTGAACAAAATGTATCATATCTATGCAGTCATTTACAGTTCCATCTATCCTAATTATCCTGCCTCCATAAAGAGCAGTTTGTACTACCCGCTCGATTGGCGTAACTGCAGGTATTAGAACATAACACGGCATATTAGCCCTCGTTGCATATGCTGCTGCAGCCGATGCCGCGTTTCCAGCAGAACCTAAAATTACCGCTGTCGCATTGAATTCTACTGCCTTTGATATAGCAACTGTCATGCACCTATCTTTAAATGTACCGGTAGGATTTAGAGTTTCGTTTTTTATAAAGACAGTATCAATTTCAAGAAGTTCTTCGATATTAGGAGCCTTTACCAGAGGTGTATTCCCTTCTC